>Ga0115572_10002098_pt1 | contig 16003 bp, 14 predicted proteins | sample COGITO_mtgs_1206_FD_88681 | JGI IMG/M metagenome (GOLD analysis project Ga0115572, IMG submission 88681) | Pelagic marine microbial communities from North Sea - COGITO_mtgs_120607 | ecosystem: Environmental > Aquatic > Marine > Epipelagic | place: Germany:Helgoland, sampling site Kabeltonne... | reverse complement strand
CGGAGCCAATACCACCTAAAGTTAGCCCCTGAATTTCATCTCCTCCAGCCAATTGACTTCCACTGTGTCGTATTGAAACAAAAGTAAACGTCCCAGAAGAATCAGTGTTGTCATTACCTCCGTAGGTAGTCCAATCGTAACCCGAAGCAATTCCTTCAATGTCATCAGTACCTCCGTCTTGTCCAATAACTGCATTTCCAAGGATGATAATCCCACCCCATTTACCTGTATCTGTTGGGACACGGTTTGGGCTAACAATACCGTCTCCATAATCAATATTGTCATCGATATCAGTAAAGATAATTGGTGCATCACTGGTTCCAGCTGCATTGATTGTTCCACCAGGAGCTATTACGAGAGCAGTTGCATCAACCCCCTGACCGTTTTGAGATTTAATAATTGTACCCGGTTCAATGTTTAAGGTTGCTCCTTTTCTTACAACAATTTTCCCATCCATAATCCAAATGCGATCATTTGTCCATGTCTGAGTATCATCAATAAAACTAATACCTCCTGACCCAACTTTCTCAGTAGTTGGAGTTGTTGTTGGAATAGTTGTAGTTACGGTTACCGTTTCGGTAACTAAAACGGTTTCAATTAGTGTTTCAGGGTCTTTGGTACAAGATCCAAGAACCAATATGAACATAGCTGATAGTAAATAGAAATTAAGGTTTGATTTAGTCTTCATTTTTTTGTTTGATTTAGTCTTCATTTTTTTGTTATTAATTATGAAGCAAATTTATTTTATCCCCAGTCTTGAAGTTTTAGTTAAAGGTTAAATGAAACTCAATTAGTATTAACCCAATGTCAAATAATAATAGATTAACTTAACTATGATTTAACATAGATAGTTTACTCTTCAAAAACTTCTTATTTTTACTTAAAAATAATGTATGAATTGGGAGCAGCTTTTATCCTTACAGCGCCATGGAGACAAAACAAAAAGACTCAGAAACGAACAAGATGAAACCCGTTTGGGCTTTGAGGTTGACTACGATAGAATTGTTTTTTCAGCTGCATTTAGGAGCTTACAGGACAAAACCCAGGTAATACCCTTTTCAAAAACAGATTTTGTACACACTCGACTTACTCATAGTTTAGAAGTTTCTGTTGTTGCTCGGAGTATTGGTAGATTAGCTGGAAAAGCTATTTTAGAGAAACATCCCCATTTATCTCAAATTCACGGTTATCAATCTAATGATTTTGGAGCAATTGTAGCAGCAGCAGCATTGGCACATGATATAGGAAATCCGCCTTTTGGTCATAGTGGTGAAAAAGCTATCGGTCATTTTTTTTCCTCTGGACTTGGAACAACTTATAAAAGTGAGTTGAGTCCGCTAGAATATGAAGACTTATGTAAATTTGAAGGAAACGCAAATGGTTTTAAAATCTTATGCCAATCAATGGAGGGTGCCCCAGGAGGTTTGCGACTCAGTGCAGCTACCCTAGGGGCATATATGAAATACCCTAAAGCCTCATTACCCCATAAACCAACCAAACATGTAGCAGATAAAAAGTTTGGTTTTTTCCAAACCCAAGCTTCTGAGTTTATTTCCCTTGCAAAAGATTTGGGTCTTGAAAAAAGTGGATCTTCCAATAATCGACATCCCCTGGCTTATTTAGTTGAAGCAGCAGATGATATTTGTTACACTATAATAGACTTTGAGGATGGAATTAATCTGGGTTGGATTTCTGAATCCTACGCATTGGAGTATTTGATCAATTTAGTCAAAGATTCGATTGATAAAAAAACTTATGCTTCCCTCAAGCATACCCCTCAGCGAATGAGTTATCTTAGAGCTTTGGCGATTAACAGGCTTATAAACGAAACGGTAACCATCTTTATAAAAAATGAAGAAGCTATTTTGAAGGGAACTTTCCCACATGCTTTATTAGACAAAAGTAAACACGAAGCTCAGATAGATGATATTATTTCTTTGAGTGTAGAAAAAGTATATCAATCTACAGAGGTACTTCAAAAAGAAATTGTAGGTTACAAAGTAATTACTACTTTACTTGAAGCATATACCACGGCGGCAGTTCATCAATTTGAAGGAAAGGCAGATGCCTATGACCAACTCATACTTCGATTGGTTCCTCCGGGCACTCCCTTTGTTTCAAATAGCTTGTACGAAACCCTACTCAATGCTACCTGTTATGTTGCAAGCCTATCAGATGGGAAAGCTATGGAGCTTTCTCAAAAAATCAAATAACCTCATATTTCAACTATTTTATGTTACGCTGGATTATCCTTATTATTTTTTTCTCTTTATACGGAACTTATGCTTTTCAAGCGATCAAAACTTTAACCCAACAGCGAAGTCTCCTAATTTTATATTGGATTTTTGTCGTTTTGGTGATGTCAAATTTTGCTTATCAAAGTATTTCTTTTAACCGTGATGAAGGATTCAATCATCAAATAAGCCTAGCATTGGGGTTATTTCTCTCCCTTTTTGTGTTTCAAACCTTTTTGATCTTTTTCATGATTTTTGAAGACGCTGTAAGGATTCCTCAGGCGATATATCGCTTTTTTAATAAAACTAATGCAAATTCCTATTTTCCAGATCGAAGAAAATTTATTTCACAACTTGCCCTTGGTATTGCAGCTGTCCCTCTAGTTTCTTTATTGTATGGAATGTTTAAGGGGAAATACAATTACAAAGTGTTGAACTACACTCTTGAATTTGACAACCTACCCAAAGAATTTGATGGGTTTACACTTACCCAAATTTCGGATATCCATAGCGGTAGTTTCGATAATAAAGAAAAGGTGTCTTATGGAATTGATCTAATCAATCAACAAAAATCGGATGTTATCTTGTTTACAGGAGACATGGTTAATAATAAGGCAAGTGAGGTTTACCCATGGATGGACATTATTGGTTCTCTAGAAGCGCCACATGGAAAGTTTTCTGTTTTGGGGAATCATGACTATGGAGACTATGTTCAATGGGAGTCTGATGAGGCAAAAAAACAAAACTTTACAGATTTAATTGAAGCTCAACAAAAAATGGGTTTTCAAGTTTTATTGAATCAAGCTCAATTCATAGAAAAAGAAGGAAAGCGAATTGCACTGATAGGAGTTGAAAATTGGGGTAAAGGAGGCTTTAAGAAGGCTGGAGACTTAAATCTAGCAGTTTCTGAAGTCGATTCTGATGATTTTAAGATTTTGATGTCTCACGATCCCTCTCATTGGGAGGCACAGGTAATTGATCATCCTTATCCCTTTGAACTCACCTTAAGTGGGCATACCCACGGTATGCAATTTGGCATAGAAATTCCAGGGTGGTTTAAGTGGAGCCCAGTAAAATGGCGCTACAAACAATGGGCAGGAGTTTATCATCAAGCAAAACAATACCTTAATGTCAACCGTGGTTTTGGTTTTTTGGCTTATCCCGGAAGAGTTGGAATCTGGCCAGAAATAACAGTTATTACCTTAAAATGCTCTGAGAAAGTGATTTAATAAAAAAAACTTAAATTTGTAAAAACTTTAAACACTAACAGACGTGTCCAAATTCGGCGAATTAATTGAAGACAAAGTTCCACTTCTTCTCGTTTTTTTTCAAGAGGATGCTGAACCTTCAGATGAATTTCACCCTTCTCTAAGAGACGTCGCTGCTGCGATTGGTGATCAAGGAAAAGTAATTAAAATTGAAACTACTAAAAACACCAAGTTGACAGAGGCGCTTCGTGTTAAAGCCATTCCAACCCTCATGATTTACAAGGGAGGCGAAATGGTTTGGAGACAAAGTGGTGAACAAAATGCAAACACTCTAATCAGTTTGATGAATGACTATGTAACGGATTAGTTATTCTGCTGTTGCGTTATCAAATAAGCGATTAAAAATTTCAAGAGGCTCAATAGCTCTGAAAATACGTTTCTCCATTTTATCTCGATAAATATCGTCTTCATAAAGACTTACAAAAAGCATTAACCTTCTGTATCCATTGACCTCATCCATGATGATTTCCTCATAATATTCTTGTTCTTCAGGAGAAATATCACTTAGTTTACTCAGTCGTTTTTCATAGACAGCAGAAATATTTTCAATCAATAAACGAGCAGCTTCTTGATTACCATCTATATAAAAGCCTTCCACAAAGTCCTCTTGGCTTGTAAAGTAATCATAGCTACCATAAAGAAATTCAAAAGGAGCTGAATAGCGTTGAAATTCTATAATATTAGAACTGATAAACTCTTTATCTTTATTGTCAACAACAACCTCAATCAAGGCTCGATAGCGCTCTATTTCAGTTAAAATATCTTCACCAAGTTCATATTGAAGGTTTAAAGAGAGGCTGTCAAAATACTCCAACTCATCTTGATGTTTTTCAGCAATTTTTTCAAAAAGTTTACGCGCCTCCTCTTGCTCGTTAATTCGGTAATATCCCTCAATGAAAGGAGTTAAAAGACTGTAGTACCCGAAATAATCAACAGGCATTTTCTCTAAATTCAGATCAATGATTTCCTTAGCTTTATCGGGCTCTCCCTTATCGATAAGAGCTTCTGCCAAACGTGCCATATTACTTCTGTACGAAATGCTATTTTTTCTTGTTTCGGGATCGTGATAAATCTTTGGGCTATCAGAATTTCCCCACTCCCACTTTTTAACGATCTCGTACATCAAGTCAGCATCAATTCGTCCCATCAGATAAGGGTTGTTTTTATTTTTTTTAGTTTTGATCGGAACCAACTTATAAACTAATCCTTCGAGTTGTAAATAATTTTTCATCCATAGATATTCCGAATCATCAAAACTTCCACCAGTAAAATAGATGGGTCGCTTCCAATCGTTATTAGCCAAAATGTCTAGCATAATCAATTGGTTTTTGTACAAACCATTTCGAGGTAAATCAATATCGATGTAAGGAACGATCAAATCCCGATCTTTTTCCTTTACTAATCCACTTTCAATTACATTTTCCACATTAACATTTACCCTAATTTTGTTGGTTGGGTAAAAGATCATTTCTTGAGTACTAACAGGGTAAAGTTCAGGGTCACCACCAGATTTTTGGATTATTCTTTTAAATTTATTTCTGGGATCATCGCTAGAAACCCAATTTATAAAATCTTTGATATCCCAACGAACGCTGTCAATAATTGATTCGTGTTTTACGTAGTCACGAACCCCATATGCATATTGAGGGTGTTCCAGCTGAATTGAAATTGCCTCACTATTGTACGTTTTGCGTTTCATTTGATCGATATACCAATCGGTAGCAATCAAAGAAGTGTTTATTGGCCGGACATCTCTTCGGAATTCTTCAATGTCTTGAGCATACCAAAAAGCAAAAGTGTCATTATCTCCAATGGTAAAGATAATAGCACCAACATCTTCTTGTATTGAGGTTAAATATGATTTTGAAATGGATTGAGCAGTGTATCGTTCCGAACGATCATGATCATCCCAATTTTGATAACCCATAAGAAAGGGTACTGCAAATAAACATAAAAAAACAGAAACCGGCATAGCAAGTTTACTAGACCACTTGTTTTTGAGGTTTTGTGCTAGCGCAAAAGCTCCCATCCCAATCCAAATTGAAAACACATAGAATGATCCTACCAAAGCATAATCACGCTCCCTGGGTTCAAAAGGGCGTTCGTTTAAATAAACTTTGAGAGCTAATCCTGTAAAAAGGAAAAACAACATCAACACCCAAAATTTCATTTTATCTTGCCCAAATAAAAAGAAAACACCAATTAAACCGAGTATTAATGGAAGAAAAAAATAGGTATTTCTAGCTTTATTACTCAATGCATCATTGCTCAATTTGTTTTGATTCCCCAAACGAATGGAGTCAATAAAAGGGATTCCGCTGATCCAATTCCCATTGAGGAGGTCATAACGTCCTTGAATATCATTTTGCCTTCCGGTAAAATTCCACATAAAATAACGCACATACATGTATCCTATTTGGTATTCAAACAAATACCTCATATTACTCAAAAACGAGGGTTTTTGAATGTTGAGGTAAGGAGACATTTTCTTAAAAAACTTGTGATAATCTTCGCCAGAAACAGCACCCTGAATCGCTTCTTGTCTATAGGATTGAACCTCTGCTTGCAATTCTTTAATCCTTCGATATTCTGGTTTAATAGAAAACTCTAGAGGCTCTGTAAAGTTCATGTAATTTGCTGCATGTTCAGAACTGTGAAGCCTTGGTAGTAAACCTTTGTGTTTTGAATTTGCGTTAATTCTTGAGCCTTCCCAGTTATTTACAATAATGTAGCGACCCGTTTTTTTGTCCCGTTCATATTTGGGTTTATCATCAATGTAAGGTTCTTGTTCGTCTTGCCCTGCATACATATCAGAAAACATTGGCCCGTAGAATAATTTTGTTTCTGGGTATTGTTCAAGGTTGTAGTATGCCAATAGCTGACGAGCATCTGAAGGAGAATTTTCATTGATAACTGTATTGGCATTGGCGCGTATCGGTAGCATAATCCAAGAGGAGAATCCCAGAAAAACAAAAAGAATGCAGAGAATACCAGTATTTAGATTTACATAATTTTTTTTACGCGTAAAACTGAGAGTGTATGTAAAAAAACCGACAAGTAAGAGAGCAGTAAAAATAGTTCCGCTGTTAAATGCAAAGCCAAGATTATTAACAAAATAAACTTCCATCTTTCCAAATAAGGTAAGGGTTAGGGGAAGTAAAAGTTTGAAGATAAATAGTAAAATAGCAACGGAAACAATATTGGCTATAATAAAGCCTTTTAAGGTCACGGCCTTGGTATTTTTAAAGTAATACAACATTCCAATGGCTGGGATCGTTAAAAGTCCCATAAAGTGAACCCCAAAAGAAAGTCCAATAATAAATGAGATTAACAACAACCAACGATCACCTCTGGGGGTATTCATTTCTTGTTCCCACCGAAGACTCAGCCAAAAGAGAAGTGAAAGAATACATGTTGTCATTGCATATACTTCTGCCTCAACAGCATTGAACCAAAAACTATCTGAAAAACAGAATGCTAGGGCCCCAACAGCAGCACTCCCAAAAAGACCAATTGCATCAGTAGAAGTTTCAAGTGCGGTGAACCCGGGCATTTTTTTAAGTAAAAGAGTAAGGGTCCAGAATAAAAATAAAATGGTAAATGCACTAGAAAAAACAGACATTAAATTTACCATTAGGGCAATTTGCTCAGGCCCGCTGGCAAACATTGCGAAGAAAGCACCCATCATTTGATAAAAAGGAGCACCGGGTGGATGACCTACTTGTAACTTAGCCGAAGTTGCGATGTACTCACTCGCATCCCAAAAACTCGCTGTGGGCTCAACGGTAATACCAAATGTTAGAAGTGCGATTCCGAAAATACTCCACCCCAGAATGCGATTCCAAAACTTGAATTGTGTTTCGTTCATAGGTCAATTTTGTGAAAACGAATGTAAGAATATTTGAAGAAACTTCCTTGAATTTAACAGAATGTAAATTTTACAAATTTCTAATAATTAATTATTTTTATGAAATGGCTTGTCTTAGCAAATATTTCTGTTAAATTTGCAGCTAAATTGGTCTATGGTGTAACTGGCAACACGTCTGGTTTTGGTCCAGAAGAGTCTAGGTTCGAGCCCTAGTAGACCAACAAAACCCTCAGGGAAACTGAGGGTTTTTTGTTTTTACTTCCTAAAATCTATGAAAAGAGGTTTTTTGTAGAATATTTTCAGAATAAAACCCAATAGAACTCCTTATCTATTTCTTTTGCCTTTAAATTTGTGCCTCTCGAAATAAATACATTTTCGTACTTCTCAAAAACAGTGAATTTGAATTCAACTACTTTTTTTCTTTGGATCCTTACCCATCATTTTTTCAAAACGATCGGGAATGAAATTTTTATTAACATCCTCTTCAGTTCCCATGGTGGTACTGACAACTCCGTAAATAATAACCCCAACGATGAGTACTATAATTGCGATAACAACAATAACAACCTCAGTCATAATATTTGAAATATGTTCTAAAGTAGTAAAATAATATCAAAATAATTCAATTTTTTGACATTGAAATTGATTTCAAATTATTAATTATTGAAAAAAAACAATTTAATTAATAAAAATTAATAATAAACATTTCCATTTTTTATCCATTTGGCAAAACTTTTATCAAAGACATGGATCCAGTCGGTTGTTCCATTTGTATTCTGTAGTAAGTTTCCTTGATTGACCCATTCAAAAACACCTCCGTAGAGATTATAAACTTCAGAGAAGCCCCGTTTAATTAATTTTTTAGCTAGTTTTTCACTTCGAAAACCAACGGAACAATACACAACTATATTCTGTTTAAGTTGGAGTTTTTTTAGTTTGTCTAGATCCCAATTTTTTTCACCTACCCAGATAGCATCTTCGATATGGCTGATATCAAATTCTGCTTTGGAGCGTACATCTAAAAGTATAAACTCTTTTTTTTCTGCTAATTCATTTACGGTAATTTTTGGAATTTCATTGGAAGTCAAAGTGTCGACAAAAGCATAGAAATCTTGTTGTTGAGCTGAGACATCAATTGCCCAAATCACAAAAAGAAATAATGTTTTTTTCAAAATTTTATATAACACAACAATTTATTTATTGATACTTTCTGCGATGTCTTCAACTTGTTTTTGGTGATGTTTGACATGAAAAATCGTAAAATATAAAACCTCTCTTAGGGTTAATTTCCCCAATAGGGGGTGGGGAACTATAAAAAGGTCTAAATCACTTTCTTTCCATCGATTGGTTACTTTAATTAAACCTTTGAATGCTTTAAGAAATTTTTTTCTGTTTTGTTTTCGTTTGTAACTTCCTATTTTTTTAGGATTAAACTGTTTAGGAGCTTTTGCTTTTTTCCCATCAAGTGCCTTTAAGTATCGAGCTACCAACTCGTCATAAGTTCTTGATTGGCGGTTGCTTTGTCCATACAAATACTTCAATAAAAATTTGGGTAATTTTAAAGCGAATTTTACAGCCTTTAACGAAAGAATAAGGTGGCTTTGAATTTGACCTGATGTCCATTTGTTTTCTTTGTTGAAATCAAATATTTCATCGGTCAATCCATTAATAAAAGAATCGAAAGTTTCGTGGTGTTTTTGGAGTTCACTGCTGATAAGTGCTTTGTTCCAACTCATATTTTTGACTGCATTATTATTGAAATAGAATTTCAGTTAGATTAAATGGGAATTTAATAAATTTTTTAAAGATAGTTCTAGTTTGATAGTTTGATGATCTTTTTTGGGTAAATCCAAAAAAAGTGAATGTTAGTAACAAAACACTTAACCTATCATTGATCATTGACATTACAAATGGACGTAATCTATAAGAATATATTTATTTCAGTATATGTAGGGTCTGTTTTAATATTTGCACAAAAAATGGTTTTCAAATACTACAGATATTGTCCAATAAGAGTTAAAAATTATTTTATTATTAAACTCTGTCAAATCCAAATGCATGCATTAAACAAATTGAAATTAAGTTAGATAATTGAAAAAACTTCATTAATCAAACTCCATTTTGAATTCACATCTTTTCAATATAAAACCTCATCTATTTAGACCCTGTAAGTGTTCTTTCTACTTCTTTGGTTATTTTGTTTTGGCTTCCTTTGAGGCGTGCACATTATATTATTTTTAATAAATCTAAATCTATATTATTGATAATTAGCTATTTAAATTGTTTCTAAAGAATGTTAAGAGTAATTTTAACAAAAATTTTAATTATGGAAAATTTATTTCTATCAAACTCCTGTGTGAATTGTGTTAATCATGACCAAAATAAGTGCAGCGTTCATCACGTTGATGTAACACCTGCAAATACTTGTGGAGAGTTTACTTCAGGTATGTAATTATGGAAAGAATAAAAGTTAGTTTTATATAATCAAGCTGCAATTGTTCTATATTACATTTCCCATCCTTTTCGTATTGGTTCCTGTATGAACTTGTCGGCTTCTGGTAACCCTATTGCTTTCATGTTCTTGGCATCCCAATAAACCTTTTCTCCACCTAATCTCAGTGAAAGCACTCCTAAAAGAGTGATTTCAGTTAAACGAGCTCCATATTCAAAATTAGAGCTCGCCGAATGCCCATTCTTAATGGCATCTATCCAGTCTCTATAATGTCCATTGGAACGAACAATTGAAGGATTGGGAGGTGTATATGATTTTTCTAAACTCACAGGGAACAACTTGGGGGCTCGGTTGCCACCTTCGTTAACCAATATACCTCTATCTCCTACAAACATGGTGCCCCTATTTGGCCAGCTATACCCTTGAGGCAATGCTTCATGAAGTTCCGGTCGTAGACCACCGGAATACCAAGTAAGATTAATGGGTGATTGGTTGCCTTTTCCTTTAAAATTGTAGTAACCAATTTCACCATAAGGAGCTATTTCTGAGTCATTGTAACCTGCAGGTATAAGCTCAACGGATTCAGGTGCTTGCAAGTCGTATGCCCAAACTGCAGCATCCATATCGTGGCAACCAAAGTCGCCCATGGCACCACAACCAAAGGCCCAGAAATCACGCCATGTAACTGGGGTGTAGGCTTTATGGTAATCTCTGACTTCGCGCGGCCCCAGCCATAGGTCCCAATTAAAGTTATTTGGTAATTTTGAGGTTCCCTTAGGTAGTCCTTGAAGGGTAGGGTTCCATCTGGAGACAGGCACCCAGGCATGTATATCTTTTACTTTTCCAATAGCACCATCTCTTAGGTACTCGACAGTTTCTCTTATACTATCGGTACTATGTCCACCATTACCCATTTGAGTGGCAAGACCAGTTTCTTTGGCAACACGCTGTACTTCTCTAGCTTCCCATATATTATGGGTTAGTGGCTTTTCACAATAGACATGCTTCCCTGCTCTCATAGATAATAGGGAAACATAGGCATGCGTATGATCAGGGGTAGAGCACATAATAGCGTCAATTGATTTTTCCTTTTCCAGCATTTTACGAAAATCCAAATACTCCTTCACATTTTCATGAGGCCTTTCACCTTCTATCATTTGCTTTACAGGTCCACGGCCAGCTGTTGTTTTATAATAGAAACGTTGTAAATCCCAAAATTCTGCAGGGTCAGCAATGGCAACTACTTTGACATCTTTATGTTTCAATAATGCAGCTGTATTTTCTTTTCCTTTTCCTCCTGCACCAACAATGCCTACAGTTACTTTATCGCTTGGAGCTACAAAACCTTTTCCACCCAATACATGACGAGGTACAAACATGATTCCGGAGACGGAAAGCGATGCTCCTTTTATGAAATTCCTTCTTGTAAATTCTGATTTGGCTGATTTTTTCATAGAGCTTAAAGGAGTTATTTTTTTTTGAAAAATACTTTTGTTCCAAAAATAATTAAGAGCAACATCAAAATACTGTTAAAGTAATCAGGATAATTAGAGTCGCCCCAAAAATTAGTAAAAAATCCAATAAAGAAGTTCGCTATAATTATAGCAAAAGTTGTGAACATCAAAATTTTATAATTCACTTTATATATTTTATTTAACATTTAATTATATCTAAACTTACAAAATCTATCTAAGAAAATTATAAGATGTTTATGTCATTAGGGGAGCAAGATTCTCATTTTCCAAATGCTTTTTCCATTGCGAATTCAATATTTTCATTTGATAAATGTCCATATCTCTCTTCGGTTGTTCTAGCGTTAGTATGCCCTAATAGTTTTGAAACCGTGTAAAGAGGTGTATTATGTTCCGATAGCATATAGAATGCGAATGTATGTCTTGCGGTATTAGGCACTATGTGTTTTTTCACACCAGATTTATATGCCCATTCTCTGAGTTTTTGGTTTTGCTCCTTACCAAATTTGAGGTTAGGGAAAACTTTATCATTTTCATCCATTCTCTTGGGGAGGTATTGCATCGCACCTTTACGAATTTTAAAGTAAATATCTGTATTGGCCTTTTCTGTTCTTACATTCATTTTAATTTCACCATTGATTTCAGGCAAATCTGCCCAAATTAATCTACGGCAATCTCCTTGCCTTATCCCAGTGTAGCACATAAAAAGAAATGCATCTCTAATTTGCTGATATCTGATTGGGGTTTTTATCATCATAGTAACCTCGTTTGGAGTTAGATATACAACTTCCTTAGTTTCATTTTTTGGAAATTCAATGTCATTTTCTGTAAATGGATTATAAAATAAATATCCATATTGCTTTGCTTGTTTCAGAGTAGTACTAAATAATGAAAAGTATTTGTAAGCTGTAGATGAAGCATAATTACTTTCATTTTTGAGCCATAACCTCCATTGGTCAATGAACTCAATATTAACAAGGTTGATGTCCATATTGAAATTGTATGCTTTATACTCACAAAAATTTTCTATAGCTTTATATAGGTTGTGATAACCAGACACGGTACTTTTTGATTTATCTGCTTTTAGTTCAGACATTTTGGAAATTTGTGTCTTAAGAGTTATGGTACCTGAATGTGAATCCATGTATTCTGAACCCTTGTATTTTTCCTCATACATTTTCACTAGCGCTCTAAGTAGCTCTGTGCTTCTTTTGTTTTGTTCCTTCTTCAGTTGAGTATCGGCTCTCTTGTAGAACAAAATTTCTTTGTGAGTTGGTCTTTTTGGCTTTGACCAATTTGGGGAGTTGATATACATTTTAACATATTTTTGCCCCTTCTTTTCTTTTGACTTAGAATCAATAAGCGTGTGACCAACTGAAACCATATACGTGTATTATTTTGTATAAATATTTAATTAGCACATTATTTATACAATAAATATATTAAAAAAAGTAAATTAATTCTAGCAAAAAATAATTAAACTCTAATTTTTCAGTATAAAAAGCTATAATGAAACATTCTCAACAATAATTTGACCCATATTCCATGAGGGGATAAAATATGTAAAAATAGAACTTTCAAGGCATTCAGTAAATATGCGTTCTTGTAGGACTGTTGAATTTCCAGTAATAATAGTAAGAGAAAAATTACCTTTATCAGAAAATTCATTTAAGGTTTTGTTAACTAACTCTAGGGCTTGTTTATGGCGGATTCCGTGAAGATCAATGGTGAGTATGTTATCCTTGTTTTTTCTCATTAAATAAATTATAAAAATCAAAACTCCCCAATATGAGTTATATTGAGGAGTAGATTAATCAAAATTTTTAACAAATACATGAAAACTTGTTACAAATATATTTAGTCTAAATTGAAAATCTTGTTAAGAGCATTGTAAATTTTTCTAAAAAATCTGTTAAAAAATCTTTTTTCAATTATGCTTTAATGGAATCAGACTCAAATCCCTGGATTCCCTGAACAGTTGTATACTTCATTGTGAAACGCTTGTCAGGATGAATGATTTTATATGCCGATTGTACTGCTAGTGTAGCTTCATGGAAACCACATAAAATAAGTTTTAATTTTCCAGGGTATGTGTTGACATCACCAATCGCGAAAATACCCGGAATGTTTGTTTGGTAGTCTAATGTATTATCAACTTTAATAGCGTTTTTTTCAATTTCTAATCCCCAGTTGGCAATGGGGCCTAGTTTTGGAGATAGTCCAAACAAGGGTAACCAATGATCTACATTAACTTTAGTGGCATCTTTACCTTTTTGCTTCAACTCAATTTGTTCAAGTTTTTCAGATCCATGTAAATCAATTACTTCAGCATCTGTGAATAACTCTATTTTTCCTTGATTTTGTAGCTCATAAACTTTCTCTACAGAATCTTTATGACCTCTGAACATAGAAGTTCTATGGACTAGCCCTACGGGAATGTCATGATTTTCTGCAAAATAAATAGCCCAATCAAGAGCAGAGTCACCTCCGCCAGAAATGAATAATTTTTTCCCCAAAAAAGATTCTGGCTCTCGAACCATATACTCAACTCCTTTCTTTTCATATTGAGGCAAGTTTTCAATTTTTGGTTTTCTAGGCTCAAAACTTCCTAATCCACCTGCTATCATAACCGTTGGTGCTTGATGTTTGGTTCCCTCACTTGTTGTTACAATAAAACTTCCGTCTTCTTGTTTTTCAATGGTTTCAGCACGTTCTCCGAGCGTAAACCCTGGTTTGAAAGGTTCAGCTTGTTTCATCAGATTATCCACCAATTCACCTGCCAATACTGATGTAAATCCAGGGATATCGTAGATTGGTTTTTTGGGGTATATTTCGAATAATTGACCACCTGCTTGAGGAATAGCATCGATCAAGTGGCACTTCAGCTTCATAAGACCCGCCTCAAAAACAGTAAATAATCCTACTGGACCAGCTCCGATGATGATTATGTCAGTTTTTATCATTTTTTTTCTAAAATTGATTTAGTCATTTTATTAATTTCATGAACTTTAAAGGTTCTAAATAACTGCACACTAGAGAGTATGCGTGAATAAATTTGTATCACAAACCACTGATATAACTCCCCAATGAATCTTTAAATTGAAAACCTTCAAGCGTTCTGTATTTATTTAATTTTTTATTGGCTTCAAGTCCCCACAGTAAAAATTCCATCATAAAGTATCTATCTTCTTTTGTCAAATCGTTTAAATTGGAATTTAATACTTCATCTATTCCAGGGATAAGTGTTAACGAATCTTGGTATTCTCGATTAGAAAGAGTGTCCTCAAGGAAAAGCTCATTGTCTTTGAAAAACCACTCTAAAATTTTGTCGTAAGGACCAACTTCATCTTCTTTTTGTAATTTTTCGATTTTTGGGAAATAATCTGTAAATAATGTTTTGATGGATTCTGAAATAAGGTGATATGATATTTGTTCTGCTCCCTCTTGTTCTCCTTCGTAAACCAATTCAATTTTACCATTTATGGCAGGAATAATTCCCATAAAATCAGACATCCTTAGTGTAGAATTTGAATCTCCTGTGATGAGTAAACGCCTTTCGGCTGTACTGATCAAATTTTCAAATGCTGTAATACTCATTCGAGCACTTACTCCACTTTTTGAATCTACATATTCACTTTTTCGTGCTTCAAATCCAATTTGTTCCAGAATATCCCGAGCCAATTCAGGAATATGAATTTTTTCTGCTTGTTCTTCTGTTAGGATAGCTTCTTGTCTGGTTATGGTCTTTGCAATGTCTCTGTTGTATGGATAATGCGTTAAAATTTGTGAACCGATCCTATCTTTTAGTGGAGTTACAATACTACCCCTATTGGTGTAGTCTTCGGGGTTTGCAGTAAAAATTAATTGCGTGGCAATGGGTAACCTTAATTTAAATCCGCGAATTTGAATTTCTTTTTCTTGTAATATTGAAAACAAGGCAACTTGAATTCTTGCTTGGAGATCGGGAAGTTCGTTAAGCACAAAAATACAACGGTGTGCTCTGGGAATCATCCCAAAATGAATTACACGCTCGTCCGCATAAGAAAGTTTTAGGTTTGATGCTTTTATGGGATCAACATCACCAATAAGATCTGCAACAGTAACATCTGGAGTAGCTAGTTTTTCGAAAAAACGATCCGATCTATGCAACCAGTAAATCTCTGTTTGATCTCCATTTTCAGCAATGATTTCTTTGGCCTCTTGACTTATGGGATTGAGAGGGTCATCATTGATTTCGGAGCCTTTTACAACAGGAATCCATTCGTCTAATAATTCAGTCATTTGACGTGCTAAACGAGTTTTGGCCTGTCCTCTTAGTCCGAGTAAATTGATGTTGTGTCCAGAAAGTATTGCACGTTCAACATCTGGAATTACAGTGTTTTCATAACCAATTAAACCTTCAAAAGTTTTCCTTCCAGAACGTAAACGTTCTTTTAAATTTTGAGCCAATTCTTGTTGAATGTTTATTGAGGAATAATCTGTTTTTTTTAATTCTCCAAGGGTTGAAGCTTGTTCTCTTTTCATAAATAATGTAGTTGAAAGTTTAGGTTAGCCCAAACGTTTTTTTCTGTTTTTATCATAATCTTCAAAGATCATTTCACCCAAACCTTTTAGACCTGTAAAGAATGCTTTTCCTTTGTTGGCTTCTGTGAATTCTCGAACAAAATGTTGTAGATAGTGATCTTGAGCAATCATAAAAGTTGTGATTG
>Ga0115572_10002097_pt1 | contig 16005 bp, 14 predicted proteins | sample COGITO_mtgs_1206_FD_88681 | JGI IMG/M metagenome (GOLD analysis project Ga0115572, IMG submission 88681) | Pelagic marine microbial communities from North Sea - COGITO_mtgs_120607 | ecosystem: Environmental > Aquatic > Marine > Epipelagic | place: Germany:Helgoland, sampling site Kabeltonne... | reverse complement strand
GGTCGCCTTATGATGGTGGGTACCCCGTTTTCGTACAACGATTTGTACTCGCAGTTAGAACAGACTGAAACATTCCAAGTAGAAACATATCCAGCCATCAACAAAGAGGGTGATGCACTATGGCCGGAGCGGTGGGACTTAGAATCTCTTGACCAACGCCGACTTACCATGCCCGCCATTCAATTTTCTCGTGAGTATCTTTGTGAGCCTATTCACGATGTAGCCAGTATGTTTCCCAACGACATATTGGAAAAAGCACGCAACAAAGACCTCGTTCTTCTTGACCGTGCTGATACCGAGTATGACGCTGATGGAGAACCAGCAGGAGTCTTCGGTCAACACTTCATTGGATGGGATACTGCAATTGCTTCCGATAAGAATGCTGACTTTACAGCCATGATGGTTATGCGAATGCTACCCGATGAGAATGTAAAACAAATTGTTGGTATTGTACACGAGCGAGGAATGAGCGGTTTGGCGCAGAAGAATCAAATTATGATGCTCAACAACCGCTTCCAGCCCGACCTCATTGAACTTGAAGGTAACAACTTCCAACGCATGTTCCAAGCCGAACTGCTTGAAATGCGCCAAGATATACCCATCAAGACTTTCATGACCACCCGTACACGCAAGGAGAGTCTATTCATGTCACTACTAATGGCTTTTGAGCAAGGCCAAATTCAAACTCCATATGGTGACAAACGAAGCCGTGAATTTACTCACAAATTAGAAACTGAACTCAATCGCTTCGGTATGCAAAAGAATGGAAAGTTGGAAAGTGTAGGTACACACGATGACTTGGCTATGGCTCTTGCACTGGCTAATTGGGGTACGAAAGAGTTCAAGGGTTCAGTTGTTTTACTTGACGATGTATTACCGGGCTTTGATGAGTGGATTCGTGGTAAACCACACCGTTCACAAGACAACAATCCTGCTGATGGGTGGATGATACCATGATGTTTCCTTTTGATGAATGGGGGTTTTTGAATGTCTTGTGAATGTGGACATTGTGTTGGAATGGGTACCGCTTGGGACTCACTTGAAAAGAAACTTTGCCCTGCTGGTAAAGCGGCGGCTAAAAAGAAATTTGATGTTTACCCATCAGCCTATGCAAATGGGTGGGCAGTACAATACTGCCGTGGTAAATTTAAGGGTAAAAAGGGGAAGAAGAAATGATTGAAATAGATTATGTCATGGCTTTTCTTAAATCAAAGGAAGGGAGTGAGATGAAACTCAAAAAAGACAAGTGTTGCTGTGGTGGTAACAAAAAGACTCCTTGTGTATGTATGATACAGGGAAATCAATGTTCGGCCACATCCCCTAAATGTCCTTGTTATTCTTTACTTGATAAACAAAAGAAGTCATTGAAAAAAATGGTCGGTGTATATTGAATGTCCGACCGATGTACCTGTCATGATGTACTCATTGTGAAAAACTTGAATCGTTGGTTCAAGGAAAAGTGGGTGGATGTATCTCGTAAAAATAAGGATGGAAAGCACCCTCCGTGTGGCCGCAGTAAAGCCAATAAATCAAGCAAAGGGTATCCTAAGTGCAGACCTTCGGTGAAGGTTAGTAGTAAAACTCCAAAGACCAGTGGTTCTATGTCCACGGGTCAAAAGCAAGCCGCCACCAAACGCAAGCGTGCAAAAAAGCAGGGCGTTGGCGGCAAACCAACAGTGGTGAAAGCAATGAAAGATGAAAAGAAAGGCAAGAAAGGAATGGTCATGGTGATTGCGGTCACCGCAAAACCAAAGAAAGTCGCCGTTAAGAAGAAAAAGGATTAAAGCCAAAGGTCAATTGAGTGGTCATTATGTGGGGGAGTATGTTAATCGGCGACGACTACGATGTACCCTTGAAAGTTGGTGATGAATTTTCTAATACAGTGTTAAAGAATCTTGGTCAACACCCATTCTTTCAGCCACAAGATATACCTTTAGAGACTTTATATATGGTAAAAGAGGACAAAGACGCAGTAAATCTTTTTTCAAAAAACGGTGATGGGTGGTTTGAAAGTAAGTACGGTACAGATGCAAATACTATAATTCGTATGTGCCGTAAGATGCGAAGACACGATAAAGTGTTTAAGTCCGAGTATGATACCATCATAAATGACATACGCCGTGTAAAGGCAATGGAAGTTGATGCTACCATTAAAGCACTCTCTTGGGGTGAAGGCATGGAGGATGTGATACGCAACATTGGACTAAGTGACCGCTCTTTGAAAGCCCTGCGTAAGTTCGGTGAAGTAAGAGGTACGAGTTTACAAAAAGCATGTCAACAATACCTCAAAGCCATGACTGTTTTACAACACCTTAATGACAAAACTGATTGGGATTCTAATGACCAACAGAACTGGGTATCTGCTAATGGATTGAAAAAAGATGCTCAAAAATCATGGAGAAATACACTTCATCAAATTGATAATTTGAAGAAAACGGATATAGCCGCTTTAGAATATGCTTCAACTGTACTTGAACTGGAAGGAGAACTTGGTAGTAGAGAAATAGTACGCCGAGGGTATGGTACACTCAATAAGTCAATGACACCTGCAAAGATGAGTTCCCTTCTCAAAATGTATGGTGAGGAAGTAGATGTTTACCGTGGTGGTACTAATGGTACTTATGTTAAACAAGGCTCAAACGGTTTCATCATCAAAGATACATGGGCATATACCGCCGGTTTTGTAGATGCTGACGGTAGCATTTTCATTTCCGAGCGAGGTGACCCCCGTGTTACTATTGTAGCCAGTGGTAATAATGGAAAAACACACTGTGAAGAATTACAAAAGATGATTGGATGTGGCCGTCTTGTATCCGACCAAAAATTGGCTAAAAATACCATTAAACCAGTACATCGCCTTATATTCTCTTCAAAGAATGATATAAGGGATATATTGAAAGGAATCATCCCTCACTTAAAATTGAAATCGTTGCAAGCAAAGGCTGTTTTAAATTATATTGATGAAAAGGATTCAATGCGTAAAACAGAATTATATCAGTTGGTAACATTCAATAATTGGAAAGACCATAAAAGTAAAGCCACTACTCTCTTGGATAAGTGGGGCGTTGACTTAGACACAATTGGTGGATATGCGGAGGGACTATGATGGCTGAGGAACAAGGAAGAATATCTCGCTTTTTATCAGCGTTAGGAGGGCCATTCCGCCGTAAGGAATCCCCAACCCCCACTATGCCGCTTTGGACAAGTGGTATTCAAGAACCTGTCATGGCTCAAGGAATTACTATTCCTGCCTTGTATGCTGTAAGCAATGAGTCACTTATTCTTCGTACAGTCCTTGCAAAACTACGACAAGAAATGTTTCGTCGTGGTTATTACTGGGAAAAGAAATTTGCACGCAAGTGTACTGTCTGCGACGAAGAATATCAAAGTGAAGTAGATAGTTGTACAGAATGTGGAGGGGAAGTTCGTAAACCCGACCCCGATGAATTAACATATCCTAAGTGGCTATTAAAGCAAGAAAACAGTATGGAACAATCATTTCTGCATGTCATAAATGAGATAGAAAATGACCTCAATGTAGTGGATGATGCTTTCTTAATTCTTGTAAAAGAATACTTTATTGACCCTAAATCAAAAGAAGTAGCATTTTACAGAGTGAAGGAAGTTATTCGTGGTGACCCCATTTTCATGCGTATAGTCGCTGATAAAAGAGGTGTTCGTGGTGGACGCTACAAAATCTGTCTTATCCATCGTGATGAAGTTAAAACACACGCTGAGGATGATACATGTGAACAGTGTGGTGCTGAACTTCAAGATGTAAACTATGTCAATATGGCTGGAAGTGGAAAAACACAGTATTTCACTGCCGGTGAAGTTCTCCATGTAAGTAAATACAAACCCTCCAAGTTGTATGGTAGGTCACCAGTAAACACAATGTGGCGACAAGCCATGACTTTGACAGCAATGGACAATTACATTTACACCGCATATCAAAAGCGAAGAATGCCTAAAGGTATAGTATCGGTAACAACTGACAATCTTGAGTCTATGAAATCGTTTTGGAAGGCTGTAGATGAAAAGATGGAGCGTGACCCTCACTACATTCCGAAAGTGGGTATTGAATCTTCATCCGGTCGTGGTGGAGTTAATTGGATTAAATTCATGGACACCCTTGAAGAAATGCAGTATATGGCTGTTCGTGATGAAATACGAAATCGTATGGCCGCTTTCTATGGTGTATCTTCTGTATTTATGATTGATAGTGGTAAATCCGGTGGCCTCAATAATGAGGGTATGCAGATTCTTGTCACCAACCGTGCTGTAGAATTTGGACAAAAGGTGTACACCGAAGTTCTTTTCCCTCGTCTTTTGAGGGAAATGAGCGTTGAAGATTGGAAATTAACTCTCTATCCAAACGAAGAAGAAGATGAAATTACTCGCCTACGCCGTGATTCGGAAGAACTCAATGTTGCACAACGCATGGCTCAACTTGGCTTCATGCCCGAACTGATTGAAGATACGGCAAATCGTGACATTCGTTTCACCTACAAGCGACCCGAACCTCAACCACCACAACAAGGCGCACCTCCGGGCGGCGCACCACCTCCGGGTGGTATGCCTCCGGGTGGTATGCCTCCGGGTGGTATGCCTCCGGGTATGCCTCCGGGTATGCCTATGGGTGGTATGCCTCCGGGTATGCCTATGGGTGGAAGAGGGCCACAAATGCCTCCACAGTTGGCTCAACAGATTATGCCTCCACCTCAACCGGGCGGTCAAGGTGTAGGTTTGCGAAACCGTGGGCCAGCCGCTCCACAGCGACGAGGAAGCATGGGAAGTGGTGCGCCGTTTACTAATGTACAACAGCGAGGGCCACAACCTTCAATGCAACAGAACATTAGCAATGCACTACTGGACGCAAGACGGCCTCGTGGGCAATAACCTTCTTAAACACGAATGACATGAGACAAACATAGCAGGGATTAACATGGACTTACTGAAAATGCACCCGATGGCCCGAAAGATGGAACAAGCACAAAAAGCATTTATTGATGCTTTGGAAACTGGCGACGGTCAACTTGCAAAGCAACATCTTACCGAAGTACAGAAATTAAGTGACTTTCTTGCTGATGATTTAGTCAGTGAAATTACAAAGGGAGATGTAGTAACACCTCAAGGCCCACGAGATATGTTCGCAGGTGGCGTTCCAGTCATTAAGATGGAAACCAAAGAACTAACAAACCCTATTCTTGAAGGACAGCGACTCGGCTTTATGTCTTCTTCCCGCCACACCACTAATTACAAGCGCAGTGCAGGAAGTTACGGTCGTAGAGTTTGAGGTGTTTGAATGAGTGACACTTCAAACGCAGAACAGTTAATTGGTGTGCTGATTAACAAAATGGAATCAATGGATTCCAACCTCATGCTTCTAAAGGCTGAGAATGACGCATTAAAGCAAGTCATCAACAATCCTCAACAACTTCTTCGTAAGATGGGACTTGTGACGGTAAATACTCCGTTTACAAACGATTTACAAATTGACCCGTTCCGTGGAGATATGGAACTTGATAATGGAACTCTTCTTAAGAGTACACCGGGTATCGGAACAATGAGTAATGAAGATATTCACAACATGTCATGGGAACAAATTCATGAAATGGCTATAGGAGCAAAGGGGGCCGTACAATGAAGCCAAGACCAGTTGATAACGGATATTTAACAAAAGCACTTGAACTTGAACAACGACTTGAAGCCTTGGAAATTTCCAAAGCAAAGTGTGACTGTAAAGAAGGAGAATGTGATTGTAAAGACTGTCCTAAGTGCGGCTCTAAGATGAACAAGATGGGTTGTATGAAGATGGGTTGCGGTGGTAAAATGGCTAAGGCCGAACCGGGATTCACGGCAGAAAAAATCTCCAATGTTAATCCTTCATTTCATGCTGAATCGGGTGGGCAAACCAAGAGTGGATACTTTACTACAAACGGAAAAACCATTGAATCCGAGGATGCAAAACCAAAGCGTGCTAAAGACAATAAGAAAGTTGACATGGGTAAACTCGGCGGTCGTATGAATCCACACGCTGGTACTGGTGTAGAGCGAGAAGACTCGGCTGGTGTTTGAATGCCTAACCCAAAAGCACAATTGCGTGAAAGCGGCGCACCTGTGATTTGTGGACTTTGTGGTGGAACTGAACGAAGTGGTTGTCTCTTAAACAGCGGCATGGATATACACGCTTGTCCACAGTTTAAACCGCTATGATTGGCGGTGATGATGTGGACGACCATTTCTATGTATGCAGTAATGAATTACTGAAATCATTGGATGACGGTCTTGACCTTCGTACTGCGGCGGCTGAGTACATTCTTGCCTTTGAGAATCTTGACAATACTCCTTCCGAGCCGTTGTATAAATCATTGAAGAATACTGCTGATATAATTCTTAAAGACGAAGAAGATGCGGCTACGAAAGAAGAGGAAAAAAAATACGAGTATCCCGAAGGAGAAGGTTATCTCTTTGCACAAACTCATACTCACGGTGAGCCTACAAACCATGTATGGAAAGACGGATTACAAACATCATTAAATCCAAAATTTGCTCATGCAATGTGGCCTTATTACCAACCACCCAGTGGCGCACATCCATACCAACGCCACCACTTTCCTTTCCACGAGACTAACCACCCTCTTCTCCGCACTAACGCTGTTACAGGTGACCCTCATTATGTTCGTATGCTTCGTGCTTGGGCACTTGCTGGACACGGTAAAAGAGAAAAGGATATGGAAAAGAACTTCTTTGACAAACTCGGTAAAAAGCACCCTATGATTGCAGGTTTTCAGCACGATAACAGTGGTAAGAAAGTGAACATTATTGGTGATACACGACCTTCGGGTACACTTCATCATCATCAACATGATTTGTATGACCGTGATTACTTTCGTTGGTTAAAGAATAACTCCAACCGTCAAGAAGAGTTGTTAGCAACAGGAATGTCCAACGCAGAAATGAAAGAGCAATTGCGTCAAGAACACTTTGAAGACCGAGCGGCCATGTGGGAAGACAACGATACAACATTGAGTGATTCTTACGAAGAACATCCAAATCGCCTCGGTCATCTTGGTTACATGCTTGGTCTTGAATGGTTAAATCCCGAAGAGCGTTCAGCAGTAATGCAACATATAGGCGAGAAGGGTCTTGATGACCATGAATTGATTACTCTCCCCAATGGAGAAAAGATACCATCCGCTCGTATCAAATACAACGCACTTATGCGTAAGACTCCCGAAATGAATTGGGCTATTCGTCCTATGACACACATGGGACGCAATGCCCATTATGAGCAAGAAGACAATGATAATGATTATACTAAGGGTGAACAAGGTATGTTCTTACAACAAGGACTTGGTACTCTTGCTCATGAACCGTTAGAAGAGTTTGACGGTCAATCTATCGCTTCTCATATTCTAAGCCGCATAAAGGATAACTACGGTACTGAAAAGCGTATGCGGTATCTCCCTCGTCTTAACATACACAAAGAACCAATGAAGGAACTTGAATATGATGAATTACTTGATGCGTCAAGAAGTCATTTCAAGGGTAAACAAAATTTAGAAAAAGTGAGGATGACTAAAGATGACCTTCTTTATTTGGCTGGTTATGACCCAAAGACACGGGAATTGATGAGCGAGCATCCTATTCATGGTAAACTGAATGAACCCATTGTAGATGCTGGAATGATTGACTACATTGAGGCTGTCGCTAAAACACGGGCTTCACTTCATCGTCAAATAAAAGACATTCGTAATCATCGTGCATTCTTTACTTCACCCTTTGGCCCACACCCCGATGAAGAAAAGCCCGAATACTGGGAAACAAGTGCTGATAATGATTTTACTTACGGCCCCGGACATTTTTGGAGTACGCCGTTTCAAAGTACAGGTGGGGCAGGAATGTCTTACGCCACATACATGGAGATGCTTCAAGCGACACACACTCAAGAAGATGGTTCAACACCATTTATTGAAAGCAGGGATGACACAGGTGAAAACTTCTTTCAACCAAACATGATGAATGTAACTCTCGCTAATCACTTCATGCCGTTGAGGTCAAAAATCATAGGTGATTACAGCGGTACAGATAAAAAATTCGTATATCATAATGATGCAGAATCACTTCAAAATATGCTTTCACCATTCGGTGTTTCAAAGAAACATACTAATCGTGAAGGTTCTACAAACAAAAACAACATCACCGAACACAAGTCTTCACTCAATCCTCAGTATGAATACGCCATACGACACATGAGTGGTAGTGAAAGAAAGGACAAACTTGGCCCACATCTTCAACCTCTTCAATTCCCACATACTGTAATTCCTAATTATCACATAGGTAGTAAAACTGGTTATGGTTCAGCACCTTCCGATAGTAACCTTCACCGTAATGCACAACTCGCTCACTTTATAGAAACATTGGGAGGTCGTATGAACCACCCTCACACCCCTGCTAAAAAATCCATGCAAAAAGCAAAAGATTTCATGCGAGGGGATGAATCAGCCAGTGGTGGTATGTCCCGTGATGAGTTTACAGACTTCATGAGATGGGGAAGCGGTACAGGTTTTTCTTTCAAAGCACTCAAAAATCAAGTTCTCAATAACAAGGATATGAACCATACTATGACTGCTATCACTCAAGCATCAAAGATACTGGGAACACAAAACCCAAAGGAGATTCTTGAATACCTTATGCACGGTAAAAACCCCTTCCCGATGGCTGTTGACCACCCCGAAGGTAAACATCCCGAATTGAATGATGCTTTGTTAGCCCGTAAACTTGGAGAATTTGATATTGATAAATTCAATAGTGGTATAAACAGTATGAAAGACAGTATGAATACTGAGATTGAAAACAAGAAAAAGAATCAAAAAAGTAAAACCATAATGACCACTGATGAAAAAGATGTGGTGTCACGCTTTTTACAATTCGGTGGTATGATGCCCGCCTCTCAAGAAGAAAGCGAGTTGAACACCAATCTTGATATGATGAATCAGCAATTGATTGACACACCTGTTGAGCAACGAGGCGAACTGATGCAACAAATTCGTGACACTACTGAGCAACTTGAGCGTGTACAACAAAAAATGAACAAAAAGAGCAGTTCCTCTCATTGGGAAAAGGATGCCGCTCGTACACATACAATTTTTAGCGGCCATCGTAAAACAATTGCCGAGGTAGCACGAGATGTTATACTACCAAAATATCTTGAGCATGACCCAAACGCCTTTGACCCGAATGACCCGGAAACATTTATTGCAAACCATCACCAACTTATGCGTGATGCTCAACGCTACATCGCATCTGTACCTCATTCAGTGCATGGTATAACAACGACTAATTATGGTATAGATACCTCGGTAAAATCTTCATCAAAGGGTGTGCAAAATCCACTACATGCTACGGTAGGTGAGCATTTATCCACGGATGGAAAGATGATTGATGGTAATATGAGTGTAGATGAAGTGCTTAAAATACTCAATATAGAAAAGACCCCTGTTGGTAAAGAAAAGGCACGAGAACTCATTGCCGCTTCTAATGAAGCCAATACACCTTTATTTGCATCAACTATCAAAGACATTTTACTTAGCGGTAAAGTTCCTAACATAGATGCTATCAATCTTAATCAATTTACAGATGAAGAAATGATGAGTAAGCCCGAAGAGGAATTGACAGATGAAGAACGCTTCTTCCGTCATGCACGAGAAAATGGTTATCATGATGCAATAAATCATTACCAACAACAAACGGATAACAAACAATGGAAAGGGCACCACTCTCACGCTGTACCTCGTTACATGGCTATGAAATTAAATCCTCAGCAATTTGGTTATTCTATGACGGCGGCTGGTATAGGGGCAATAAGTGGAGATGTACACAATGCAAAAGGATTCAAAAGCAAATCATTGGCTCGCACAACGAACACAACGAAAAATCATCTTGATACCATCGTTCACTTTGACCCTCGTGTTATGGATGATGAAGAAGGTATCTTTACTCCGGGCGAAGAAATTTCACAAACAGCAGGTTTTGGACAACGACCTGTAGGTGCGGCTACACCTGCTAACACTGCTTTGACAGACCACTTTGACAGTGGTGCATGGCATCACGGATATGAATTAACACCGACAGTTGGTGCTGAGTTTGACGCTGAGGGAAATATATTCGCAGGTTCACATGTTAGTACAGGATTGTATCACAGTGTACCTCAAGAACTCACTGAGATGGTACATGGAAAAGAAATAGCAAATCAAGTGTACACAAACGCTCCACCACCAATGAACCCTTCTAACGCTCACCAAAGTATGAATCTTGAATCGGCTGACACAGCGAGTGATAACATGTACACTGTAGCGGCCAGTGAGATGACTGAACTTATCACATCACTTCTTGACCCCGATATTATGCTTACAAAGAGCGATGATGCAAAATGGAGTCCACCTGTTCGTCCTATGCACCGTATCTTTGAAATGAGTGACTTAGAACATTTGCGTGGTTTCAGTGGTTCATGGGTTGTGAGTAAGTGGTACGATGGAAAGCGTCTTGTTATTGTAAACAAAGATGGAGAGATTACAGCGTATGACGAAGGTGGAAGAAAGAAGGGTCTTCGTAAAGCCACGAAAGAGGCTCTTGAAAAGATGAATGATAAGAATTACACGCTTGATGCTATACTTGGTGAAGAGGAATTACACATCATTGACATTATCAACTACGATGATAACAATGTGGCTGAAATGCAGATGTTTGAGCGATTGAAGATATTGCGCTCACAGTTTGACAGTCAAGAACATGTTATTGTACCCGGCCCGCACGATACTCGCATGACGGATGATGAGGGACTGGAAGAGGCTGTAAAGAATCTCAAAGAAGACCACGATAACATTCTCCTTCGTGATAACAAATCAACATACATGCGTGGAGAACGCCGCCATCCTAAGTGGGTGTTGTATCGTGATACTCGTGATTTCAACTTCATAGTCCTTGACCGAAGAGGCAAAGGCCCATACACATACCAACTCGGTGCTGGCCCTATTCTTGAGATAGAGGGACTTGGAAACCGAGCAGTAGAACATAAAGGAGAACATTACATGGATGTAGGTACTGCACACAATCAAAAGAAAGTCTTCAAGGTTGGAGATGTTGTTCGTGCATCCATTACAGGTATCTCAAAGAAGAATCGCAAAAATCGCCCCGTGTACAATGTACAGTTCAAAGAATTGGAAGGAGAGGGCGAAGGAGAAGGTGCGGCCAGTACAGAATCTCTTGACCTCATGACTAAATCCTTCCCTCCAATTCTTATTCCACACGATATAGAAGTTGGTGATAATGAACTTCAAATCGTGTTGAAGGGTATTGATACAGTAGTGTATAAGATGGAGGAATTGAACGATACATGGGTATTACATTCTCCTACAAGCACTATGGGTGTTCTAACTAAAACTGATTACCCAGTAATCCTTTCCGAGAGTCTTATGCCGTTTTGGTCTTCTGTAGCACCGTTGTTAGTAAAGGGATACTTACAGAAAGCAACAGAAGTGGATATGCCTAAGAAGCCCACAGATGAACAGATGGAAGAAGGTAGTGCTGGTATTCTTGAAGAGGATGATGATGAAAGATTGTTAAAACCTAATGAAACGAAGAAAGCGTTGGAGATTATTACACGAGCGTTAGACAAAATATCCAAAGAAAAAATGACATGGACTGGCCCTAAAGGGTTGGGAATAGATGTAGGTACGCCCCAAGAATCACCTCGTGGCCCTACACAACTTCGTGACGAGTCCACCCTTCCCGATTTTGACGGCGAAAAGAAAATTACCGATGAAACAAAAGAGAAGAAAAAAGATAGACTGAATCACATTCAAGTACAAACTGACGAAGGTGAGAATTTGTCTATAGACTACGACAATGACCAGCCTTTGTTATCTCGCTCTTAACGAGCAGTATAAATACCATAAGAGTCAGTCGGAAGGTTAATGCTAAGTATTCAGCGACCCAGTGACGGTATCACTCTTCTAAAGAGTGGTAACGATTTGGTAGTTGCTGGCTACGCATCGGTTGAACTTGTTGATAAACAAGGTGACCTTATTACTCGTGGTGCTTTGAGTGACGCTTTTGACGGTTTCATGAAAGGCGATAAATACCGAAATGTGCAACTGGCGCACTCCAACATACAAGTTGGAGAAGTAATTGACAGTTACATAGATTCTAACGGACGAATGTGGAAATCCGAATGTGATGACACAGGAATGTTCGTTGTAGTACAACTCCGCAATGATATAGAGAAGGCTCGTGAAGTAGCCGCCGAAATCCGCAAGGGCAACCTTCGTGGATTCAGTATTGGAGGACAAGCGTTCAAGCGAGTCCGTAAATCCGATATGGAAAAAGGTGACTACCAAGAGATTTCAAAAATGGAGTTGCATGAGGTAACGATTTGTGAAAAGGGTATTAACCCCGAAGCACAATTCCGAATTTTGAAGGAGGACACCACTATGACAAACGAAAACAGTGATTTGACAGGAATTATGTCACGCCTTGAAGCCCGATTGGACGCTATGGAAAAAGGGGAACTACCTCCTGCTCTCAAAGAGTCTATGAAAGACAGCAAGGCTGATGAAGAAAAGAAACCCAATGAAGAAAAAGGTGACGAAATGAAAGAAGAAAAGAAAGAGAACCCCTTTGCAAAGGGAGAATACAGCGATGTTATCTCATCGGAATACTTGAGTTGGATGGAAAACACCCTCAAGTCTGCTGGTGTTGATACCTTCGCCGCTCGTGACCACTTTGACGCTCTTGAAAAGGCGCAACTTGGTGGCTTTGATAACCCCGATGCCGTGGACGGTGCTGATTACTTCGGTGGTCAAGTTCGTGGCCGTGGACAAGAAGGTGGTTCACCATCTACTGGTGCAATCAACGCTATTACCGCCTCCGGTGGAAAAACACCTTCCGGCGCACTTGGCCCTGCTACCTTGTCCAAAGGATACCTTAACCATGAAAATGTGAGCGATGTTGATATTGAAGCCGCTTACGAAGTTTACAAAGCCGCCGCTTCGGAACAATCTTTCCGAAACGACCTTGAAGGACATTTCGCTACCCGCTTCCAAAACGAAATGGAAGTTGCAAAATCACAGGCTGACAAAGCCGCCTTTGACGCACGAGAACCACTTTCGGAAATCGTGAAGTCCATTGAGCAACTTTCGGAGCGCATTGACAACATTGGTACTGGAACTACTTCCACTATCCAAAAGTCAGTCTCCACCGTTGATGTCCCTTCCACGCAAGACCTCGCCAACATGGGTTGGGATGAGGTTCACTCGCTTGCACAGCGAACCTTGCGAGGGGCTTGAAATTAAAAAAAGAAATGAGGTGAATTATTATGGCACGAGATTATATTAGAAACATTACAGACATGGAACGATACTACTATGGCGCAGGAAACGCTATGGGTTACTCCTACTCCGGTAGCGAATTGCTCAAGGCTGATGCACCTATGCTATCAACCACTGCTGGTACATACCAAGCAATCTACGGACGCAAAGTTTGGAGTCAGTTGAACCAAGAGTTCAACGCCTTCTCCATTCTACCAAAGCGACCGTGGGAGCGCAGTGGATGGCGAGTTATCACCGAGCGTCCTTCCTTTACGGTTGGCGGCGGTGTTGCAGAAAACGCAACTCTCCCCGACACCACCAAGCCTACCTTCCAACACATTGCCGCAAAACCAAAGACTGTTGTACACACCTTTGACATGAGCGAAACCGCAATGTTCCTTTCCGACAAAGATGACGGACTTGGTGACATTCGTGCAATCCTTAAGGAAGAAATGGGTAAGCACCACGCAGAACACATCAACAAGATGCTCACTGTTGACAAGGCCACAGTTGCCGGAAACGACTTTGAGTCCCTTGACCGTGTTACCACTGGTGCCTCCGCTGGCTCCGCAGAAGACATGTACAGCATTGACCGAAGTGCAAACTCTTGGTCACTTGCAGAACATGACGAAAACTCCGGTACTGACCGAAACCTTTCACTTGACCATTTGGACACTTTGTTCCAAAAGACATGGACTCGTGGTGGAAATCCAAAGGTCATCCTAACTGGATACGACACTTTGATGCGCCTTCAACAACTCCTACAATCTCAACAACGATTTATGGAAGAGAAGCGTGTTACCCCTACCTACAACGGTGTTAAGGGTGTTCCCGGTCTTGAAGCAGGATTCATTGTTGCAACATACAATGGTGTCCCAATCATTCCATCTAAGGACATTGTAACGGACACATTGAGCCGTATGTACTTCCTTGACACTGATTACTTGTACTTTAGTACAGCAATTCCAACCCAATACTTTGAGAGCGGTATTGAAACTGGCGACCCGTTCGCTATCAACCGCCTCGGACAAGAAGGAATGTACCGTACTATGGGTGAACTATGGACGACATTCTTCGGCGGTCACGGCTCTATCCGTGACCTCAAGTGAGGGTTGAAAACAAAAAAAATATGGATGTGTAATATATGACAACAGAGTTAATGAATGAAACAAAAGGCTTAATTATATCATTTGATGATGGCGATTTTACCACTGGAACCGTAGAGGTTCTTTTGGACTTGGATATGCGAACAGGAACACCCGTTGATGAAACGGGTTGGTTAGACGGTAATGCTGGTGGTTCATACCCCGGTAGCCTTACCGGATTCACCGCACAGAACGCTGACGGTAATGCCGCTGGTAGTATGCGCTTGGTGACCATTGGTTTCACGCTCGCTGATGCGGATGAACAAGTATTGGTTGTTACGCAAGGGGCTTCAAAAATTATTGGAGTTCTTGGTACCACTTTTGCAGTGGCCGACAAGACCCTATCAGCAACCTTTACCAACACTGGTGCGGCTCCTGCCGCTAAGACCGGGGCACTTCTCCCTGCAATCGTCCTTCACGGCGAGGCTGGCGGTGCTGGAACAGTGACCGTAATGATGCTTAACTGAGTGTGATTTAGATGCCTAAAGTGACCTTTACTGGGCCATTCTATGAAAGGCGGCGAAGAGATTCACCGACTTCATGGATTCGTGGACAAGTAAACGAAGTCACTCAAGCATGGCTGAACGAGTGGCGACATACGCTACCCGCAAAGCACTTCAAAATTGAAGAGGATGAAGGAGTCACCGTTGATGGTGACAATGACGGAATCCCCGACAACGGTTGGTCACGAAAGGACATCCTTAAGTGGTTGACCGACAACGGAGTAAGCAAGGGTAGTGGTTATCTTACGAAAACCGCCGCTCTCGCTCTTGTAAAAGGGCATCTAAACACAACAAATGAATAAGGTGAAAAATTATGGCATACGCAAATACAGAAGACACAAGAATACATGTACTCGGTGACATGATTATGCTTACAGGTTCGTTTACTGACGGTGGTACCGAAGTGAGTTTTGACTCACAACTTACAGAAGTGTTCGCCGCTGGTGGACATTTAACCAGTCTTACCTCTACTTTGGTAAATGTAAACGAACTATTAGGTTATGTTCCGGGTACTGCAACAGCACTAACTGTAGAAGGTGCTGACGCACGAGCGGCACTTACAGTTGGACAGACTCTATACACCGCTGATACAGGTGTAAAAATTGGCGTTTTAACTGCAATTAACAGCGCAACGGAAATTGTCGTCGCTGGTGGTACTGGGACTATACTCATAAACGACCAAGTGATTGCTGTGAGAGGTGCTTTTAAACCATCAATTACTCTTCAATCAGTGGGCGTAGATGTATCTATTGATGAAGCAAACAGTTTGGTATTGTTTGAAGTAGGAAAGGTAAGTGCAACGGCAACTACCTCTGCTTCCGATGGTCGCTGGTGGATTCTCGGAAAGCGATGAGGTGATTCCTCATGGCGGCACTAACCAAGATTGGCGTAAAAATGCTCGGCCCTTTCTCCCCAAAGGAGTTTAGTGACACAGCAACTTTGCAAGGAGCCATTCAAACGGCTATCCATGCAATTGCTGATTCAAGC
>Ga0115572_10002093_pt1 | contig 16030 bp, 13 predicted proteins | sample COGITO_mtgs_1206_FD_88681 | JGI IMG/M metagenome (GOLD analysis project Ga0115572, IMG submission 88681) | Pelagic marine microbial communities from North Sea - COGITO_mtgs_120607 | ecosystem: Environmental > Aquatic > Marine > Epipelagic | place: Germany:Helgoland, sampling site Kabeltonne... | reverse complement strand
TCACCCAGACATTGTGGCAAAATATATCACTATGGCGATGCAGTGGTCGAGCAAGACAGATAAAGAACTCGTTGATATATGGAAAAAGAGACCCATAAATATCCAAGCTCTCGTGGGTAAAGCAAATGGGAGATTCGAAAAAAAGGTATCAAAGATATTCGATGAATGTAATATGGTTCGTAGATATAAGATAGCAGAAGAGATAGGAGAGGATAAAGAAAATCACCTTGATGGAAAAGGATGGTCGAAACAGTCTGGTAAGACATGCATTTCAAAGGCAAGGGATAATAGATCATGGCACTATCATAAAATTAAATCCTGTATGAGTTCGCGGTATCTTCTTTCTATGGAGAATACCCTTGCGCCTAATTATATCACAGAGAAGATATTCGACGCAGTGTTCTCATTGAATGTACCTATCTTTAATTTCCCACCAGATCACAAGTTTCATAAATTAGGTTTAAAAGGTATAAATATATTTGGCATTGATGATGTCAAAACTTATATAAATGACATCGTGCAGAAAGATAATTCCCAGATTGTTATAGAAAATTTAATACAAGGAAATAAAATATTAAAAAATATAGGAAATGATATGGTGAAAGAATCTATACAGAGAATAGAAAAATTAAATAAAAAATTAAATGAGTAAAAAAATGCAAACTATCAAAACGGGTGCTGAATTTGTGTCTGTAGACAGAGAAATGAGCCGGGATAATGTATCTTTCTTTCATATACCCATTAATCAAAGGTATGAAGAGAAGGAATCGAATTCTCTATATCCACCAGATGGTAGAATGAGACATTGGTATAATCCAAATCATGATGATGCATATATGCGCGCAGGTAAATCAAATGCCGACACATATAGAAAATCCTTTGAAAAACATTTTGGAGAATTAAAAGAAGGTGATAAGATGATGGAATTGGGCTGCAGTTCAGGTAGAATGATTCGATGGTTCGAACCTGAAGCATCGAGGGGTGTTGATGTTTGGGGCGTGGATATAGATGGGCCCGCTATCTCTTGGGCACAACAGAATTTACCTAGTAATCTGAATTTCTTTATGAATACTACTTTGCCACATCTACCATTCCGTGATGATTCTTTTAATTTTATTTATGCTGAATCTGTATTCACCCACATCGGCGAACTTGCGGATGCATGGCTTCTAGAATTAACACGAGTAATGAATAAAGATAGAGGGCTCGCTATCCTATCGATTAATGATGACCACGCAAAGAAAACTTTAGAAAAATTATATCCCGACCTAGATTCACTTCCACCGCACAAATTTGTGGGCTCTAGGACAGCTATTAAAATAAAGAAAGATATTAAAGAACCCTTTGGAAAATTAGTATTTAACAATAGTCCATTTTTTACTGGAGTATGGTATTCAAATGAATTTATTCTTTCTCGCCTCGAGAAAATTTTCGATGTCGTGCAAATCATTCCAGGTTTTCATGGCATGTATCAGACCGCATATGTATTGAAGATCAAATAATGAAATCACATAGCGTTCATTCTTGCTACATAGATGATAAAGATATCTTATTTTTTGATGTCTTTATCAAGGATAATTTGCTGTGTGTAGTAAAGCCAATTTATTACAAGCCCACACCAAGGCTAGAAAGCTGGCAGATAAGAGTAAATGGCGCGTGTGTTAAATTGTTTGAAAATAAAATATCCTTAAATTGGCGAACAGAATCAATGAATGGCGAACCTTCTTGGATAACAAAGTATGAGATACCCGACAAGGCCCAAGATGTTTACGATGTCGCCATCAAGGTGAAAGAAATAACTTCCTCATTTCAATTGGTTCCTCACAGAGAAGAGAAAAAATTATTTTCCGTAGCGACTTTATTTAAATATGACATTGAAGAATATGGAAGATGGTATGATTATTATAAGAGGCAGGGTGTAGATAATTTTTATGTTTATTATAATGGTACGTTGAATGATGCGCAGAAAGACATCATTGATAGAGATGGTGTCACGGTGATTAATTGGGATTTTCGTTATGTGAATTTCCCTTTATTGCAAAAACCACCAAAAGATTCACACTATAAGTATGGACATCATGCACAGCCGGCACAGATAAATCACGCTTTTAATCTATTCAATGATGATTATATGTTATTCTGTGATTTCGATGAATATCTTGAATGGCCACATGGCACATTAAGAGATATGATCATTGAACACCCCGACATAGATATCTTTGGCTTCAGAAACTGCTGGGCCAAAGCCGCGCCGAGTTGGGGAGTATACTACGATGATCCATTAGATTATCCCATGAGAGCCAAGAACATATATAAGACAAAAACTTATAAGAATGCAGTCAAGATTCACAGCCCTGCGATTATGACAGGCTATAATATGAAGACCGATCTCAATATGTATCACTTCCATGAGACAAATGAATCAAAGAGGCTATTTGAAAATAAAAATATCTACGCTCCACTTGATTACAAGAATTATAAATATCTTGAATGGTAGATGATAAGAGAAAGTGTGTTTTTATACATATTCCAAAGTGCGCAGGTAATTCAATAGTAGATGCTTTTGGCGTTCATGTTCATAGCCATCAGCCTGCCAATTATTACTGGCGAGAGAAAAAAATACTAAATTATTATCTCTTCACCTTTGTACGCAATCCTTGGGATAGATTCCTTAGCGCTTATCTGTTCTTGAAAGATGGTGGAATAAATGATGTGGATAAATTGGCGCAGAAGAATCTAATTAAAGGAAGAGACTTCGAAGAATTTTTATTAGACACCCCGGTACATGAAATTCTTCAGCAAGTGCATTTCAAAAGACTGACACACTTCTTGAATAGAAAAGTTGATTTTGTTGGAAAATATGAAAATTTGGATGCGGATTTTAAACAACTATTGATAAATATAAAAGCAGATGATATAGAACTGCCACATCTTAATGCTACCCGTAATAAGAAACATTATACAGAATATTATAACGATAAGACAATCAAGGCTATAAAAAGGCTTTATTTTCGAGATATAAAATTATTCAATTACGAATTTGGAAAATGAGAATAAAAAAATGATTTTATCAGATAAGTACAAATTTATATTCATTAGACAGCAGAAGATAGGTGGTGCTACAATGGAGAAAAATGGGATTGCTGTAATCGATCCACACCATATTAAGTTTACTAAGGCTGAGGTAGTCGCCGCAATCGGCCCCTCGCGTGAAGACCCTAATCATTTGTCCATTGACTCGATAGAAAAATTGGTTGAGCAGCATAAACTTGATGAATATTTTAAATTTACATTTGTAAGAAACCCTTGGGCAAGATTACTTTCTGTATACTGTCATGTGAAGAAAGGACCTGGGCGTGAATGGCAAGCCTTTTTGAAATCACAGGGCAAGCCTTTTCCTATCACATATAAAAAATCATTTAAGCAATTTATAAAAGAATATGATAATAGTTTGTGGCCCAACTCTGTTATGTCCATGAAAGAATTTGCGGGAGATGTAGACTTCATTGGTAAGACAGAGAATCTACAAGATGACTTTGATTATATATGTGATTGTATAGGTGCACCCAAACAAGATATTGGATGGATAAATAAAGGAGATCATAAATCATATATAGAGTATTATGATGATGAAACTCGTGAGATAGTTGCACAAAGATATGCGGAAGATATAGAAATGTTTAATTATGAATTTGGAAAATGAGGTAAAAATATTATCGAACAATTCGGTTTATAGGGTAACAGATTTGATACACCAAAGAGGTGTAAGATGGGAAAGAGATAGGGCAGAGATATTATCTAATCCAAAGTTTAAAGACACCATAATGTTTGATTATCTTATGGAAAAAGAAAAAGAGTGGGACTATGCTCTTCTCAAAAATCTTATAGAGAAACACACAGAGAAATATAACTATCCTATTCCAGAAGAAAATGAATTGGTTGTACACCTTCGAATGGGTGATGTTGTGGGAGAAGGAGATTGTTGTCCCGGCTTCGAAGCAATCAATAATATGTACAAAGGATTTTGGGATAATCTAAATGCTGATCAATTTGATAAGGTAACCTTTGTCGTGGCACTACACTTCGGTGCAAATGATTTGACTGGTCAATATTACTATTCAGACAAAGTAAAGAAAGATAATTTTACTATATTAGAGAATATCAAGAAGCAAACGGAGGATGTCGGAAAGGAAATGAACATATATTCGTCTAGTGACCCCGATAAAGATATCTGTTACATGGCTCATGCTAGACATTATATGAAGAGTATGAGTGAATTATCTACAATTGTAAGTAGGTGTATGGTAAATGATTCTGATGTATATGTGACTAAATCATATAAATAGAACTATGGCTACATATAAAAATTTATTTATTGACCAGGGATCAGATTTTAATGTCACGATTGATCTAGCTCCAATAGTGGGTTCATTAGTTCTAACGAATTATACAGGAAGAGGAGAGATTCGAAAGACATATAATTCAATTACAAAGACGGATTTTACAGTCACTCTCGATAGTGTCAATAAAGAATTAGTTTGTAACATTACCGCGGCACAGACAGCCTTATTAAAATCTGGGAGATATGTTTATGATCTCGAAATACTTTCATCTGATAGTCCTTCAATCGTCACACGAGTGATTGAAGGACAGGTAGATGTCACCCCTCGTGTGACACTTGGAGCGTAATATAAATAGAATTATGGCTAAACCAAATTCAAGACAAGATTTAATTGACTATTGCATGCGCTCGTTGGGCGCGCCCGTGATCGAAATCAATGTAGACGAAGACCAGGTTTCTGATCGTATAGATGAGGCGATTCAATTTTATCAAGAATATCATTCAGATGCAGTTGTAAGAACCTATCGTAAACATCAGGTTACACAGAATGATATAGATAATCGATATATCGATCTACCAGATGATATGCTTTTTGTGAATAGAGTTTTTCCTATCAATGGTGGAACCACGGGCACGGGAATGTTCTCAGTAGACTATCAGATTCATCTTAATGATATATTTGATATGCAGCATGCCGGCAGCGGAATATTAACATACGAGATGACTCAACAGTATCTTTCATTGATCGACCGACAGATCAGTGGTATGCAACATATCTCAACATTCTCAAGGCACACAAATAGATTATCAATTGAGATTGATTGGGAAGCAAATGTTTCTGTAGGTGCGTATATCATTATTGAGGGTTACCAATCACTCGACCCCGAAACATACACAGAGGTTTATAATGATAGATTCCTCAAGAAATATACCACGGCACTCATTAAAAGACAATGGGGCCTGAATTTAATTAAATTTGAAGGTATGCAACTTCCAGGCGGAGTTACTTTAAATGGTCGCCAGATTTATGACGACGCTGTACAGGATATTGAAAAGATCGAAGAACAGATGCAACTCACCTACGAAATGCCTCCTCACTTCTTTGTTGGATAAATAATGATATGCCAAGAAATGTATATTTCAGTCACGGAACAAATTCTGAACAAAGAATTTACGAAGATATAATTATCGAAGGTCTCCGAATATACGGTCATGATGTATACTATCTTCCTCGTAAGATAATTAAAGAAGACGGCATTTTCAACGAAGCTTCTCTATCAGAATTCGGTTCCTCGTATATGATCGAGGCGTATGTAGAGAATGTCGATGGCTTCGAAGGAGAAGGTGATCTTCTATCCAAGTTTGGATTAGAGATAAGAGACCAAGCCACATTGGTAGTTTCAAATAAGAGATGGGAACAGCTCGTTGGTAGATTCCAGAACCCTGTCGAGGCTCGACCACAAGAAGGTGATATTATCTTCTTCCCAATGGTGAAGACCATGTTTGAAATCAAATATGTCGAACAGGAAACACCATTCTATCAATTACAAAATCTTCCTGTATTCAAACTCAAGATAGAAGCCTTTGAATATGGCAATGAGGCAATCGATACAGGTATTGAAGAGATCGATGCATTCGAAAGCCAATTTGGCGCACGAACACGATTGATCACTGGCGCGACAACAGAATTTGCCGTTGGAGATGATGTTACACAGGCTCAAGGGTCGATCACCATAAATGGTGAAGTTGCAGAACTCATTGGTGATAATGGTTCGCCCGCAGGTTCGATCATTGATGTAACTGGAATAAGTGCCGACGATGGTTCTAATTCCAACTTCAAAGCCACTTTCGATTCACCTCCCAATGGTAACCTTGTTAATGTTGCATCAGGTGCCGTTACTCCAATTCTTTCAATTGATACCTTTGAGCCTATTAAAGCCAGTGATACCTATCAAACCGATCAGAGTTCTGAGTTTGAAGACATTGGTAATAATTTCATCGATTTCACAGAATTAAACCCATTTGGAATACCCGATAATGCTTAGTGGAACACATTTTTATAATCAAACAATAAGAAAATCCGTTGCTGTATTCGGAACTATATTTAATAATGTTCGCATTCGTAAATATAATAGCACGGAAGAGAGGGTTCCAATTTCTTATGGGCCAAGACAAAAGTTTCTTGCTAGGATAGAATCAGATAGAAGAGATGAAGCAGTTGCAATCAAAGTTCCAAGAATGAGTTTTGAGATTACTGATATATCTTATGATTCCGCAACAAGTTTAAATAAGAATAATAAGATATATTTCAATGATACTGCTAATGGTAAGGATGTTATAAATCAAAGTGTACCTTACACATTAAGCATGCAATTAAATATTCTTTCTAAGACTCAAGATGAAGCACTGCAAATTATGGAGCAGATTCTTCCTACATTTACACCAGAATATACCGTGGCTATTAAAGATATGAATGGTCCCGGTTCATCAACCGATGTGCCAATTATCCTTGAAGGTGTTACTTTTCAAGATGAATACGAAGGAGATTTCGAAACAAGAAGAACAATCCTTCATACTCTTGATTTCAAAATGAAAATCAGATTCTATGGACTAACTACAACCAAGCCACTTATCAAAACTGTTGAAGCAGATTTATTAATGGGAACACCCTCGGTTACATCAGAACCGATCGAGAGAGTTAAGGTTGCGACAGGAGAATCTGATACCGCAGATAACTTCACAGCAACAACAACATTTGGCTTTGATGATCAATAAAATTGTATAAATAAACAAAGAAAGATTTAACTAAAACATATGAGCGCTATTATAACCCCAACATTTAGAAGAAACGCTGCCAGAGATTTTAAGGCTGGCGGGAGTTTACCCAACAAATACTACATAGGTATCGGAAGACTTATACCCTGGCCCAATATTGCTGGAGACCCTCCTATATCAGAAGAGAGTACACTGTTCAGTGAGCCCCTTCCGCAAGTAACCCTTGCAGAAGAAGAGGATGTACGCACAGAATTGATGACCTTAGTCGAAGTTGACACAATGGAGACAATGATTCCCAAAAATGTATGGGCTACAGATAGAAGATATAAGAGATATGATCCAACCGATCCTCTTACATTCGAACTTGAGGGTGAACTTTTTCCATCAGTGGCAGTAAGTGATGATAAGATTTATCTTTGCATACAAAATGGTGAACAAAGTAATGCTGCTGGCCCATCGACAAGAGAACCACAAGTTGATAATATAACATTCCAAGCTAATGACCAAAAGGTTGGCTATGATAGAGGCGATGGTTATATTTGGGTGTATTTAGCGCCGCTAGCAGCTAATTCTAAATTAGATAATGATCAATTCGTGAGTATTTCATCCGAGGCACTATCGGATGGAGCTGAGGTGGCCGCGGCGGCAGCAGCGACTGGCGGTTTGATCTATGACTATAAAATTAATGAAACAATATCAAACATCGATGCTGCGAATCTCACCCTTGTTCTTGAAGGCGTTGATTCACTCGGGGCTAAGATTGCCGATGTCCTTATTGTAGATCGAGGGACTATTGATAATCGATATGAGATTGAAGGATTAGCCTTCGACACCCGAATTAACGCAATCAGATATGCTTCGTTGGACTACTCAACCGCACCCGCATTATATAAGAAAGCATCTATTACCGCTTATAATGAAGATGAGAATGGCGTCCGAACAAAGATTGATGGAATTAAGATAACTCCACTTGTTGCACCTGTTGAAGGGTTTGGATATGATATCAAGACTCATACTCCTGCACACTATGCAGGCCTTCATTCAAGATTTGCTGAAGGAGTTGATGGTGAGGCACTCACATCTATTGCATACAGACAGGTTTCGGTCATTAAAAACCCATTAAGAAGATCAGACCAAAGCCCCGATGATAATGATAATCCAGATATATCTTTGCGATACTCAAACGAGGGAGCGATTGATTGTTTAGATTATATTCAATTAGAAGAAAGCGAAATGAATCTTCAGGCGTTTGATACTGGAACAATTATGGAGCAAGCTGTTTCCGGTGCCAAAGCTACCATCGTTCATGTTGATATTGGTACTAGAAAAGTTTATTTCCAACAGCAAGACCCACACAATACAAATTTCTTGCCGTTCGATACTACAAATAATATTACTATCGATGTAGCAGGGTCAGTCACTACTTTGGATGGAGGCAACATCCTATCGATTGAGTCGAGCGAATATATCCACGATACAGGCGAAGTGCTTTTCATAGATAATAGGAAACGGATTAATAGAAATAATGATCAGATTGAAGAACTTAGAATTATCATACAATTCTAATTCAATTATAATTAAATAAAGATAATATGCCTAATAATATTACAACATACGAGGAAACACCATACGTCGATGATTTTCAATCGTCGAAATTGACGATTCTTGGAAAAAAGACACCGGAAGAGAAAAATTATCTAAGAATTCTTTATAAACCAGGTGTCTCTGTTCAAGCTCGCGAGCTTAACCAAATGCAGTCGATGCTTCAAGCACAGATTGATTCTCTGGGTAGGTCAACATTCGAAGATGGTGCGGCTGTTGTTGCTGGGGAAAAACATTTTGATGATAAGATTTACGCAGTGGACATTGATTTAGATGATTCTGTTTTTACGAATACAAACAGGGTGCACTGCCTCGATAATCTCACAACATTACAATATCATGTCAGTGATAGTCCTGTTGTAAAATACATAAATGCGACAGTATTGAAATATGAAGAACTTGTTGATGGTAATGTAAGATTTTTCGTAAGATACGATAATACGTATCAAGATGAATCAGATGATAATGTTGAGTCATTTCCACAAAGTGGGAGTGTTTATTATGCAGGGGAAAAAGATATTAAAGACCCCGTTACGGAGGAGCTGATTACTGAACTTTCTGGCCGAGGATCATTGGCAGCCGAGGCCGAAGGCGGCGACCCATTTTTCCCAATACAGAGTAGCGGTTCTATTGGTTCTATTATTGCAACACACCAAGCGGTTATCGCTAAAGTAGATACAGGGATATTCTTTGTAAAAGGACAATTTGTATTAGGTGATGAACAGACGATCTATCTTGTAAAACCCGAAAATGATTATCTAGTCAATGGTAAACTTGCTTTCAAAGTAAATGAAAACATAATAACACCAGCTGATGATGATGATCTTTATGATAATGCGGCAGGGTATCCTAATTATAAGGCTCCCGGTGCAGACAGATATTCAATTGATCTAGAACTCATTTTCCTTAGTGAAGGTGTAACAAGTGAGAATGATATTGCGTTCGTTGAGGATAATAGACGTGGTGATGGCTACCAAGTGCCATATAATAATTGCATCTCTCTCGAAGATATAAATGATGGCGATGAAATATTCTCATTTATCGAAGAAATCAAGGATGGTAAAGATAGAATCGGTGTATCAGATGTTTTAGGTAACAATATTATCAATACTCTTGCACAAAGAACAGATGAAGAGAGCGGAGATTATGCCGTCGCGCCATTTGTCATTGATGTTAGAGAATATTATAATGATATCGACGATGATGAAAATCGAGGATTATATACCGAGCAACAGATTCGTGATGCCAGTATCACTGTTAAACAAGGAGATATTTCGGGCATTGTACCAACCGAGGCAGACGTAATAATTAGTGATGGTACAACTCAGAGCGATGTTGTAAAATACGGTGAATCTAGATTCTCCATCGGTATCGAACCTTCTGTCGCTTATGTAGAAGGTTTCAGAGTTGAAGCAAAAGAAAGAATTGATATTCCCGTCGAGAAGGCGCGAAGAACAGAAGAAGATGACGTCGCCGCGGTTGTTACTGCAGAATTGGGTTCATATATCGAAGGCAACGCCAGTGCTTTGAAAGGACAGCCCGCTTTGGGAATCCATGTCACGCAAACAAGCACCGGCGCATCAGCTAAAGTAAGAGGTATCGAAAAAGTCGGCAATAAATTTAGATTGTATGTTTATAATGTAAGTGGTTCATTCAATGAGACAGGTGCTATCACTGGTACTAATTTTGAATTTACACCATCAAGTACAATCATTGAGCCGGCGATTTCCGAGAGTTTCATTACTCTTCCTTATCAAAATATATCTAATGTAGATGCCGCTGAATGTAAATTTAAGATGAGAGAATTGTCTATTGGAACGGTGACTGGTGATGTAGTTACAATTGATGCATCGACTAATCCAGATGAAAGAATTTTCAAAGATGAGAGTGGGGAAAGTTATATTATTCAGAAAGGTGATACCAGCCAAGATGTCGTCATTCCAGACAGTGCCACCATCCCTTCCGCCGATGCAGGAAGAAAGGTTAATCTGAATTTACCATCGGGCCATGGGTTGGCCGATGGTGCTAATGTAAATGTATTAAATTCTTTTGAGGTCACACTTGCTGCTAAAACAAAAACATCTACGATGGCCGAAGTAGAGTTCGTGAGTAATCTTGATGATACATTCAGCGGATTAGGAAAAGTTGATGTATATGAAATTGTAAGTGCCACTATTACAACTGATTGCCCTGATGCAGATATCCCATTAGATGATATCGAACTGGATGATGGTCAAAGAGATGGTATTTACAAAGAATCAAAGATTAGATATACAGGTTCTGAGGATTTAAGTGCTTCTACAGTTAAAGTTACATTTAAATATTTTGCCCGCGGAGCTTTAGGTTCTTTTTATAGCAAAAACTCATATGCGGCCGCCACCATCGATTATGAAGATATTCCATCATATAAAGATATCAGACTCAGTGATATCCTTGATTTCCGCGGCGACGAATCTTCATTTCAAGGAAACGGCTTAGACACATTCTTCGATCCAAATAGTGTTGTAGAAGCAAAAGTAAATTACTATCTCAATAGAATTGATGTTGTTATTGTAAATACACTTGGAGAATTTAAGGTCATACAAGGAACTCCTGCCCTGTATCCAAATCAACCAAGTATACCAGACAATGCTATGCATCTCTATACTGTCAATGTTCCTGCTTATACTTTTGATATTAAAGATATCGATAATGAGTACATTGATAATAGAAGATATACAATGAGAGATATTGGCGAACTTGAATCTCGCATTAAGAATATCGAATATTTTCAGACCATGTCTTTATTGGAACAGGATGCTAATCAAAGGGATATTGTTGATGGCGTGACCAATATGGATAGATTTAAGAATGGAATCGTAGTTGATAGTTTCCTCGGTCATGGTACAGCAGATACACTCGACCCAGGTTGCCTGGTTTCCATTGATAAGGTCGAGGGTCTAATGAGACCTACATTTAGTGAATCGAATGATAGATTTGTATTGACTAACCTTGACCAAAATGGTATTCATCCAGATGGCATGGCTAGCCTTCCAATCGATTATTCTGCTGACGAAGTTGCCTTTATCAATCAAGATAAAGCTAGTGTACACATGAGTGTTAATCCTTATGCCGTTGCAGCATGGTGGGGAGAGCTTAAATTATCTCCTTCATCCGATCAATGGAAAGAAACTAGTCAACGACCCGATGTTATTGTTAATAGAGAAAACGATGCGGCTGTATTAAGAAATATCAGAAATGGTTTGAGAGCACAGGGAACACAATGGGGTTCTTGGAGAACAAATTGGGTTGGAAGATTTAGATGGACACGGACTTCCCGTTGGCGCCGCCGCGGACGTGGTCGTAGATTGTTCTTAGGTCGAAGAGACGGCAGACAGATTAGGGTGGGGCTTAGAACCACAGCGAGAATCGAAACAGTAAGAACCACAGTTAATAATAAAATTGTCGATACATCTTTTGTTCCATTCATAAGATCAAGGAGAGTATATTTTACAGGTAAATTATTCAGACCGAATACTAAATTACATCTTTACTTCGATGGTGTTGATATATCTTCATACGCAACTAAAGCCCCCTTTGTTGAATTTAAGAATAATAGAGATACTAGAAATTTCTTGAATCGGAATGCTAGTCAGATATTCGGAGACTTGAACGCAACTAGAGATGAATTAATAACTGATGATTCAGGTAGCATTACGGGTTACTTCGTTATTCCAAATAATTCTGCCAATAAATTCAGAACAGGCGAGCGAGAAGTTGTTCTCAATGATTCTGCTACTGGAGCAAAGGCAGATGATTCTACAACTTCTGCATCAGTAGATTATAGTGCGACAGGTGTGATCCAACATAGACAAAGAACAGTTGTTTCAACCAGAAGAGTGCGATTCAGAAGGGATTGGGTAACTCAAAGACGAAATATTAGAATTCGTAGAAGAAGATGGAGAGACCCATTGGCTCAATCATTTATGATTGGAGAAATTGAAACTGGTTTATTTGCCACATCTGTGGATTTATATTTCCAAAGGAAATCTAATAGTGTGCCTGTTCAGATGTATGTTGTAACGACCGATAATGGTTATCCTTCACAGGAAATCATACCTGGTAGTGAAATAACTTTAATGCCCGAAGAGGTCAATGTTGATTCTGAGCTTGCAACCGCAGCAACAAACTTCAGATTCGATTCACCTATCTATCTTTCACCTGGCGTCGAATACGCAATCGTTGTACTATCTAATGATGATAATTACAGAATGTGGCTTTCGGATATAGGTAAAGAAGATGTCAATGGTGGAGGAATGATCGTGAAGAATCCATACACAGGTGTTATGTTCAAATCACAGAATGCTTCTACATGGACTGCAGATCAGAATAAAGACTTCAAGTTTAAGATGAATCGAGCCAGGTTTGCGACTCAAACCAAGGAATATGATTTTGATATTCTATTATCGGATGATTCGCCTGCACCTGAGGCAACCACATTCTCGCAATTGATGCTTCAATCGGAAGATGTGAATCTACCTCAAACATCAGTTAGATATCAATTATCCATTGATGGAACAAACTATATTGATATTGAAGCAGCCGAAGAATGCTACGAAAGTGGAACAATTGATTCTAATATAAAACTTAAAGCAACATTATCAAGTACATCTGATTTTGTAACACCTCTACTTGATCTTGATAGATTATCTCTTGCCGGTGTTGGTAATATTGTGAATGGCGAATCTGACTTAGAAGTAGGTGGGGTCGATACAGAATTGAATGCTAATCATGGTACAGCAGAGGCAAGATATATTACACAAGAAATTTCTCTTGCTAATGCTGCTGATCAAATTACAACATATCTAGATATTAATCGTCCTAGTGCGGGTTCAAATGTTAGAGTTTATATTAGAACAAAAACAGGTGAAGAAAGTATTTCAGAGAATACATTCCTTAGAGTACTTCCTAAAAATGGAAATCCAATTCCTGTGAATGGTGACAGAGATGAATTCAGCGAAGTCGAATTCGAAGCTCCGAATCTTGATTTATTCTCATCATTCCAATTGAAAATTGTTATATGCGCTGACGATGCTGAATATGTACCTGTTATAAAAAGCTTGAGATCGGTTGCAACCACTTAAACATGACTGAGACAGAATATATTCCTATCGAAGATAATCCATCACTGGTAAAAGATACTAGAAGCGGTGCTATCATAAATATAAGTGAGGGTGGCTACCGAGCCGCTTTGCTTAGAAAAGAAAGGGCCAAGCAGGAAATTAAGCTTAGACAAGATGTTGATGAATTAAAATCAATGATGGAAATGATACTAAAAAAATTAGATAAATAAGAATATGGCACACATAAGCATAAATAAACAATATATTGTAGCTGGGGAGAGTTTTATTCTTACGCTTGATGATTATCAAGGTGATATAGGAACTCAACATACGTATGAGATCAGTGGTACGGGAATTACTGCCGCAGACCATTTTGTAGATCAAAGTGCTCTTACTGGTACTTTAACAATTGGTGCTTCTAAAAGCACAACAAAGGAATTCAAGACTACTACCACATTTCCCGCTGGAGAGAATTTCATTCCTGTAACAATTGCGCTCACTTCAACTGTATCGAATAATATCACACTAAAGGTTTATTCACCTAATCATTTTACCAGAATCGAAAACAGTGATAAGGTTGATCTTGGGGATACATTTGATCAGTGGAGAAAAAAGACAAATGGGTTCATCGCTAGACTAGATACATTAGAAAATAATGTATATCAATATAAGCAACAGACAATTATTGCCGATGGCACCACTTCATCATATCACCTGAATTTCGATATCGATAATGAACTGGCGGTCTGGTTTGATGTTCACATTGATGGAATATCACAAAATAGTTCATCTTCGTATACCATCGATAATATTAGTAATTCAATAATATTCTCCACGATCCCACCTCTAGGATCAAGTATCCATATTGTCCATAAAGCGGATATAACAATGACTTCGTTTGATCTGACCGATGACCTTGCTGATAGCGGCTGGATACCTAGACAGATTCAACTTGTAAATACAGATAATACAATTTCAGAAGGATTTGTATTCTTCAAACCTGCACTCTAATAAAATGCCAAGTTCAAAAATAATACTCACTAAAACGAATAGACCCAATGCAACACCCCACCCAAGTGACCTTGAATCTGGTGAATTAGCTATCAATTATAATGATGGTTTATTATTTTTCAAAAACAATGATAATAGGATATCTATTCTGGCTTCTAGTAAAAGTTTTTCTCAGCTAAGTAGACACGTTGCTAATAGAGAAAACCCACACCAAGTAAATCAAAAAGATGTCGGCTTAGAATTTGTGGATAATACCTCCGATGCAGACAAAGCAATTTCTGATGCCACACAAGATGCTCTGGATAAAAAAGTAGATATATCAACTCTGAATGCCGAGTATTATGATAAGAATGAGACAGCTACACAAATAAAAAATAAGTTTGATGCAATTGACATCAGTATTGCTACACCGAATGCAAATTATCCAGCTGGACATTTAAATTATGCAAAGAGCAATAATTTATTTACTTTTACACAACCCACAATTCCGACTCTATCTGATCTCGGCGGGCTTGAGATTGATGGTATTACAATCACGCAGTCTTTGCCAGCCGGTGGCTCGGGTATTCTATATTATCAAGGTAATGGTCAATTCATGCATGATGCACCAACGATTGGTGGTCTTGGAGGATATGCAAAGACTGAAATAGGTTTAGGTTATAAGACATCAGATGTAAAATCGGATGGAACTTTAACATATAATGATGGATTTTTCACATATGATAAACCCGATATCGATGGATTAACTGGTGGAAATATAACACTAAATGGTGCAAATCTAGAAATAGCTGGTTACGCAACAGATGCTGAGTTAGAAGCGCTTATCACTCAAGAGCAACTGGATGTCACAAGCCTTCAATCGCAGATAACATCTAATGATGTCGATATCGCAAATCTTAAATCTGCCGACGCAAGCCTTCAATCGCAGATAACATCTAATGATACCGATATTGCAAATTTGACCGGTCGCATTACAAGCAATGATACCGATATCGCAAATTTGACCGGTCGCATTACAAGCAATGATACCGATATCTCCGATCTATCATCTAGAATGAATGATAATGATACCGATATCTCCGATCTCCAAGCGGCTATCAATGGATCATCAGCTGAAGGCGATATCACAAGCCTTCAAGGTCAATACACAAACCTTCAATCGCAGATAACATCTAATGATGTCGATATCACAAGCCTT
>Ga0115572_10002091_pt1 | contig 16041 bp, 14 predicted proteins | sample COGITO_mtgs_1206_FD_88681 | JGI IMG/M metagenome (GOLD analysis project Ga0115572, IMG submission 88681) | Pelagic marine microbial communities from North Sea - COGITO_mtgs_120607 | ecosystem: Environmental > Aquatic > Marine > Epipelagic | place: Germany:Helgoland, sampling site Kabeltonne... | reverse complement strand
TGGCCGATGATTGCGTGCGCTTGCTGTTTGATTTTATGGGGCAGGTGACGCGGGTTGATGTGTCGCGCGCGGATGTTGAGCGCCTGTAATGATAAATTGCCTTATGAGACGTGAGATAACAGAAGTGAGTGCCGCCTGATGCGTGTGCTGGTAACCGGCGGTGCCGGTTATATTGGCAGCCACACGCTGGTTGAGCTTCTGGCCGCGGGCCATGAGGCTTTTGTGCTGGACAATCTCTCCAATGGGCATGAAGAGGCACTCGCGCGGGTCAAGCAATTGGCCAATAAGGATTTCGGTTTTCTGGCGGGCGATATCCGCGATGCCGAGGCACTGGATAAGGCGTTTTCTGAATTTAAGCCCGAAGCCGTCATTCACTTTGCCGGCCTCAAGGCCGTCGGTGAGAGTGTCGAACAACCGCTCACCTATTATGAAAACAATGTTGCGGGGTCAGTCGAATTGCTGAAGGCGATGGATGCGCATGAGTGCAAAAAAATCATCTTTTCGTCTTCGGCCACAGTCTATGGAAACCCACAATATTTGCCGCTCGATGAAGAGCACCCCGTCGCACCCGTTAATCCTTACGGTCAAACCAAGCTAATGGTTGAAAATATCCTGCGTGACTGGACGCAAGACGGGCGCAGCGCTATTGCGTTGCGCTATTTCAATCCGGTCGGCGCGCATGCCTCGGGCCGCATTGGCGAGGACCCGCAGGGCATCCCGAATAATCTGATGCCCTATATCGCCCAAGTCGCCATCGGCAAGCGCGAGGCGTTGCAAATATTCGGTGACGACTATGAGACACGCGACGGCACGGGCGAGCGCGATTATATTCACGTGACAGATCTGGCTAAGGCGCATTTAGCGGCCCTTGGTGGCATGAATGAGTTAGCCGATCTTAGTGTTTATAATGTTGGCACTGGTAGCGGTACGACTGTCAAGGAACTGCTTGCCGCGTATGGCAACGCCGTTGGTAAGGAATTGCCTGAAGAAACTGTTGCACGTCGCGCAGGCGATGTCGCAAGCTCAGTCGCCAGCCCGAAAAAAGCCAATCAAGACCTTAACTGGACTGCAAAATTGTCGGTTGATGATGCCTCTTCATCATCGTGGAACTGGCAATCGCAAAATCCGGAAGGCTATGCATCATGAGTGGTCCGCATAAAATAACCGTCGTCGGCACCGGCTATGTCGGTATGTCCATGGCCGTGCTGCTGGCGCAACACAATTATGTCACGGCGCTTGATATTGATGCGGCACGCGTCGAGCTTATCAATCAAGGTAAGTCGACCTTGGTGGACGCCGAGATTGAACAATATCTCGATCATGAAGGACTGTCTCTGAAGGCGACATTGGACAGCCAAGAGGCTTATAGGGATGCCGAGTTTATCGTCGTTGCTACGCCGACTGATTATGACCCTGAGACCAATTATTTCGATACGAGCAGCGTTGAGGCTGTGATTGGTGATGTCTTGGCACAAACGCAGACGGCGATGATTATCATCAAATCAACCGTGCCCGTCGGTTTTACCGGGTCTATGAAGAATAAATTCTTCACCGACCGGATTATCTTCTCGCCTGAGTTCTTGCGCGAGGGGCGAGCACTTTATGACAATCTGCACCCGTCGCGCATTATTATGGGCAGCGATTTGGAGCAGGCGCGCATATTCGCCCAATTGCTGCAACAGGCCGCCGAAAAAGAACACATCGACACATTGTTTATGCGCTCGACCGAGGCGGAAGCCGTTAAGCTTTTCGCCAATACCTATCTCGCCATGCGTGTCTCCTTCTTCAATGAGCTCGACAGCTATGCAATCGGCGAGGGGCTGGATACGCGTTCAGTGATTAATGGCGTCTCTCTCGACCCGCGCATTGGTGAGCATTATAACAATCCAAGCTTCGGCTATGGCGGCTATTGCTTGCCGAAAGACACAAAGCAATTACTCGCCAATTATGACCGCGTGCCGCAAAATCTGATACAAGCAATTGTGAACTCCAACACGACGCGGAAAGACTTTATCGCCGAGCAAATTATTGCCAAACAACCGCAAACCGTTGGCATTTACCGCCTTGCCATGAAGGCGGGGTCGGATAATTTCCGTTCATCGGCCGTGCAGGGCGTGATGAAACGCGTTAAAGCTAAGGGTATTGAAGTGATCGTTTACGAACCGCTGCTCGATGAGGAGCAATTCTTCAACTCGGAAGTCATCCATAATTTTGATGAATTTAAATCACGCTGCGATGTCATTATCGCCAATCGCAAGGTCGATGAATTAAACGATGTGAGCGATAAGGTATTCACACGGGATTTGTTTGGCAGTGACTGACAGGGTCCTCATTACAGGCGCGGCCGGGTTTATCGGCTTTCACTTAAGCCAAAGGCTGATGCGTGAAGGCTTTAGTGTCGTCGGCATTGACAATCTGAATGATTATTACGACCCGGCGCTGAAGCAAATGCGTTTGGTAGCCTTGAATGAGACACAACAGGCAGAAAATGCTGAATTTGAGTTCATTGAAATAGACCTAGCAGACCGTGAGGCTATTGCAGGTTTGTTTAATACGTCAAAATTTGACGTGGTCATCAATTTGGCGGCGCAAGCCGGCGTACGTTATTCGCTGGAAAACCCGCATGCTTATGCTGACGCCAATCTGACGGGCTTTTTAAACATTCTCGAAGGGTGTCGCCACAATAAACCTAAACACTTAATCTTTGCGTCTTCTAGTTCGGTCTATGGCATGAACGCCAAAACACCATTCAGTGTTGAGGATAATACCGATTATCCGATAAGCCTCTATGCGGCGACGAAAAAATCCAATGAGTTGATGGCGCATGCCTATGCGCATCTTTATGATATCCCTTCTACGGGATTACGCTTCTTTACCGTCTATGGACCTTATGGGCGGCCCGACATGGCCTATTTCAAATTCACCAAGGCGATTTTGGAAGCTCAGCCCATCCACGTCTATAATAATGGCATCATGCAGCGCGACTTTACCTATATTGACGACATTATCGAGGGCATTGTGCGTCTTATGCCGAAGGCGCCGAGTGTGCAAAAACCCGATACGTCAAATGCTGAAGCGCCGTTTAAGGTCTATAATATCGGCAACAATAACCCTGTCGAACTCAGTCGCTTCATTGCAGCGATTGAAACCGCAACAGGAATTGACGCCAAGCGCAATAATCTGCCGATGCAGGCCGGTGATGTGCCGGTCACTTATGCCGATGTGGATGATCTGATGGCGGATGTCGGGTTCAAGCCTGATACTTCAATCGAAGATGGCATTGAGCGGTTTGTGCACTGGTACCGCGAATATATGAATTTCACTAATAATATGAATGCAGTCTCGTGAGCAAAATTATTCCAATCATTCTATCGGGTGGTGCCGGCTCGCGCCTGTGGCCCGTCTCGCGGCGCATGCACCCCAAACCGTTTATGGAGGTAGCAGGAAAACCGCTATTGGCGCATGCGCTTGAGCGTGCGGCATTGATTGCGAATGAGGCACTGATTGTAACCAATCAAGATCATTATTTCCTGACCGAGAATTTGCTGAAAGAAGCGCAAGAGACACTGCAGGTCTCGTACTTGCTGGAGCCGAAAGGACGCAATACGGCCCCGGCCATTGCGCTAGCCGTGCGGCATATCCAGAAGGTGCATGGTGATGCTGCTGTGTGTCTCGTGCTGGCCGCCGATCATTTGATTTCTGATGACGCGGCGTTTGAAAAAGCTGTCGACCAAGCAGCCGAGCAAGCACAAGCTGGCAATCTTGTTGTCTTCGGTATTCGCCCAACCGGTCCGGAGACGGGCTATGGCTATCTGGAAGTCGCAGAATCCAATGGTGAACCGCAACCGCTTGAAAGTTTTGTCGAAAAACCTGATCGTGTGACAGCCGAAAAATACCTCGCTGAGGGTCGCTATTTTTGGAACTCAGGCATGTTTTGTTTCACTGCCGGTGTGATGGCCGAGAATATGGCGACACATGCGAGCGATGTATTGGCCGCCTCCGAAGCGGCATTTGCCGAGGCGCAAGAAGAAGGCGGCGCAACCCGTTTTGATGAAGCCAGTTTCATCGCCCAGCCAGATATTTCCATCGATTATGCGGTGATGGAAAAAGCTGAGAAAATCGCTATGGTGCCTGCTGGTTTTGGTTGGTCAGATGTAGGCTCTTGGGATGCCGTGGCTTCCGCGCATGAGGCGGATATCGACGGCAATAGTGCAGTCGGCATAGATAACGTCCAATTTGTTGAAACCCACAACACGCATATTGAAAGCACCAGCCATACCAAAAAAGTCATCGCCGCGATTGGTGTCGAGAATTTGGTCATCATCGACACGCCTGACGCATTGCTGGTTGGTGACCGCGCTAAATCACAAGACGTGAAGCTTGTGGTTGAGGCCTTAAAGGCAAGCGCTGATGCGGAATTGACGGAATTGCCAGCCACGGTGCATCGGCCCTGGGGCACTTATGCGACGCTAAAACACGAAGACGGGCATCAGGTTAAGCGCATCACCGTCGCACCGGGGCAGAAACTGAGCCTGCAATATCATCACAAACGCGCGGAGCATTGGGTGGTAACGCAAGGTAAGGCGCTAGTGCAAATAGGTGACACGGAATTTGAAACCGGCCCAGGCGAGTATCGTTATATACCGCTGGGTGAAAAACACCGGCTAACGAATATCGGTGATAGCGAATTGGTGCTGGTTGAAGTGCAGATCGGGGATTATCTCGGCGAAGACGATATCGTGCGGCTTGAAGATAAATATAGTCGGACATAAAATGTTAAATCTGACCAAAGAAAGTTTTCTGGATTTCATCGAGGTTTATACTCGCGAGGGTGATAAATGTTTGGATGTGGGCGCAGGGGATGGAGAGCTCGTATGCCGTTTCCAAAAGCGCGGTAAAGATATAATAGGCATCGATGTCGAGTTTAAGGGAGACAGAGACTTTACAAAGCAGCTCATAAATGACGGCAAACTCTTGAAGATTGGAGTAGAGAGCCGACTTGAACAGAATGAGAATTTATTATGGCCAATTGGCGACGCTGAGGTTGATTTGGTATTTTCGCGTGCTGTGTTGGAGCATGTACCTTTTTTGCAAAGGTTCGCTGAAGAAAACTATCGCGTATTAACGCCCAAAGGCCGTGCGATACATTACTTCCCATCGAAGTTCTCATTGCGTGAGCCGCACATAGGTGTGCCATTCGGCGCAGTTTTTGTTAAACAATGGTACATTAAGTTGTGCGATCGGCCGGGATTCATAAACAAAAAATGGCGAGGTAAGCCAGACGAAGCTTTTTTGTACATGAAAAATTCGACATCTTACGATCAAAGTGAGCAAGCACTTACTGTATTTGCAAGAAATGGTTTTACTGTTTTTGATATAACAAAACAGTTCTTGGCTAATCACCCATCTTCTATAATTCGTGTCATATCCTTATTGCCTCTTGCAACTTCGATATTTCGTATTTTTAGATCGCGAGTGTTATTGTTGATTAAAGATGGTTGAAATAAAAAGAGATAAGACGGCGTCCTTGTGCCAAGCTTATAGCTCTGATTGGTTTGGTAAAATCGAGAAAACCGCTAAAGCTGTTTGCTTCCCTACGTCTGCTCAAGAGGTTGCTCGTTGCCTAGCAGATGCTCAGGAGAATAACGAAAAAATCGTAGTCCGTGGAGGTAATACTGGTCTATCGGGCGGTACTTTAGTTGAATCCGATAAATCAGTAATAATTAGCATAAATAAGATGCGCGATGTCTTGGATTACGATTCCGACACACAGATCGTTACCGCATCTGCGGGATATACATTGCTTGAAGTTAATGAATATTTAGCTTCTTTTAATATGTTTCTTCCTCTCCATATGGGCTCATATCAGTCTGCTCAGGTGGGAGGTATCGTTGCGACGAATGCCGGCGGAATGCATGCGTGGAAATACGGTATGGCGCGCAATCTTATTACTAACATTGAATGTGTATCTCCTTCTCGTGGAATATTGGATATGCGTACCGCCTCTCTTAAGAATAATGAGGGTGCTAATCCCGTTGAGTATTTTATTGGCAGTGATGGCCGTATCGGTGTCATCACGAAAGTCAATTTTCGTACCTTTCCTATCAAGGCATCGAGTTTAGGGCTTCTCCTTATCGCAGACTGTTTCGCAGATTTGGCCGATATGTCGCGGCAAATTGAAGAAATCTTTTTCGAATACCTTGATGTAGTAGAGTTTGTCAGTGGCTGTTCTCCCGGTGCAGAGTCAGTCTCTGTTCAACTTACGCATGAAAAAGTGGGTTTGATTTTGACATTTGCAAGTTCAATGAATCAGGCAAAATTTGAGCAAATATTTCTTAGTATTCTGGGTGATGATGATATTCTGAGTAACGACAGAAGAGTATCTTTTTTGAACCATAGCCAGGTTTCCAAGGCTATTGCAGCTCGCGAAGCCTTGCCATCGCAAATCGCCGAATTTGGTTCATTGCTTAAATTTGACCTCCGCATGAAGGTCTCTTGTTTGGATGAATTTCATAGCTTTGTTCTTGAGCAGATTGATATCTATGCAGAGGCAAAGATGTCGTTCTTCGGGCATTATAAAGATGGCAATGTCCACTTGAATCTGGCTGGGATTGACCCGACAGAGGCAGTTGATTTGATTTCGTCTTTGAATGACGAAGTTCTTCGGCAGGGTGGAGGATTGTCTGCTGAGCATGGCCTTGGACTAAGCAAAAGGCGCTCAATTGCATCTTACTTGAGCGAGGAGCAATTAGAGTTAGAAAGTTATCTGTGTGACTATTTTGATGCCCACCGTCTTTTTTCACTTGGACACTGACGCGATTTTTATATCTAAAATCATGAGAGAACCGAAATGAATTATGAAGTCTTCATTGAGGGAGAGAATATTACCCTCTGTATTCCCAACGAGTATGCAATTACCAATGACGGTTGGGCGAGTTGGTTTAACGAGACTGAACGCTTAAATGCCACTGGGCACGGTGTATTTCCGAATTTTCGAGAATCCCAGCGCGAGCGCCTTATTTCATTAGCAATTGATGACGCAAATATTTCGTTGTTAGTTTGTAATTTATCTGCTGAGCAAGCTTTCGGGATTGTTTCACTTCAGAATATCGATTTTAGAGCTCGATCTTGCGATATTGCGTTTAACTTGAATGCGGCAGCTCGAAAAGGGCTGCCTGAACTTGCAGCTCTGGAAGTGATGGCGCTGGCCAGTGAGCATGGATTTAATTATTTGGGTGTAGACCGAATTTTCGCGGGGCAAGTGGCTGACGTTCTAGCGAACTGGAATAAAAGGTGCGAAGTAGTCGGATATCAAACAGAGGGTGTGCTTCGAAGAGCTTTTCGCAAGGGTCACAGAGTTAGCGATGTATTTCAAAACGTTATGCACCATGAAGTGTTTTTGAAATTGTCAGCACACAGAGGTGGGCAACTGTGGCCTGGAAACGAAGAAGTAAAAAGGTTACTTTCCTTGCAACCTAAGATATCCGCTGCTCAAAAACTTGACGAAGCATTGCATGAAATAGAAATGACGGCCTACAGCTATTTATATGATGCAATTGAGGAAAAAAATGTTTGATATTTCTCAAGACTATTGGAATGACAAAGAAGTTGAGGGTAAGAAAGATATCTTTCGCCTATATATGGAAGAAAACTCGGAAGATGTTCTGCGTCCTGACCATTTGGAAGCCTTCAACCATTCAAAAGAGCTTTTGGAAAACAACCGGATACTTCCACGCAATGTTTTGTCGCTTGCTTGCGGAACTTGTTGGTTGGAGGCGCTGCTATTTAAATGGTGTGGATTTCATTCATTAACCGGCGTCGATTTTTCTGACATAAGGGTTCAGGAAATGGCCAAGAAAACATTAAAAAATAGCGGTGTTGTTAAGCTCGACCTAAACGTGGACGATGTTTATGAATTTTCGACGTCAACGAAATTTGACCTTGTTGTTTTGTGTCAGGCTTTTCATCACATGGACAGTCCTGTTTACCTTCTAAAAAATATCCGCAAGTTGCTAACGCAGGATGGGACTGTTTTGATTGTTGGCGAACACCGCTTTAGTCTCCGGGAAGGCTTCAAGAGATTTGTGAAACACTTCGGCAAATTATTATTGAATTATAAGAGCTATCGAGACTCTCATTATATATTTCCTGGATATTCAGACCTTTTCGGACCCAGTTTAGAAATGGGCGACAATCATTATCATCTTAACCACTATCAAGTTATGTTTAAGCGTAGCGGCTTTGAAATTATCGAGAGCATTGATCGCAGGGGCGAAGCCAGTAAATCGTTTTTACTGCGAACCATTGGGTAAAGTTACATGCCATGGAATCGTATTTGATTTGTGAGCTATCAGCCAGTTACTTGAGAGGTCTTTTATGACAGCATTATTGGATACAGGCGTAAAGCGCGTTCGCAACGTTGGCGGTTTTATCATTGGTGCCGGGAGTTCAATGGAGTTAACAGGGCTGTTGGCCGAACGCCAGGCAGAGGGCGCATCACTGGCTTTTGTAGACAAATACTTTGAGAGCCATTGTCGGGATCGAATAGCTCCACTTTTGAGCGATGTTGACATAGTGATCTATGTTGACAGCACCGACGAGCCGACAACAGAGTATATTGATGCTCTCGTTACGGATGTAGCGGCCCGATCGGAGCAAATTGGCACCATCATTGGCATTGGTGGCGGTACAACCATGGATGTGGCAAAGGCGGTGGCTAATCTTCTGACTAATGGTGGTAGTGCGGCAGATTATCAGGGTTGGGATTTGGTGCGGCAAAAGGGCGTTTATAAAATTGCCGTTCCGACATTGTCGGGGACTGGTGCTGAGGCGACGCGCACTTGCGTAATGACCAATAAAAAAACCGGACTGAAACTCGGTATGAACAGCGATTACACGGTTTATGACAACGTTATTATGGACCCTGACCTTCTGGCGAGCGTGCCGCGTGAACAGTACTTCTTCACCGGAATGGACGCCTATATTCATTGCATGGAAGCAATGGCCGGCAGTTTTCGCAACGCAATTGGCGATGCATTGTCTCAACAGTCAATCGCACTGTGCGAAGACGTTTTTTTGCAAGGCGATATGATGTGCCCCGAAGCGCGAGAAAGTCTTATGGTTGCTTCCTATTTAGGTGGTTGCGCAATCGCTACCAGTTACGTCGGCGTCGTGCATCCGTTATCGGCTGGGCTAAGCGTTGTTCTCGGGCTGCATCACTGCATTGCCAATTGTATCGTAATGCGGGCCATGAAACCGTTTTATCCTCAAGGTTATCACTTGTTTTGGAAAATGGCAGAAAACCAAAGCGTGGTTATTCCCGAGGGTGTATGTTCTGACTGTTCAGATGCTCAATTTGATGCTCTTTATCAGGCTTCAATTGTGCATGAAAAGCCGCTCACCAACGCGCTTGGAGAAAACTTTCGTGACATACTGACACCGGAATATGTTAAGTCCCTGTTTAAGGCCATGTAGAGAAGCTTATGAGTAAGAAATACCACCCCTATATTTTTGATACTGATGAGCGGCGGTTGATCGGGAAGTTTGATGAGATGTATCAAGCAGAACAAACCGAGGGCTTTGACGGGTGGTATCAAGAAGACAGTCGTCATACGAGTAGGCGTCTAATTGAAGCCGTTCTAGGAGGCTTTAACTTTAATAACGTTTTGGATATCGGGTGTGGCAAGGGCTCTTTTACTCACCGATTGAAAAAGGCAAATAATCAGGTTCTTGGGTTGGATCTTTCCGAGACAGCGATAAGGGTATGTCGTGAGCGGTATCCAGATTGTCAATTTGATACTCTTGACGTATCGCAACCATCCGCTTTGCTGGAATATCTAGAGAAAAATGAGCTGGATCGGGATTCTATCTTTGATTTGACCCTTATCCTTGAGACGTTTTCTTATCTTGAAAACTGGCGCGATATCATTTCAGATGCTTCGGTATTTTCGCGACGAATTTGCACATCTTTATTTTTGCCAGAAAACCCAATCGGTTTCGTTCCATCTGCTGATGTTTTTATATCTGAAATCGAAAAATATTTCGAAGTAACTGAGTTAATTCAGGTTCATTCTTGTCGGTCAACAATTGTCATTGGTTCTAGCTTAAAGTTCGATTAGAGCTGAATTGCGTTTTTTTAGTTCCACCACTTGTATTGTTTCAAAAATCTGCGGGAGGTAATGATGAGAGGTTTAAATGCCGGGGTTTGAGACAATTGGGGACGAAGAGTTTGCCGAACTGAAATCTATTTTCGAAAATGGGGGCGTGCTTTTTCGTCAGGGTTTTGAGCCCTTGCGGAATGGTGTTTACAAGGTTCGTGAGTTTGAGGATCGTTTTGCGGCAGCCATGCAGGCACCTAATGCATTGGCCGTGTCTTCGGGTACGGCAGCGCTTCGGGTCGCACTTGCGGCTTTGGGCATTGGCGCGGGCGATGAGGTGATTGCGCCGAGTTTTACATTTGTGGCAACAGTCGAGGCGATTGTAGAAAGCGCGGCGACGCCCGTTTGCTGTGACGTTGACCGGACCTTGAATATGGCCCCAGAGGCGCTGGAGAAGGCAATTACTCCAGAAACAAAAGCGGTTATTGTTGTGCACATGTTGGGGACGCCGGCGCGGCTGAGAGAAATCAAGGCAATATGTGATCGACATGATTTGTTTTTGATCGAGGATACAGCATGGGGCTGTGGCGGAAATATTGACGGCAAACCGCTTGGCACATGGGGCGATGTCGGCACGTTTAGCTTCGACTTTGCAAAGACTTTGACAACTGGCGAAGGCGGTATGGTGATATGTCGTGACCGCGATGTCCATGAGCGCGCGGCGGCGTGGCATGATCATGGCCACGAGAACAATCCAATGGTTCCGCGCTGGGAAGATACTAGGGCCAGTAGCGGCTTTAACTTTAGAATGACAGAAATGCAAGGCGCAATTGGTCTGGCTCAAATAAAAAAGCTTTCTTCCATTGTTGAACGACAGCGGAGAAACGCCTCTCTTTTGTGGTCAGCCTTGGAGTATATTGAGGGGATTGAGCCGCGAGATTGTCCTGCTGGCGGCTATGAAACGGCGGATGCGTTAACATTTTTTGTGCCAAGCAAAGATATTGCCTTGAAGTGTCGTGAAGCGCTTATCGAAAATGGGTTCGGCACCAAAATTTTACCAGAGGCCGTGACTTGGCACTTTGCGGCGACTTGGAATCATATCACACAGTTAAAAGCGCGACATAATCATGACTTGGCTGGTGCTTTTGTGGAAACGCAAAAGCTTCTTGAATGCGCGGTTTGTCTACCCATTAGTATTAATATGCCTGATGAGCAGCCTGCAAAAATTACGTCCATCATTGCATCAGTCCTTAATCCATACGGCGCGCGATGAAAAGTAACCTAAAAGTCAGTGTGGTTGTCACCGCCTATAATGAAGAAAAGCATATTGGTCGTTGCCTACGGTCTTTGCTCAATCAAACATTTCCTTCAGATGCTTATGAAATAATCGTAGTGGATGACTGCAGCATTGATCGAACGGCTTACGCGCTTAGTCAATTCGCCGGCGCCATAAAAGTTATCAGTAACGCAACAAATCTTGGTTTGCCCGCATCAATAAATCTTGGTTTGCGAGCAGCCCGCGGCGAGTATGCGCTCCGCGTTGATGCAGACGATTTTGTAAACGCTAACTTGCTGCAATTTCTGCATTATTATTTGGAAAGCAACAGCCAGACAGACGCTGTGGCGTGTGATTATCTGCTTGTTAATGATGGTGAGGATGTGCTCTCACGAGAGAATTGTTTTGATCGGCCGATTGCTTGCGGCATCATGTTTCGGTTAGCTGATATGCTCAGTGTTGGGCTGTACGACGAAAGCTTCCATTTAAGAGAAGAAGAAGAATTTCGTTTTCGATACGAAAAAAAATACAAAATCAGCAGGTTAGAGCTGCCTCTATACCGTTATCGGCAGCATTCTGCCAATATGACGCGTGATGTTGATAAGATGAACAAGTTCTCTGAAATGTTGAAAGCAAAACATGGGCGTTTGGATTAGGTGGGCATAAATGAATAATTTCTTCAAAGCTAATTTGCGAACTCAAGCCGAAACAGGTGGTGCTTATATTATCGCCGAGATTGGAGTTAATCACGAAGGCTCAATGGAAATTGCTAAGCGGTTGATTGATGAGGCCAAAGAAGGGGGCGCTGACGCGGCCAAGTTTCAGACATATAAAGCCGAAACGATTGCTTCTAAAAACTCCCCTGCCTATTGGGACACCAGCAAAGAAAGCACAGACTCACAATTCAAACTTTTCCAAAAATATGACGGTTTTGGTGCTGACCAGTATAGTGAGTTGAGCCGCTATTGCGAGAAAGTCGGTATCGAATTCGCTTCAACGCCGTTCGATCTTGATGCTGTTGATATGCTGAATCCGTTGATGAATTTTTTCAAAATAGCCTCAGCTGATATCACCAATTTACCGCTGTTACGCAAGGTTGCCTCAAAGGCCAAGCCTGTTATTCTGTCAACCGGAGCGTCCAACCTATCAGAAATTGAATTGGCGCTTTCTGAACTAAAACAATACGGCGCCGATGAGATTTGTTTAATGCACTGTATATTGAACTATCCAACAGAGGATAAGAATGCAAATCTGGCTATGCTATCTTCGCTTGCAAGGAGTTTCCCAGATGTGACGTTGGGCTATTCAGACCATACAGAACCTTCTGAGGATATGATGGCAGTCATTGTTGCTTATCTTGGCGGTGCGGTGGTTGTTGAAAAACATTTTACGCATGATAGAGACTTGCCTGGCAATGATCATTATCACGCGATGGACAAAGCAGGTTTAGAGAAGCTGCGCGTGCTTCTTGGCAGGATTGACCGCCTACGTGGTTCTTCTGATTACAAGTTCGCACTTGAGAGCGAGGGTTCAGCGGTTCGCAATGCCCGCCGCAGTATTATTGCCAAGCATGACCTTGAGTCTGGTCATATACTCGGCGCAGATGACTTGATTTGTAAGCGTCCGGGAACAGGCATCAGCCCAGTGCACTGGGATGAAATCTTGGGTCGAAAATTGGCGGTCGCAGTGTCTGAAGATGAAGCGCTTTCTTGGTCGCATTTCGCCGAAGGGCTGTAACATTTTTCCGGCCAGCAATTAGCAAAACAAGGTAAGACGATGAAAGATCTAACTGACATATATATGGGCGAGTTTGCTTCCCAAGCACCAATTGGACCAAAGCCGCAAGATAATTTCACAACTAACGAGCAGGAACTAGAGGCGTTGCGCGACGTCTTTGATAGCGGTTATCTGTCGCTTTTTGAGGGTTCTGCGCAGCCTGATCCTCCCTTCTCATTTACCGGTGGCATTCAGAATCAGATGCTAGAAAATGAATGGGCCACCGCCTACCAATGCCGATACGCCGTCGCGGTCAATAGTGCAACTTCAGGCCTTTATTCGGCTATCGGCGCTTTAGGTATCGGCTATGGCGATGAAGTTATTGTATCTCCCTATACTATGTCGGCATGTTCCGTCGCGCCTTTAGTTTATGGGGCGATACCAGTATTTGCTGATATTGACCCCGATACTGGCTGCTTGGACGCGCAAAGCGTTGCCGAAAAAATTACCGAAAGAACCAAGGCAATCCTTGTTGTGCATCAATTTGGTTTCGTTGCTGATATGGCCGCTCTACTGGCATTGGCTAAAAAGCATGATTTGAAAATCATTGAGGATTGCGCGCAGGCTCATGGTGCTCTTTTCAGGGGGAAGCCAGTTGGAACAATAGGCGATATTGGCGTGTTTAGTCTGAATGTAAACAAAACAATTCAGGCTGGTGAGGGTGGTGTTATAGTTACTGATGATCCTGATATTTATGACCGCTTATGTATTATCCGGAATCATGGGGAAAATGTTATTGAAGCAAGAGGGTTTGAGGATTTCACGAACCTTTTTGGTTTCAACTATCGTATGACTGAAGTCACAGCCGCCATTTCTCGTGTACAGCTGAACAAAATGTCACAACTAAATGATACTCGGTTGGAACTCGTCAATCAGTTAAAGCAGGAAATTGATAAATTTAGCTGTTTTGAAAATATGGGCCCCGCTCAGTGCAGCGGATGTGATTGTGATACGAGTCTTCGATGCAAGCACACTTATTATATCTTTCCATTCAAAATATCGGCAGAGTTCGGCGCAGACATTCGCGCTGATATGCGCAAGATTTTTGAACATGAAAACCTAAGCTTTTCTTACGGATATGTGCGCCCTTTATATTTGATGCCTATTTTTCAGAAGAAACAGGTTTTTAAGCAGGGCTTTCCATACAGGTTTTTGGAAGAACAAGGCGTGCAGTACGAATATCGCATGGGCGATTGCCCTGAAGCAGAAAATCTACATTATTCAAGACTTCTAAGTAGCGAACATATTCGTCCGCCGAATGGTATTGATCTGGTTGAGGCGATAACCGAAGTTCTTTATCGGGTTAATCGCATCCTTTCGGCGTGAATCTATTCTATTTTTTCGACTGGTCGATTTGTCCCTAATTCTTGACCAAGAGGCGATAAACGCTCGCAACCAGGCCGGTGTGGCGCTGTTCGAAGAATTGTTGGTCCTTGCCGAAAAAGATACGGTTGGCATTGGTGACGAAGATAATTTAGTGAAAATCTTCATGCACCAAATTATGGTTTTTTTGAGTGGTCACCTTATGCAAATGAGCGGTGAGTTCGACGGTATAGAGTGTTCCGAAAGAAGTTCATTTCCTTATGTGAACCGGAGTTTTTTTTTGGTACCACATGGTTTTGAGAGCCGACAAGTCACGAAATCACGCAAGCAAAAAATACCTATATGGCTGCTAAATTTTATCGCATCGCTGTTGTTTTTTATTGTCAATCGGCGCTTCTCCGGGTTGCGCATAGAGCTATGTGTCAGTTCTAATTTGTCAGTCTCAGCAGTAAAACTGGCAATTAAGGCCATAATGGCAGGCGTTATGCCCCATTGGTTTGAAAGCCAGCCCATCGCTATAAAAAATTTAGATAGGCAGTTAGAGATTTTGAATGACTTTATGGAAGAGTGGTTCGAACGATATGCCATTGGCAATGGTGCTCTGCGAGCAAAGCTATTCTGTGATGAAATTCTCCGGTTTGTGAACGCAGATAACAAAAATACGCATGAACAGCCGCCTAGTAGTAAGCAGTTCAGCATGCTCTTAACAAGTTCTCAGGCGGTAATTGAGGAACGTCTTAATGCGGTAAATGCGCTAAAAAGAGGAAATTATGTTTTTCTCTTATCTCACGGATTGCATAGTTCCCATGCGATCGATGAGCCAATTGTAGGTTATGCAGAACGTTCATACTGTCATGCCGAGATAGGTTACGGGAGAGACCTTACGGTCGCTCAAAGCTATAATTCCTCTCTGACGCCACCATGTGACTTTCTGGCAAGAAGCGCAAACGCAATTATGTCGTTACGTAATGGTGCAGGCTCTTGTAATATTTACTTGGCATCATCAATCGGAACGGACCCCAAAATTTTGTATGTACCTACTTCACTAACCGGCACGAAAAATTATCTGCCTTTTCGTAATATACCGGATATGTTGTATATGGCCTGGCAACATAGCCTCGCCGAGGCAATCCCTAGAATGGCCATTAAACTGCACCCTAAGCAAACTGTTGAGGCAGCATATAACTTTTCCTATGTCGAGACCGGTAAGCTATCTGACGTTATACATCAGTATGATTTGATTGTTTTCGATTACGTTTCTTCGGCCTTTGCCGAGGTGGTTGCATCAGACAAGGCCGTTATGTATCTGGATACCGGAGGACGCAATTTGTCCAAACAGGCTCTAGCTGCTATCCAAGCTCGTTGCCACTATGTCGATGCCAGCGATAGCAGCACACAGATTATCGACGAAATTAAGTCATCCAATTTTGAGGGAAAAAATCGGTTTGCTTATACCGATTTGTTCTCAATGGCAGCCGCGGACCTCGCCACGGCCGAACCGACCAGCGAGGAAGCGGGAGTTGTCCGAGAAATGGTTAATTTTGTCACGCAGACACGGAACGGCGAATT
>Ga0115572_10002086_pt1 | contig 16068 bp, 13 predicted proteins | sample COGITO_mtgs_1206_FD_88681 | JGI IMG/M metagenome (GOLD analysis project Ga0115572, IMG submission 88681) | Pelagic marine microbial communities from North Sea - COGITO_mtgs_120607 | ecosystem: Environmental > Aquatic > Marine > Epipelagic | place: Germany:Helgoland, sampling site Kabeltonne... | reverse complement strand
GCACGGAATGCCTGTAGTTCTAACCTGTTGAATAAATTACTCATGTTTCTATTTATACTTATTTTTTACGTTTTTTAAAAGGTTTTAAAGGTTTTAACGGTTTAGTTGACTTGGGCATGATACCCATTGCAGTTAACTCCTTTTCCGTCCAGATCTCGAATCCCCACCCCCGATCCTTTGCATACTCTGCTGCGGCCTTCCATTTGTTCTGGTTCTTGACATAGGTAAATGATTCTGTTAACATACGTTTAGTACGTCTACCTTTCATCTTGGGTAGTTGGGTTTCTTTGAAAGGTTTTACTTCTATCAACTTGGTCTTACCGTTCTTATACACAATAACAAAATCCATAAAGTATCGGTGATATTTCCGATCTACTTCATATAGATAAGGTATGACGATCTCTTCAGATCCCCACTCGACAATGTTAGAGTCATTATCACAATGGCGCATAACATGTCTTTCCCACAGTGATCGATATACTATATTGGTCACGTCTCCCAGATACTTCTCTGGGTTTTTTGGTTTATATTTTCCAGAATACGCCATGCAATCCTTATAAATAGAATTAGTAGTTTTTAATAACTTTATTTAGTGGAAACCTTATGCCAGCAAAAAACGTACACCAATATCCCCTTCACAACGAAGGTGACTATAAAGGCAGAATCCGATTTACTCTGTTTGCGGAGTCTTATCTCAACACTGGTCTTTCAGATCTTTTGAGTGAAAGAAAAGACAAACTATCTGATCTAAAACAAAAACGAAATGACCTTGATGCAACACCAAATAACGAATTGTTGGATCAAGTAGAGAAGGGTACAACCACACCAGATGCATCATTAGATTTACAAATACAAGAAGTAACTGCTGAGATAAAATCATTTGAAGGTCTTGGGAATGTTCCAGAGGTAGGTGAAAAACCCAGACAGATCGTTGACACCGAAGTAATGTTATATTTGCCTCAAGGGTTGCAGTTTAGAGATAATGTTACATATGAGAATATGGACATTGGTGGGGTAGGAGCGGCTGTAAGTCAAGGCGCAAAACTCATGGCTTCTATGGCAGATGGTGTAGGTTCGTTTGTAGATGGATTAACTGGAAATAAACAAATGAGTGATGAACTGGCGAAACTTGCGACTGTAAGGGCAGCATCGGTTTTTGGTAGTTATAGTGATGAGATTACAGCGGGACTTAAACTACAAACTGGTGTTACTACTAATCCTAATCAACGATCGTTATTTAAACAAGTTAACATGCGTGAATTTCAGTTCAACTTTAAGATGGTCGCTAGATCTAAAAAGGAAGCTGACCAGATCAAAAAGATTGTTCAATTTTTCAGATCTGAGTTGTACCCCGAAGACATCCCAGTAACTATTGGTGGTCAAAAAATATCCTTGGGTTATAAGTTCCCAAACAAGTTTAACATCGAGTTCGAGTATGACGGTAAAACTATTGCACACAAAGTAAAACCGTGTTTCCTACGTTCGGTGGATACCACATATAATGCAAGTCAAATGGCATTTCACGAGGACGGCGAGTTCCTAGAAGTGGACATGAACCTTAACTTTACAGAAACAGTTACTCTATCCAAGAAAGATGTTCTTGACGTAGATGCTGATGGAGTAGGATTCTAATGAGTACAAATTTCTTTACAAACTTCGAGAAAATATATTACCAGTTTGGTAACGAGAGCAGTTATTCTCTAATGCAAAACCTGACTCAATATGTAGATCTTATTGATCATTTGAAAGCTCAAACAGCATTTTATGAAGATTACACCATTAAGTCAGGAGATAGACCAGACACGTTATCGTTACAGTTATACGGTGATCCAAAGTATTACTGGACATTCTTTTTATTGAACGATGACTTACGTGAATCTGGTTGGCCCTTAAAGAACGAAGAAGTTTTAAAAAGAACGAAAGAGTTTTATCCTCACCGTGTACTTACGATCAACAGTGATATTAGTTCGGCAGAAGGTGGGTACGACTTTAGAGTAGGTCGAAGAATTGAAGGCAATGACTCTGGTACACACGGTATAATCATCAAACGTAATCTAGATCTAGGTCAATTGATAGTAGACGTAAAAACCGATGCTAAATTACTTGACCCCCCAAGGGAGTTCGTACTAGATGTGAATAGTAACGGTGTGGCAGAAATTCAGTTAACCAATGAACAAGAAATTTTTGCTACTCCAGATCTCTGGAAATTAACTAAACAGGACTTGAGTGAAACCGACTCCGAACCACTCTTGATTGCTGGACATAGTATAGAACTTACAGAGTTAAACACTAGAGCAAAAATAACAAGTATACCTTTCCAACCCAATGACAATGTTCGTACCTTTGAATATAAACTAGTTCCTGTCATAAACTTAATTAATCCAGACGAAGGTAGATTCATTCCAGGCGAAGTTCTGAGAATGTTTGACCCAACGACAGGATTAGAAGTTCAAAAAAGAATTGCTTTAGATGATGACGGCGACGATAGTACATTAGACTATCAATCAGAAACCGCTCAGTATCTTGCCGTCCATCATTACGAGAACTCTGATGGAGAATTTGTAGACATTGATCCGTATAGTTCAACTCTTCCATCGGGATTGACAGCAGTTACCAATCTAGAAAGAGTTCAGAAAAGGAATGAAGAGTTAAAACAAATTAAAGTTTTAAAAGCAGATGTGATCCAGACAATAGTTAAAGACTTTTATAGTCTAATGAATCAAAAATGAGTGTACAGAACGACAATCAATCGCAATACAAAATTACTCAGGCGTATATAACGTCAGAGTCACTAGGTGGTGATGTCGATCCAGCTGCTAGAATAAACATAAACTCTAGTATTGTCGAATTGGTATTTTTTGAGAGTCTAGAAAAAGCATACATCTCTGGTCAGATTGCCATAACAGACGACCAAGGTTTTGTTGACGGTATTGGGTTTTCTGGAACTGAAAGATTGTTTATAGAGATGGCATCCGAAGATCCTTCTTTACAACCTATAATATCTAGAACATTTATTATGACTGGTATTGATCAGGCAATTAAATCAAATGATGCTGGTCATGCCAGCGTATATGTCTTTACAATCATTGATGAACATGCATTTTTAAATAGAACCAAAAAGATTAGTAGATCCTTAACAGACTCTCTTGAAAATGAGATAATGAAGTTGTGTGTTCAAGATCTCGGAAAGAAGATTGATACCTCCTATCTCTACCCTTCTATTCAAAACAATGTTAAAGTACTCATACCTTACCTACATCCACTTGAGGCATGTGAATGGTTGAGAGATCGTGCGACTACAGTAAATGGTTGTCCGTTGTTCTTGTATGCTTCTATTCATGATGATAATTTAAGATTGGGTAGTCTGGATAAAATGTTGGAACAAAACCCTTGGAACGAAAAATTTCCGTATTTGTATTCGCCATCAAACGTAAAAAGAACCGAGGATAAGTCTCCGTTACATCGCACAATGCAAGTAGAATCTATACGAACCGCTAAAATGCAGAATACATTGAAACAGTTAGTGTCTGGTGGTATTGGTGCGGTTTATAATAACACAAATTTAGGAACAGGTCAAGTTACTTCTCAACGTTTTGATGTTACTAAGGTTATTAAAAGATTATCCGACAATGAAATTATACCTAACACTAAAAATCAGAATGTGTATCCAGAAGACTTTAAAATCAATGATAAGTTTTTACATACTCAGGAAGCTAAGGTATTTCATCAGATCACATCTACTGGCACATATGGGACATGGAAGAGTTATCATGATGAGTTAAAGCCAGGAACATTTACTGTGAAGGTTGGTAACTACGCTATTCGTAATATGTTATATAAAAATATGTTCGATGTTACTGTGCCTGGAGCAGGATTTATGATTTCGGGAGCAAGTGTTGGGGACATAGCGACAATTAATATCATATCGGATGACGGTGACAATACAAGAGATGTAACGTTAGACAGGTTACGGTCGGGTGACTTTTTGATTTATAATGTTAGACACACATTTAAGAATACTCGACATGATGTTGTTATGTCGGTCTGTAAGTTGGTGAGGGGATAATGAAGGCAATTCAAACAGAATACTACGGCGATAACACTCGTTGGTTTGTGGCAGATGTCATTGACCACACACCCCCATACGGATATGAAGGTCGTGTTAAGATTCGTATCCACGGTATACACAATCCATCGACAAGAGAAATACCTCAGAACGATCTACCTTGGGCTCAAGTAGTGTTACCTACAACCGAAGGTGGCGTGTCTGGTTTGGGTAGGACACCCAGACTAACTTCGGGCGCAACTGTATTTGGATTCTTCATGGACGGAACCTCATCTCAAATTCCTTTGGTTGTAGGGTCAATACCTAAGACAGAATATCCCACTCGTGTGCAGAGACAAGTAGAGTTTAACACGATTCAAGAAAGGATTGATCAAGAAGAAGTATTCTACGAACAAGAGATACAAGTTATAGATTCAGCTAAAGTTGAAGATACTGAGTATGATTTTGTATATGGAAACACTGTCGAATCACGTAAACTAGAAGCAATAAAATATTTTATGAATGCTGGTTACAACCTAAATCAATCATTGGGTATGGTCGCTTGTCTGTTAAATGTGTCTAATTTAAATAAAACTGGAATAGAAGAACAAACAGAACAGAATCCTCTGGGTATTGCTGGTTGGAAAAATGAACGAAAACTTCTATTGAAACGATTCTCGAATGACTGGAGAAAGTTCAGTTCACAGTTGGTGTTTATTAAGTACGAACTAAATAGTACTCAAGCAGCTGCGAACATACGACTAAAAAGAACTGACACTCTAGAGAAAGATTCACCAAACAGTTGTCAGAGAGTTTTTGGGAAATATTATCTTGGTTTTAAAAAGGATGATCAATTCCAAAGTGTTGATAAACTTGTTGTCGGTCTTCAAACTTTGGTAGGCGAATAAATGGCGTTAAGTAAATAGGATAAACGAATGAGTATAAAGTTTCGAAAATTTGAAGATCGTGGTGAAGGCTGGGTTAGGACTTACGATCTTAATACTGGGGAAGTTCCCTATGCTTCGCCTGATGCCGAAACTTTAGCGGCAAGAGCGGCCGAACCCTCGGATCAAGAGGCCTTTGCAGCATATCAGAAATTACAGAAAGAACAGTTAAACGACAGGTTGAACCATAACCAAAACGGTCAAAGTATTGGTCAAGACGTATCGTCTAATGCTACTGAACTAAAGGAAAAGAACTTCGCAAAGAATGCGACTCTTCTTGGTGATGGGCCAGGCAATACACACGCTGGTATCGAATCGTTGGAAAGTAAAGTGGATAATGCAGGGAGTACATCTATGGGTGATGCGATGTGTTCCTTTGGTGACGAGGTTACTGGTATCTCTGGTGTACCAGACCCACAAAAAGTGGAATTAGATTGTTCGGTTCCAGTATTTACCGTTTCTTCTAATACACCTAGTGCTGATTCTGCTGTGGAGACAACAATAACAGCAAGTGCAACAGAGAACCAACCTGTATCATCGGTAGTACAAGAACTTACTGGACTAGGCGCACCTGTTGCTAAACTAGATACTCAGACACTTGGAGGTTCTTCGTTAGATGCGATTGATGCGACTGCAAGTGATGCGACTGGTAAATCAAATGTGTTGAAAGAAAAGATTCAAGGTGTCGCTTCGGAAACTAAAGCTGCATCTGGTACTGGTGGCGGTGCAGCTGGTGGACTAGGTGCTGTCACTGGTGTATTAGAAAAATCAGGAGATATGATATCAGAAGTCGCAAAAGAAGTATCATCGGTTCCTTCTTTAAATCCTAATGCGCCTGAACTGAGTAATGTGAAAAACTCTGTAGGATCAATACCAGATCCATCTAGTGTGAGTAATCTAAATTCAGTTTCTGTTTCGATAGGAACGATTGGTGACGAGATATCTAACAAGACAAACCCTTCGGCCGACAAGTTAAAAGAGTTGCAAGACGAACAGGATGGATTTTTTAATCGTAACCCAGTCAAAACTGGTTTAGGTTTGATACAAGATCTTGTTGAAGACATAACTAAAAATGTTACATCTAAAATTAAAACATTTACCAGTAATGCAAAACTACCTAATACCGCAGTTTCCGATATTGCCACCAATGCATTGAATACTCAAAGTGAGGAAGATAGAGACAAGGCAACTCAAGACATCATTAGAAGAGATACGACATTTAGTCCAAAAATGAAAGCGGTTGTCGATAACGTACCTGAAGGATTTTCTAATTCGGATTTCGTGGCAGATCTAAAAGTGAAAGCTGAGGCAGCGAATATCCCAGAAGAGGAAATACAATTAGTGCAGGGTCGGGTCTTTCAGGTTCAAGATGAATTGCAACTGTTGGATAGTACTATCTCTGGTAGTTTGATAAAAAGTTCAGACGACTTTGTAGTTGAAGAATATGATCTAAGTGAGACACTAACTAAATTTGATGGTCAACAAACTGCGTTTGACACATTCACTTATGTTGATTCCAAAGAAGAACTAGGCGCAGAGTTTAGAAAAATACAAAGAGTTATAACACAGTTGATTGTCCACGCATCGGATACATACACAAACCAAAACATTGGTTCCGAAGAATTACATGTATCCCACAATGAATCAGGCGTTGATGGACTACAGTATCATTATGTTATCAGAAGAGATGGCCGTTTACAGAGAGGACGACCATTAGATACCGTAGGTGAGTCTAGTAAACTTAGAGGACATAATATCCAGTCTATAGATGTTTGTTTGATAGGCGGTTTAAACTGTTCTACTGGTTGTGAGAATCCAGATCAGTATCGTTCGTCACAATCATTTACTCGTGAACAGATGACAACATTCGAATCATTATGTGAAGCGTTCTACCGTAGGTATCATGGTGGTCAAGTGTTTGGTCATAATGAAATCGAACCACAAGTTACTGACCCATACTTCGATGTTTCCCAGTATGTTGAAACGATGTTCCGTAAGAAGTCTGTTTATGTAGATCTATTTAAAGACCAATCGTTAACACCAAATGAATTGATAACGAAGAAACCACAATGACAATACAAAACGATAAAGATAAACTAGGACAAAATCCTGCTAGGGACAAAACTCTTGGCGTCCCATTAGACGGTTTCCAAGATCCTACAGGTGAGTTTCCCAAGATAAACTACCACTACTCAAACTCTATAAACTATGCGGCTCGTGGTTTTGAAGTAAACGAATTATATCTTGGGGGTGGTGATTTTAATGTATCACTCAACCTAGAAGACCAACAACCTTCACAGTATCCATTCAATCAGGTTCAAGAGACTGCATCTGGACACGTAATCGAATACGATGATACCCCAGGCGGTGAACGTATTCTTATCAAACACCGTAAGGGTGGTGGTATTGAAATGCGTGCCGATGGTTCTATTATTATATCATCCCCGAACAATAAAGTCGAGGTGACTGGAGGAGACAATACGGTCATAGTAGAAGGTGATGCGGAGATGGTCTATAAAGGTAATCTGAACCAGACGGTTACAGGTGACTGGAATATGGACGTAGGCGGTAACCATAATCTTAACATACATGGACACAATAAGCAAACTGTATTGTTGAACAAGAGAACCGAAGTATGTGGTAACACAGAACATATCACTAAACAATCTGCATCGTACAAGACTGTAGAGAACAAGACAGAACTCGTGTTGGGTAACAACACCGAGTGGACTAAAGGATATTCTAAGGAACACGTTGAGGGAGAACTCAATGTGTTTACGGACAATCGTTTGATCATGACTGCGAAAGACGAGTACATTCAGACCGCACCAGTAATGGCAATCACAGGTGCAGAGTTATCGGTCATGGGTATGAAAGGTGTGATCGGGGGTGAACAGGTAGAGATGACTTCACCAGTTTACATGGGGCCAAAAGGTGCGGTTCCGTTTGCATCTGGTGCTGCGTTCTACGGATCATTCCACGGACAGGCAACGGAAGCGATTAGATCATACAATTCAAATGTTGCAAAACACGCTGAAGTATCGGATATGACTAATGGTCAGTCATATGGTGAAGCGGTTACTTCAGGCGGTAAACATGGTAAGAAAAACAATGCAGCTGTTGAAGGACAAGAGACTCCAACACCTAAGAAACCAGTACCACTTGCAGATGCAATTGGTGCGATGATGACTATGGGTGACTTCTCTGTACGTACCGTGACTGTAGATGCTGAAGATGTGTTGAAGAACAAGATACTTCTACGTGATGACTTCGAAGGACTATTTGAGAAGATACCTACAACACAAGAGATTCGATCTACTATTCGTGACACCGCTAACCGTTCTTTGATTGGAAACAAGATGGTCGGTGAAGGTAGACTAAATGCACAATTTGACAATACGAGTCCGCCAAAGATAGGTAGAACTGCACCTTCGTCACAGTCTTTACGATTTGGTCGTATACCTATCGGTAATTCTATTGGTAGCAGAGGTAAGAGGTTTAAAGGATGATTATATTACCAGATCCAGTTTACAATCCTAACTTTCTAGATGGTGATAGTATTTCGTCCAGAACTAAGTTAGCGCCAGGCGTGACCATTGCGAAATACCTTGGTGCGTATGGGGACAAGACTCCGTTTTCTCATATCGGTACGGCAGAAGAAAGGAAACAGATTGCACGTAACCTTTATCTACATGCAGAGATGTACAGGACGATCAACGGTAACACCGAGTTGTTCAATGATGTACGTCTGATTGTGAGTGAAGGGATATACAAAGGTGGCCCTCTAGAAACAGTTGGGGGAGACAACATCAAGAAACAAAACGGTCGTGTTGTAGTATATCAAGTTATTGATAGAGAAGGTAAAATAGATCATGCCACGACTTATGACATAGCAAAATATTGGAAAGATTATTGTTTTTATGATAAGATAACTCTAGACTATGATATTTACAATCCAGATGGTTCGTTAACCTCACAGATTGTAGTTGAAATAGCAGATGTTCCAGAATCCTTTGACGTTAATTTTAAGTTACAAATTGCAACAAATTACAACGGAAAACTTCTTTCTGGTGGTGAATTAGCTGAAGTTAAGTTAGACTAACATGTATAAATAGATACAAGGTAATTTAAGAGACTATTATGGCAACATTAAAGGCATTATCGATAGAGGACGCTAACCTATCGAATCTTGTTACGTTGAAAACTACCCAGAACAAAGAATATTCTGATCTGGATATTTCTCTTGCGTTGACAACATCGACAAAAGATGTTTTTAAAAAGACTAACGTAGAAGCGGTTAAGTTTGCGGTCAGGAATCTCTTGTTAACAAATCAAGGCGAAAAACCATTCAACCCATATTTTGGTGGAAATCTTCATGATTTCTTATTTGAATTGGCTGACCAACATACAGAAAAAAGTATGTCTCGTGAGATTAAAAATGTTATAGAAGTTTACGAACCACGTGTTGATATTTCTACCTTAGATATACGTATTAACATGGCACCAGATCAGAACTCAGCAGAATTAACGATTGTCTTTAAGATCATCAACACTGGAGAGTTAGCAGAATTCACTACCGTATTAAGTAGGTTAAGATAAATGGCGACAACGATTAAATCAACAGCGTTAGACTTTCAGGCAATTAAGAACAACCTGAAGGAATACCTTCAACAAGAAAAAGAATTTAAAGACTTTAACTTTGAAGCTTCGGGTCTTTCCAATGTTCTTGATGTGTTGGCATACAATACACACATGAATGCATTGACCGCTAACTTCGCATTGAACGAAGCGTTTCTTGGAACCGCACAACTTCGTAGTTCTTTGGTATCTCTTGCGGAGGGTATTGGTTATATTCCAGACAGTAAGAATGCATCTCTTGCTATGATTAAAATGTCGTTGAATTTATCTGCCGTTTCGAATCCAAGTCCTAGAATCGCACTTGCAGCTGGATACAAATTTGCGACATCTGTTGATGGTGTTGATTATACATTTCAAACAACACAAACTATTTCGGCATCAAATGATGGTTTTGGTTTTTACGAATTTAAACAGGATAATGGATCTAACATTATTCCTATTAAGGAAGGTGTTGCAAAAACTAAAACCTTTATCTCTGGTGATAACACAGAAAACATTACATATATTATCCCAGATAAAAACCTAGATCTTTCTACAGCAGTAGTTAAGGTATTCCCAAGTACTACTGCTATTAATTTCACAGCATATAGTAACATTCTAGACACTACTGTGATAAATGAGAACAGTACAATATACATTCTCAAAGAAATGCCTAATGGTCATTTCGAATTGACTTTTGGTAACGGTACTACTCTAGGAAAGACCCCTCAGCCAGGGAATAAGGTTGTTGTTGAATACTTATCTGTTGCTGGTTCGGATGCAAACTTCGCTGAAGTGTTTGAACCAGTTAGTGCTATTGCGAATGTTGCTCCCAACATTGATCAGGTTCCGACCGTTACTACAGAATCAAGAAGTTCTGGCGGAGCAGACAAAGAAACTGCGGAATCGATTCGTAAGAACGCACCTTTCCAGTATGCATCTCAAAATAGAATGGTAACTCACGCAGACTACTCTTCCTTAGTGTTACGCAACTTCTCTTCTTTGATAAAAGACATCAAGACATGGGGCGGAGAAGACAACATTGTAAAAGAATATGGTGTTGTGTACATGTCGGTGTTATTTAATTCGGACATACCACAGGCGACCATAGATTCAACTAAGATATCTATACTGGATTTAGCAGAACAATTGTCCATTGCTTCTTTTGGATTAAAATTCTCTGATCCAGTCAAGACGTTTATCGAACTAGATACTAACTTTCAGTTTAACGAGAGGTTGACTTCATTGACGTTAAACACGATTACATCTGATGTTCGGGATGTTATCCGTACATACTTCACGAATAATACAGGAAAGTTCGGATTGTCATTCAGAAGATCCAACTTATTAACTTTGATAGACGATGTTTCTTCTGCCGTTTTATCTTCACGTACTGCTGTTAAAATGCAACAGAGAATCACACCTATACTTGGTGGTAAGTACGACTATAAATTAAAATTCCCAGTTGATATTGCTGTTCAAGATGATGATGAATATATTGTTTCGTCAAGTAACTTTACACTAAATGGTGTTAGTTGTAAGATAAGAAACAAATTAAGTAGTAACACACTACAAGTAATCAACCTACAGGACAACCGAGTATTGGTAGATAATGTGGGTTACTATAACACAGACGGTAATTTACATTTGGTTGGATTTCAGGCAGATAGTCTGATATCAGGACAAACACAAATTAAAATTTCAGTTGTTGCTGCTAATCAATCTTCGATCACTCCTGTTCGGAATGATGTTTTGGAATTTGATGAAGCCGCTTCTCAGATAACTGGCGTACTAACTACAGCGACTAACTAATGAATGTAAATGGACATCACGACAAGACGTTACATGACTTAGGTCGAAGAGAGTTAAATCTTCGTCACTATAAAGTCGAGGAAGTATTACCCGATCATATTGTAGCTAGTTATCCTAAGTTAGTAAAACTGTTAGAAACGTACTTCCAATTTGAAGACCAAAGTTCATCACCGACCGATCTTTTGAATGAACTGTTTACGTTAAGAGATATCACACAAACTGATATAAATCTGTTGTCTTTTCTTGAAGACGAGTTACTGTTAGGTCAGTCTTACTTCGAGGGTTTCCAAGACAAGAGAGAGGCGGCAAAGTACTCCAACACTCTTTATAAGTCTAAGGGTACTAAGTATTCGATACAACAGTTCTTCCGTACCTTCTTTGGCATAGATCCAGATGTGGTTTATACCAAGGAAAACGTATTTAAACTTAATGAGTCTGAAGTAGGCCCATCATCTCAGAGATATATTACGGACGATAAGTTATATCAAACATATGCAATTCAGGTGAAGAGTGAATTATCCATATCTAAATGGAGAGAAATTTATAAACTATTCGTACATCCTGCTGGTATGTACTTAGGAGCTCAGGTACAATTACAGGGCGTAGTTGACATCGACTTCGAAATACAACCACCCCCTGGCTTGTTAGATATTCCACCACAAGAAGTGGAATGTATTGCAGATATGCCTCAGTTTGCATTCTCTGCTCACACTGCATTGTTCGATGTCCCAATGGATCATTTAGGCGGAGACGAAATGGAATTTAGAGCAACTATGGGTAACTCTAACACTGCACCAAATGCTGGTAATGATGTGGGTGATTACGCAGATAAAACCATCGATGAGATACATGGACTACAAAGTAACATACTAGAACTACTAGAACCGAACTCACCGACATTCGATGCACATGATGATGACAGTGGTTCGTCAATGGGACTATCAAGTCTAGAGACCATAGATCAGGATCAGTGGACTTGGCAGAATCGCATTAGAACTGATTCGGACAACACATACATGCAGAATCACCCTAAAGGGCCGTCAATAGGCGACTCGGATGGAGAGTTAACATTAGAAGAAATTATGAATAGTCTAGATTAAACGCTAGGTTAAAACGTATAAATAGAATCATAGAACTTTTAGGTAAAGGTCAAAATGACAAAACAAGTATTAAATAGAGGCACAATCGCAAACGATGGTACAGGAGATACTCTCCGTACTGCTGGTTTGAAGATAAATGCCAACTTCGATGAGTTATATCAATTTCTTGGTGGGAAGACTGACGGAACATTATCTAATGAAATATCATTAGAAAACGATGCAATTGTTTTTGAAGGCACCTCAACCGATCTACACGAAGTTAGATTGAAGGCTGCGAACGCAACTGCGGATCGTATTCTTACTCTTCCAAATGCGGACGGTGAATTTGTACTTACGGTTGCGACTCAGACAATGACCAATAAGACGATTACCAATCCGACTATTTCCGATCTGGTAATTACTGACGGTGGTTCTAACCACGAATATTCTCTAATTGCATCTGACATAGCTGCGGATAGAAACATAAACTTGCCGGCATTATTAGATAGTGATGAATTTACGTTTAATGATCACACACAGACATTAACAAATAAAACTCTAACCTCTCCAACAATCTCTTCACCGAGAGTTAAAGAGTCTATTAGAGATTCTAGTAGTAACGAATTAATTGATTTCGCACCCACAACTAGTGCTGTCAATCATATACAGGTTGTCAACAACACTGATGGTTTAAACCCTAGAATTTCTGCGGTTGGTGATAATACTAATATTAACTTAGAGTTATATGGTAAAGGTACTGGTTCGGTTGCGGTAGAATCCAAACTAACATTAAAAACAGAAGGTATCACCACTAGTGGTGTTACTGTTAGTCTGAATGCGCCAATATCATATTTTAATAAAGCTTCAGGTACTAACACTGCCACTTTACCGAACGGTGTAGAAGATGGTGAAGTCAAATATTTAATAAACATAAACCAAACTGGTAGTTATACAATTACTATTACTGGTAACCCAGCTGGTGTACAGACAGTAGTATTACCTCCGAACAAGTCGGTTCAACTGATTTGGGCATCTGTGGGTGGAACACAAAATTGGTACGTAATTTCAAATAACGGCGCAACGATTTCATAGGAAAAGTAAATGAGTGCTATAGTAACAGACAAAATTAAAAAACAATTTCTTGAAGACATGTTCAAGGATTTCGATTCGGCTGGTGTAAGGTATTATGCTGGTATTGCTCGTTCAGAACAATGGGATGCACAGGACAATGTTGCGACTCCGCAACCACGTAAAAGAGATGAACGTGATGCACGAATGAACATGCAATCTGTTAAGAATATTACGGATAGATCATTCGTTGTTCCTCGTAGCAACTGGTCTTCTGGTACACAGTACTCGCCTTATGACGACAATCACGTTGGTTATCCTCTTCAACCTTACTATGTAATGAATAGTAACCAAGAAGTTTACGTCTGTTTACAACAAGGTAGAGATGCAAACGGATCTCCAGTAAACTCTACAACACAACCTACTGGTAACACTACAGGGACACCGTTCACTACTGCGGACGGATATGTTTGGAAATTCTTATATTCTATCGGTGCATTGCTTGCATCTAAATTTTTGTCTTCTTCATACATACCTGTACAATTAGTTGATTCTGACGAAGCTGCATCTGTTGATGCGACTGCGGAACAAGTAGAACAACGTGCGGTACAATTAGCGGCAACGCCTGGTGAGATAGTAGGCGTTCAAGTAGTTGGCGGTGGTAACAATTATACAGGTACACCAACCGCAAAAATTAATGGTGATGGTACAGGTGCTGAGGTAGTTGCTATAGTTAGTGGTAACTCTGTAGTTAACTTGAGAGTTAAACAAGATTCGGACGGAAACCTTCAAGGAACTAACCCAAATGGTTGGTCAACTGGTTCCTTCCGTGGTTCGGGTTATAAACGTGCTAGTGTAAGTTTCACTGGTGGTGGCGGTACAGGTGCAACTGGACGAGTTATTTTAGGCCCAGAAAATGGTCTGGGTGCCGACCCAAGAGATGATCTAAAATCTGGCGCATGTATGTTTAACGCCAAGATTGATGGCGCTGAAGGTGGAGACTTTTTACTAGGTGACAACACTTTCCGTCAAGTTTTACTTTTGCGTAATCCATTGGTTAGAGATTCTGCTAATAGATCAGAACTGGATTTCTTTACGGATGCAACAGGAAGTACTTTAGACAGAGCCATCTTAACTTCGATAAATGGTTCGTTTGTGGAAGACCAGTTCATCACTGCTCAGAACGGAAATACTCCATTCTCAAAAGCATATATTGACACGGTTGACTCAGTTTCTGTTGATGGTTCACAAGCAAGATTATTGGTACACCAAAATGAAGGAACTGGATTCACGCCCTTTATCGGTCAAAGTGTTACCTTAGATGTGGCAGATGGCAATGGTACTAATACAGGAAAGATCTTGCAAAACAATTACATTCGAGGTGAGGTAGATCCTCTCTCTGGAGAACTCCTATATATTGATAACAGAGCGGCAGTTGACCGTTCATCTGAACAAACCGAAGATTTAAAAATCGTAATACAACTCTAGGGTAATATAGAAAAATGGCAACGACTTATACAGAAAATACTTTTGCGACAACCTATAAAGATGATTACGATAGAACTAAAAATTATCATCAGATTCTATTCAATAGTGGTAAAGCACTACAAGCAAGAGAGTTAACTCAGTTACAAACAGTAATACAAGAACAATTTTCTCAACTTGCTGGAAACCTATTTACTGAAGGTGCATCAATATCCCCAGGCTCGTTCCGAGTGGATAATGAATTAGAATTTATAAAAATAAGTTCTGCAACACCATTACCAGACGATCCAACTGTATTAGAAGGTCTAACTTTTGAGATCGGATCTACTGGAAGCAACAAAGAATTTCTAGTCGTCAATGCAATTGCTGCTGTAGGAGATGATCCAGATACACTAATTGTTGAGTATACCAAAGATCAGGTAGGCGGAGAGACTGGTACTAGGGCTCAAGCCGGAGAATCTTTGATTGGTGCTGGTGACGGAAACACGTACACATTTAGTGTTCAGTCTGAAAACACTTCTACTAATCCTGCTGTCGGTCTAGGTTCTGCTGTATCTGTTGACGAGGGTCACTTCTTCGTACAAGGTCATATTGTATACTGTCCTCCACAAAAACTAATTTTCCGTAAATACGAAACTAATCAATCGAGTCGTTTCGGTTTTAAAGTTACGCAAGATATTGTAAACGTTGATGATGACGTATCGTTGTATGATAATCAGGGGGAGACTCCAAATCTAACATCGCCTGGCGCTGACAGATATCGAATCACACTCACTCTTGCTGATGCGAGAGTGGTTTTAAATGAAGACGATTTCATTCCTATCATTGAAGTTGTGGGTGGTCAGATTGTTTCTAAAACAACAACAAGTTCTGGTTTCAAATCTATTAGAGATGAAATGGCGATCAGAACGTATGAAGAATCTGGTGATTACGTTAAACGTTATTTCCGTGCTTCATTCGAACCTAACAATGACACAACGTTCAAATTAAAAGTATCGCCTGGCACCGCATATGTTAG
>Ga0115572_10002083_pt1 | contig 16086 bp, 17 predicted proteins | sample COGITO_mtgs_1206_FD_88681 | JGI IMG/M metagenome (GOLD analysis project Ga0115572, IMG submission 88681) | Pelagic marine microbial communities from North Sea - COGITO_mtgs_120607 | ecosystem: Environmental > Aquatic > Marine > Epipelagic | place: Germany:Helgoland, sampling site Kabeltonne... | reverse complement strand
TACAAACATAAAATTAATGGCCTTGAAGCCCTTATACGCTGGTTTAAATCGGACAATACAATGGTGTCACCAGCCAATTTCATTCCTATAGCAGAGCAAACTGGATTGATTATTGCCATTGGTGACTGGGTTATAAAGCAGGCTTTTCAACAACTTAAAACTTGGCAAAAAATGAATCTTTTAGAAGATGATTTTTCGATAGCAATAAACCTATCCGCCAAACAATTTCAGCACCCCGATTTTGTCGACAATATTAAATTATACTTAATAGAGGCTGATATTAATCCGAAATTTATTGAGCTAGAAATTACAGAAAGCCTATTGATGGGGAATATTGAAAAAAGTATTTACATAATGCATCAATTGAAAGAAATTGGTTTTAAATTATCAATTGATGATTTTGGAACAGGATATTCTTCCCTTAGTTACCTTAAACAGTTCCCCATCGATAAATTAAAAATTGATAGAGCGTTTGTGATGGACATTGAAACCAATAACGATGATAAAGTTTTAGCTAAAAGCATAATAGATTTAGCTCATAACTTGAACCTTTCTGTCATCGCTGAAGGGGTGGAAAACGATCAACAGTTAGCCATTATAGAAGAGCTAGGGGCTGAAGAAATTCAAGGTTTCTATTTTAGCAAACCAAAGCCTGCCAAAGAAATAGAAACTCAATATTTTAACTAAAAACTTTAACTAAGAACTTTGATTAAGAACCTCAATTAGTCTTAGCGATGAATTAGCCACAACGATTTCTCATCGTTATTTCTTACCATCCCTAAACAGCTGATTCTCTAATGACTGCCCTTGAATCAGCTGGCGATAAGGCGTTGATTCAGATGCCAGAAGCTTTAATAAGTCTTGATCTAAAATAGAATTTTCATTCTTATTATAAGCAATTATGAGTTCATCATCCTGTTTAAAATTAACGCCTTCTACTGACCCCAACTGCTGTATTTTCGATATAATATCCGCATTACCTTGAGTTAGACGTAAGGTAATATAATCCAATGCCTTCGGAGTAACTTCACTGGATACACCAATCGCCTGCAACGCTTTTAACTCCCCCTGCTCAAGATGCATTACCTGAGAACACATCCGCTCTAATTCTGATAAATTATGAGAGCTCACAATAAAAGTTATATCTCGAGACAGTTCGGTTATGTTCTGCCTGATATTACGAGCATTTTCCGGATCCAGACCCGCGGTTGGTTCATCTAACAATATTAATTCTGGAGAGCCTATTAACGCCTGCGCAATCGAAACTCGTTTTTTCATACCATGGCTTAACGCAGTCATTTTTTCATTGCAGAGATCCTTTAACTGCATCAATTCTAAAACACGCAATGCCTCTTTTTGACTTTCTGCACGACCATAACCTTGTAGCTGAGCAAGGTAACTAAGCTGCTTTAACAAAGTCAGGCTCGGATCAAATAATGCATCTTGCGGTAATACTCCGATCCGTCCAATTAACTCAGAGCTGCCAACTTGATGGCCTAATATTTTTGCACTGCCAGAGCTTGCTCGCTCATAGCCAGCAAGAATACTAAATAAAGTACTCTTACCAGCACCATTAGGACCAACTAATGCAATCGGCTGCCCTGCCTGTATTTCAAAACTGATATCCTTTAATGCTTTTTTATTACCATAAGTCTTAGATAAGTGAGAGCATTCAATTATTGCAGTCATATTGATTGCCTCTTAAATAAGCCATACCCCAAACCTAAAAAGCAGATACTTTGGAGGACAGGAATCCACAATAATGACACAGTACTATCGATTGATAGCTGAGCCATTTCCTTAATTTGAATACCAGGCACCAAGTAATTAAACAATGACAGCACATAAAATTCAGACGCGATTGAATTAATCATCACTCTCGCTAATACAAGAATAATAATGGCTATTAATATGGCTATTCGCACTGAATTCATCGCTACAGATAATAAACTCATCAAAGCTACAAAAGGGCTAATAACCAGAATCAAATTCAAAAATAACAAAGGTAAAACAAGCATCCCCTCTAACCAAAGCGCTGAATTATTTGCTAACAGCAATAGGTATGTAATACCCAGCGTCACAATTAATAAACAAGCTTGTATTAAAATATGGCCGATAAAACGACCAAAGAAAATACTGCCCCGACTACAGCGTAAGGTCAAAAAACGTAACCCACCGCGCTTGCGCTCAGAAATCATTTGATCTGAAGACATGAGTAAACTGAATACTGGAAATAAATACAAAGCAACTGCCCAATAAACAGCAAACTCTGACAAAGCCCAGCTATTTAGTGCTTCTAATCCTAACCAGCCTAAAATAACAAGCACGAAAGAGCTGCCTTCTGAGTTGCCGATCGCTTCTGCGGCAAACTGAATTGGATAAAATAACAACCAACTCCAAATAAGAATAAAAACGCCGGTGACAAACAAGCCACCTTTACTAGCAAACGAGCCTAGTAATTCTTGCTTAGCAATTAGAAAAAAGGGGTGAAAAGTCGACTGTTGGTTGCCGCTATCCAGTGTGTTTTTATTCATGATGCTCTATTTGTAGTACCTTATTGATAGCGTGTAACGAATCGAAATAATTATTAAGAAAGCTAACCTTATCCTGAGGCTTAGCGATAACGCAATAGAAAAGGCTGCAATAGTTTTTTCACTTCATCACTATGAACATCGGGCTGCTGAAACTTGTTCAACCTCTGAACAATACATTGGCTTTTACACTCACCCTGAGACCTCTCAAACTCTAAAACTGCAACTTTGGAGCTGTGCCCTTCGGATTCTGCAATATCAATTTGACGAATAAGATTAAAGCCTTTTGCATTCGCCTTTGAGCTAACATCACTTAGAGCAATGCTCGGCAATAATAAAAAAACCTTTCCATTTGCCGACAAAAGCTTATCAATACTCATAATTAAATCGTCAAAAGATAATAAGTCAGTATGACGCGCAGTATTTCTCAATGGATTGTTTATGGAAGTTTTACTCTGTTCAGCAAAAAAAGGAGGATTGCAGATAATAAGGTCAAAGCCTAAGCGTTGCTCAAGGTTATGATGATCGGCAAAGCTTTGTATATCCTGATTTACTAATTTAAGTTGTTCTGGCCATGGGCTGTTATTAAAATTTAGCTGAGCTTCTTCTGAGGCCGCCTGAGTTACCTCTACCGCCGTAATGGCTGATGGTAACGCAGACTCTGCTTTTAAGGCATTTATTTTCTGTGCCTGCATTAACGCAAGGATGCCCGTCCCTGTACCGATATCAAGAATTCGGGTCGCACTTTGAATAGGAATCAAAGCACCAAATAGCAAACTATCTGAGCAAAGCTTCATACCTGATCGAGATTGATCAACAGAAAATTGCTGCAAATTAAAAATAGACATGGATTACTTCATAAGTAACTAAGAATTATTCGACCCTGCACTTTCAGTACAAAATCGATAAACTATTTTACCGGATTAGTTCGCACAGCAACTAGGAATAATTCTAAAAAAGTTCAACCTCAAACGACTCTTCAGATTTTTCGGCAGGAGGTGTCCGCATATTTTTTTCCATCAGTACAAGATCTGATAGCTCGTTAAATTGAATATCATCAAGCTTAGCGATATTCAGCCCGTTAAATATTCTTTCAGCCGTTAGCCTTGTTTGATAACAGACATGATGAGCAGCACCAACACCAGGAACAGTAATAGGATCTGCCCCAATCACGGGCTTATTACAATATACGCAACGCATTTTACGCCTCCATAACTAATAGATGGCTTATTGTGACATACGAATATTACATTCAATACGTTCGTACCTAAAAAAAACATCCAGCAAGCCTGCAACAAACCAAAAATCACGTAAGTCATTGTTATATATGGGCTTATTACTTTGAAACCAAATATTTAATTTTGTTACATCGCGTATTTAAGTACATGAAAAACCCAGTGCTGCTCTAAAGTCCCGGAAAAAAGCTGTGATTGTGGACCAATTGCATACAAGGCCACATCTTCACCACCATGAGTTTCATAATCCATAGGGACTAAGGCTACCTGCTGATAATCTGGATGATTAAGATTTGCATCCATCTCTGAATGATGTGTTTCTTTATGCGCCTCAGCTCCTGGTCCATCGCGATAAGATAGCGAAGTGTAAGGATACCCTTCACTATCTTCTGCAGGTTCTGACTTAGGATGACCCTCATAATCATTTTCAACCACATGACCCAAAATAGGATTACCCCTAGTCGCATAGCCTGATAGCGTTAATGTATGGCTATGATCTGCAGTTACAACGATTAAAGTTTCAGTAAGATCAACCTGAGTCATTAACCAAGCGACTGTGTCATGTAACTCTTCCGTTTCTGTCAGCGCTTTATAGGCTTTACCATCATGGTGCCCATGATCAATACGCCCCGCTTCAATGATTAATGCGTATCCTTTGTCATTGTCTTGTAATCGGGTGAGCGCCGCAGCCGTCATCTGCTGCAGAGAAGGTTGATCCTCTGGCCTTTGATAAGCATAAGATAAATGCGACTTTGAAAATAATCCTAACAGAGGCTCGGATTCTAAAGGTTCGAATTCTAACGACTCAGATTGTAACGTCAGTTTCTGCAACTCCGATAATGATTTTACATACTGGCCGCCTTGCGCCTGCCATTGCTGAATTAGATTCTTTCCATCTAACCGTTTCCCACCCTCCTCTACGGGCAAGAAATGACGACGACCTCCCCCTAAAATAATATCAACGGGGCGATTAACCGTGCCAATACTAGCGACAAGCTGAGACGCAATATCAATACAGCCAAGATCTTTAGCTTTTTGGGGCATAGCATTATCACTTTCCCAGTTACGATCTACGCTATGGGCATAAGTCACTGCAGGCGTTGCATGGGTAATTCGTGTTGTCGTAACAACCCCAGTCGACTTCCCTTTTAATTTAGCCAGATCCAATAAAGTAGATATGTTCTTATCTTTCTCTGTTGCGCTTGCACAATCTCCACGTCGCACAGAAGCTGGAAGACTAATAATCCCTTCATCTGTTTTCATCCCAGTCATCAATGCAGACATGGTTCCAGCCGAGTCAGGGGTTTGTAGATCAACATTATAGGTTTTAATAAGCGCAGCATGAGGAAAGGACTCAAAGCTCAGAGAAAATTCTTCTCCAAGCAGTCCTTGTTTCTGGCCAACAAAAATTCGAGATGCCGTTAACGTACTCACTCCCATACCGTCGCCAACTAAAAAAATAATGTTTTTGGCCTTTTGACCAAGGCCATTTTTTCTTTCTTTATTTAGCAGTAGTTTTCGCTGTTCCACCGTATTTTTACCCTGCTCAAACCAATACATGGAACGGCTGCTGTCTTTGATAGCAGAACTTCTTGCCAATAAATCCTTGGATGATACGCCTTTGGATACATCATCTTTGAATGCATCATCTTTGAATGCATAGTTGTCTTCGCGACAAGCAGTTAGACATACGAATAAGAGCGATACTAATAGGAACGATGCAATGGCGTATTTTTTTATAATCATTTCACAGCCTCCGCTTCCGCAGAGCTGTCAGTATTTTGAGTAACACTGGTTAGTGCTTGCAGCATGGTATGAAAAATTTCATGCTGCTCCATCAATCCAGAAAACAAATAACTACCTGGGCCCTTTGCATGCAAAGCGACGTCATCACTTCCATGAGTTTCATCATCCAGCGGTACCGCCACACCTTGATGAAAATCAAGCGTTTCACTCAGATTATGGTTTGGATCGCTCTCGCTAAATTGGCGACCATGAGCCTTACCATTCGCATAACCTAAAGTGCTATACGATAAACCATCATTAGCCAAAACCGTTTCATTATTTTGATTTTTAGACACTCCAAGAATGGGATTGCCACGCTTAGGATATCCAGCCATAGTGAAGGTATGACTATGATCCGCCGTCACGATAATTAGAGTATCTTCATCAGCAGTCATATCATCCGCTAGCTTTACTGCATTCGCTAGGCTGCTCGTTTCAGCCAAAGCTCGAGCTGCATTACCTTTATGGTGAGCATGATCAATACGCGCCCCTTCGATGACCAATAAATAACCATTAGGTCGGTTTTGAAAATACTGAATCGACTTTTTGGTCATTTGTAAAAGTGTTGGCTGCTTGGCCTTCTGCTTCTTAGAACGATCTGATTCATACGCAAGGTGACTTGAAGAGAAAACGCCAAGAATAGGGCTAGAAATAGCCTTTTGTTCATGATCAGACTCTGAGCTATTTACAACTAAGCCTTCTAGGTCCTGGCGATTCGTTAGTAAACGTCCTTGAGGGAATTGTTGCTCAAAATCAGCATAATAACGTTCAAGATTCGAGGCCCCACCTCCTAATGCCAAATCTAACCCTGCGGGGAAAGCAGTATGTACTAGCTGCTTAGCTATAGAATCACAACCATACCAATAAGCATTAGGGTAACGCGTAAAATCTCCTTCCCAGTATCTCTCTGGACTATGAGCATAAGTCGCAGCGGGAGTCGCATGGGTAAGCCTTGCTGTTGTAACAATTCCCGTATTAAACCCTTGTAGATGTCCCCACTCAAATAAAGTTTGCTGATGGTGCTGTTGGCTGCCTTTGCAGTCACCACGATTCTGCTCTGGCCCCATACTAATCAAACCTGCACGGGTTTTAACTCCCGTCATGATCGCGCTCATCGTTCCCGCGGAATCAGGAGTCTGCTGGTTAGTATTGTAGGTTTTAATTAATGCGGTATGAGGGAAGGTTTCGAAATGTAAAAAATGTTCTTCACCTAAGCCTCCCAACTGCTGACCTTGCCAAATTCGAGCAGCTGTTAGCGTGGTAATACTCATTCCGTCACCTAAAAACAAAATGATATTTTTAGCCTGTTGGCCATCATCTGCTTGATAATAAGGCGCTAGAGATATGAGTTTATTTTGCAACCAAGCATGACCTTGCTGATACCAATCGTCACTACTGCTCTGATCAGCATTCGCAATTGCAGAAGGAAAAATTAGATACGCTATAAAAAATAGAAAATGGAATCGAGAACACCGCATGGAAAAATCCAAAATTGATTATGCGGCTATTATGAAGAATTTTAAGATATTTTAAATAAAAAAGGGCCGTCAAAAAGACTTTGAGGCCCAAGCAAGGTACTCAACACAGTAAAACCATCAACTCTTCACTGATTTTTCAGACTTGGAACCAGGCTCACCCGTTCCTTTTTTCGCAATATCATTCTTAATAACGGCGTAAAAACCAAAGAAGAAAGCACACGTTAAAAATACAATTAGTAAACCAGCAAATACAACTTCATCCATAAACATAGCGAGCACCTCTTCTTGTTGATTGGGTAGTAATAGCGAGTGATTTCAGTATTACTTAATATTTCTATTGAATTAGATTAGCAAGGTAGCGGGCAATGATTTTGATTTGAGTCAACTTTTAATTCCAGCGGTTCAATTCGCCCTAAAAAGATTGATATAGGTCAATAAACAAGGTTCGATAAGATTTAGAGGATATAAAATGAGGTTTTAGGAAGTACAAAAAAGCCTGGTATACCAGGCTTTTATAGGAGGTGCTAAAGGCGCTCTCAATTATCAGAGCAAACAAATATTACGATAATTTAGATAAGCGATAGCGAAGCTGCCTAGGCGTTAGTCCCAGTATTTTTGCAGCCATCGTTTTATTACCACTGCATTTCTCTACCGTCTTCTGAATCTCATCCAAATCACTTTCATTAACACGCTGGTAAGGACGCGAATATAAGGTCTGGAAATTAGGAACAACCTGAGTTGCCATGGTATGAGCCAATTGAGAGCAAATAAACCATAACTCTTGCAAAGGTAGGCTACCTGCCAATACTTCACGCAGATCCAACACCAGCACAGCCAAGGTTGAATTACGCAGTCGTAAAGGAACTAATAAACAATGATCATTATGACTGAAATCAATAGGTGAAATTGCTTCTCTATTAAAAGCTTCTGGTCGCTCAGAACCTTCACGTATCAATAGTAGAGAACTCGATTCAAAGACTCGAAGTAAAGAATGTTGAACAGTAAAACTATAAACACCGTTTTCCACTGGTCGTGAACAATATTTAGCTTGGAAGCGATTATTGGCATCAGGAATAGCAATACTAATATTTTCAATAGTCGTTACATCGACCATTAATTTTAACAACTGCTTAATCGTCTGGTCATCGCTCTGGCGACTTTCTAATACCGCACTTAATTGCGACATCCAATCTTCAGGGACATCTACTTTGTTAACTCTGTGACGGTAATTTTGAATCTTGGCAACATCATACATAAGGCTCACCTCCAGTTAGTGACAAACCTTACATCGCAACAATCATACCAATTCAAAAATCTTTAGAAATATGGCTATTCTGGCCATTTAAGCAATATTTTAAGGCCCAAAGTGCCTCTTTATAAACCACTAGATAATGCCAAGCCCTAATAAAGTGCAGCTATTCAAACTAGGCAGCACCTGGATCATTGCTTGGTAAATACTCTTTTTTCAGCCAAATAGAATATGCTCGACATGCATCATGGCTGGTAAAAATGCCAGCTAAACGCCCTTCTTTTAATACCACAGCGGCATCCCAAGATTCTGACACCATATTGTCTAAAACTTCATCCAACCGCGTATGTAAATCAACCAAATATATTCTTCGACGACAAATATCACCTACTGTTAATTCAGTAAACTCAGTCTTTCGATGCCCAGGCATTTGGGCAAGCTTAATATCTGCCGTTGAAAGTAATCCAATTACTTCATGATCAACCACAACAGGAAGGTGGTGATAACCTTTCTCTGCCATCAACTTCATAGCATCAGTAATTAAGGTAGATTCATCAACGAGCTGAGGAAATGGGGTCATTACCTCAGCTAAGATTGGCATATGGCGCATATTACAAGCTCCTTAAACTCCGATCCGGCCTAATGTATCCATAATCTGACGTAAAATTTCAGAGAGTGTTGGGTGAGCTTCTTCAAAATCAATAGCTTGCTGCTCAATTCGATCAGAAAGATCCTGATGTTGGTCATCTTTTGAAGTCGAAGCTAGCTTCACATCATCAAGAACTTGTTTCAATAAGGCTTGGCTTTGCTCATCCAAGTCACTCTTTTTCTGTAAGTGCTCATGAACTTGAGTTAACAATTGGTGTAATTTTTTATCAGACATAACATTCTCCTTTTTCTACATTGTAAGATCATTGCATTGAAAAGACCTAATTCATATCAAGTTTCCTGAAAAAACTCGATGCAATACTGCTTAAAAATGAAATAAGCATCATTCCAACGTTACTCCATGTAGTATTGCAAAATAACCTTAATTAAATAGCCTGCCATTCCTAAACCTAGGGCAAGAAACAAAATGAAATTGCCAAATTTACCGGCATTTGATTTCTTACCTAGGTCATAAATAATAAAAAACATAAATACTATCAGTACGCCTACACCGATAGTTAGAGACCAGTATTCAAATTGTTCTGTTGTCATAACGCACCTCAAAAAGTGGCCATCATATTAACTCATCCAAGACAATGAAATCCAGCTAGCACTAGATTCGAAATATTAAGGACAAGTAAGACAGTTATTGGTTATTATGGAGAAAAAAATAATAACCTCAGCGGCTAATAACACTATGCTTACAACATTGCTACGCTTTCAACTACTCATTACTATTTCTATGCTTTTACTGTCAACGGCTTCCTCAGCCCAGGTAAATAATCTACCCACTCGAACCTTCTGTGTTTTTGACCCTATTGGCGTGAAAGGGCCAGCTTATCAAAGCATGCTCGACTACAAAGCTGCCGCTCTAGAATGGGGAGTCATTCTTGATCTTAAAGTACATACCAACGAAGCAGTCGCTTTAGCTGACTTTAAAGCAGGTCATTGTGATGCTGTAGGTCTGACAGGGACGCGTATTCGTCCATTCAACAAGTTTACTGCAACCATAGAAGCTGTTGGTGCCATTAATAACTACGAACAAATGCGTAAACTTGTCGGCATGCTCGCTAGTCCAAAAGCAAGCAAATATATGATTGAAGGGGATTATGAAGTGGCTGGTATTATGCCAGCAGGTGCCGTATTTGTTTTTGTACGAGATAAATCAATCAACTCAGTAGAAGCCGCTGCTGGTAAACGCCTAGCAACTCTTGACTACGACACGGCTTCTGTAAAAGTTGTTAAACATATTGGCGCAACTATGGTGCCAGTAAGCATCGCAACCTTTGCACCTCGCTTTAACAACGGGTACGTTGATATTGCCTATGCACCTGCGATTGCCTATGAACCATTCGAAATGTATAAAGGTTTAGGTGATAAAGGCGGTATTATGCGTTTTAACCTTGCTCAAATGAATGGCCAACTCATTCTTCGAAAAGACATGTTCCCAAAAGGATTTGGCCAGCATAGCCGAAAATATGCTTATACTAATTTCAATAAAGCGCTTGAGCATGTTATTGCCGCTGAAAAAGGTATTCCTGAGAAATACTGGATTGACCTTCCTAAAGAAAAGCACTCAGAATACAAGGAGATGCTCCGTCAAGTGCGCTTAGAACTAAGGGATGAAGGTATTTATGATAAACGCATGCTGAAAATTTTATTTAGACTGCGCTGTAAAACGAATCCAAGCCATTATGAATGTACAGAAAAACGCGAAGGCTAGCTTTAAACTGCCAGCCTTAAATATCTCAAATAGATAAAACATAAGAGTGTGATTGTGGAAAGTTTTGACTACTGCATTGTGGGAGCAGGTGTTATTGGCCTTGCCATTGCCTATAAACTTAGTAAGCACAATAAGAATTCTAAAATTTTATTAATTGAATCCCACCATCAGTTTGGCAGTGAAACCAGTAGTCGTAATAGCGAGGTAATTCACGCAGGAATTTATTACCCCGAAAACAGCTTAAAAGCTACTCTATGCCGAGAGGGGAAACAGCAGCTCTATGATTTTTGCCAACGCTTCAATGTACCTCATAAGAAAATTGGCAAACTGATTATTGCGACGGATAATTGCGAAATATCGTCACTCGAAAGCATCAAGCATAACGCCTATAAAAACGATATAACTCTTACTTTGTTAAACCAATCCGATTGTCAAAAATTGGAGCCAAATGTAAATGCAAAAGCGGGATTGTATTCTGAAACAACTGGAATTATTGATAGCCATAGCTATATGCAAACACTGTTAACACTAGCGGAACAACAAGGCGTATTATTTAGCCCAAATACTGAGTTTTTAAATGCTGAAAAAATAAGCAATGGCTTCAACATAAGACTGAATACTCAAGATGGAGAATACAAATTACATTGCCGCTCATTAATTAATACTGCGGGGCTGCACGCCCCGTCTATTGCAAGCAATATTGATACACTCAACAAAAAGTACATACCTCAGTATCATTTTTGCCGTGGACATTATTTTAGCTATCAGGGTAAAGCCCCTTTCTCTCACTTGATTTACCCAGTACCCGCTAAAAATACAACTGGCTTAGGAATTCATTCAACATTGGATTTATCTGGGCAAGTCCGCTTTGGCCCGGATACTCAATATATTGATAGCCTCAATTATGATTTTGATAGTTTGAAGCAGGGTCAACTAAAAGAACAATTCATAAATGCAATACAAAGATATTATCCAAAGTTAGACAATACTAAATTACACCCCAGCTACACTGGAATTCGTCCTAAACTGAGCCCAGCAGGCGATACACCTGAGGACTTTTTAATACAAAATCACAACATTCATAACATTGAAGGATTAATCAATTTGTTCGGTATCGAGAGCCCCGGGCTTACCTCAAGCTTGGCCATTGCAGACCATGTAATGAATAAAATCATTAACACCTAAGCCTAACGACCTCTTTAGATACTTCCTTTAACTGCAAACATAAGTGTTAATTGGCGAAGGAAAGTACTTTTAATTTCTTCTCGATTCAACTGATCAGGTTCAACTAATAAACCTTCATATTCCATTCTGTGTATCAACGCTACAACAATATTCGCATCTTCTAATGGATTAGGTGATTGAACCAGAGCCATTAAATTAAGCAGTTTTTGCATTAACGCTTGTTTATGCTCTCTGCCTAACTTACGTAAATGAAGATTTAAAATGGCTTCGTAACGAAATGCCTGCTCAGCAATTAACGCATCCCTATGCTGTGTAATTTGCTCAATAACATATTGAGCCATATTCTCAGCAATAATATCAAGCATACCCTCAGAGTTAGCAATGATATCAATGAATGACTTACCATCACCACCAGAAAGGGGTTCGTATAAACGCATCGAAAACTGATTAACGACCTCTAATGCCTGTTCAGCATAAAAGGCAAAAGTATCATTAATCAACTCCTGAATATCTTTAAAATAATAAGTGGTTGCGGCCAAAGGTACATCTGCTTCTTTGGCTACGGCACGATGTCGAATACCACGAACACCTTCACGAATAACTATGCGTAAAGCAGCCTCTAAAATTAATCGGCGACGTTGCTCACTGCCAGCACGACTGGTTTTACGCCCCTGATATTTAACGTCCGATTTTGGATTTAGAGCCGCCTTATCCTTTTTTACAATCATTCTGAGCTAATCCTTATGAACTCTACTATCAATTATTACTTATTTTTATGTGCTCTCATTATCTTTAGATTTTTCAGAAATAGAACCCTTATTAGTGGAACCATTGTACTAACTCATTGGTATTACAACATGAAATTACGGCTTAATTATAAATTAAACCACGCCACCCTTATGTCAGCATCAACATAAATACTAAAGTATCCAAAAACAATAACAATAAAATGAGCACCACACCATGTGAAATATAACAGGCCTAAAAATGACATAACCGCAACGGTAATTATTAGTTAAAGGAAGCGGCAAAGCAGATCAGTTTAAAGAGATTATTGCCGCTATTAAGCACTAATTAAGTTCTAAGAGCCCAATAAGCTAGGACTCTCCTCATAAAGATCTCACTTGGCACGGCTCATGCAGTTATATCATTTAGAAGTATTAAAAGAATACAAAATTGACTAACTGTCTTAATTTGGGAGCTGTGCGATGATTCTTGATCGACTAAGTAGCTACATTCAAAACCAGCCCTTTGGCAGTCAGAACAAAACTTCTGACAGCGATAAAGCCGCACCTACAGCGGCTAGCTCAGCTTTACCGCAACAAGGACAAGAGAGTAGACCAGAGGAATTACATCTTTCTGATCGTGCTAGCTACCTTGAATATCTATCACAAGAATTTGACGTTACCGCTCTTGATAATGAACAGCTTAATCAATTGCAGAGTAAATTGAATGATTATGGTTTCATCGCAGCAGGTGATATCAATGGTATGCGTTCATTATCTCTCGCACGTCACCTAACTGAACCTAATGAAACGATTAACGCGGTCGACCTTTTAGATAACTTTAAAGCAAAATTTGATGAACTAGAAATACCTTACAGCATGCGTCAGCAAGTCGACAAAATGAGTATTGTTATTCAAAATATGGCTTCAGCAAGAACACAGCCAAAAACACAATTGTAAGTAAACTCCTATCTTGCAATTAAACAGCAAGATTTATAATAATTTTAACAACCGCTATGAGGTTTTAGTTTGAGGCTTTACCAGCAAAACTGATTGCCTTTGCAACGCATCTACAATTGTACGATGTAGATTGATCAACTCTCGACGCTTAAAGTCTTGCAGTGTTCCATGGACCCTGCTGAGTTCAATCACTTCATTTACTTGCTCGGTTAATGTATCGACCAACAGGCCAACAGGAACCTGCTTCCTTGTCATCCACAAGACAATAAACTCAGCAACATTCGACTTATTTAATTCTGATAACTGTACATTTGTCTCTGGGCCATCGATTAACTCATGTAACATCGACAAATACATAGGAATCGCTTCTCGTTCAACTTGTGGCCCAGCAAGACCCGCCTGAGCTAAAGCTGCGTCGATTTCTGCCGCTACCTTAAATGCGGAAGGTAAACTAGTAGGTTGTTTCATCACTAAACTCCATTTCATGCTTTACTTACCTTAAAGGGTAGTCAATAAATATAGGAAGGCTATGTGAGTGATTCAAAGTCACAAGATTCTGGGTTCGATTTAGAACAATTCATTAATTTATTAGCACAAAAGCTATTTCCTCGATGGTATGCACGCCATGCCGTTAAGGAAATTGAATTAGGTGAAATTGAAACAATTAACCCTGAAAGCTACTTATGCCATCGCTGGCTAAGTATTATTAGCGTGCATGCAGCTGCCGCAGAGGGGCTATTGAATGCCCATAATAAATGGCACCCGCTGGCTGAGCTTTTGAAAAAGACCATTGCCGATAACGAATACCCAAGAAAGCTATCAATTACCGCCATTAAAGGCGTTAAGGCCAGTCAGTGTGATGAGGATTATCCTAACTTATTAAGTTATGCTCAGCAGCAATCAAGCCAGATTCCTCATGAGACGGAAGACGACTTTACAAACAATATTGAACAAGCCTTTACAACTCAAGAAGGTCTTCCTCAAGTATGTTATCGAGAATGGGACGGACGCTATTATTTAATGAATGAGGAAGAACCTCGTCATTTAGGCGCTTTGCTTCTGCAATGTCATGAGCAACAAAAAGAACTTAGTTTGTCATGTAATATCCATGTCGAATCCATCCAGGGGCGTTTTCTAGATCGTATTCGCTCAGGCTATTGGATGCTACTAATGAAGAGAGAAAATGCCTACCAGCTTTATCAGCTGTTAAAACCTGCAAAACTGCATTGTGAGATCGCAGAGTTTGAGTGGCGCCGCTCAGACCTTGTATTCTTTGTTGCAACCAAAACCAACCCCACGATGAATCAAATACTTTTAACTCTGATGAGCAATCACAATTCCAAACAAATTATTGATTGGGGTCGATTCCTAAGTCGTTCGCACTTCCCCTTTCATAATCAATAATTACCGCCAAACACAAGCAATAGACACACGCGAATACTCCTATCTTGTGTAAAACCAAAAAATCCGTCATTCTGTCGTTCTTTACCCAAAAGCTAAAATAAGAAAAAGGATCGGCCTAGGTGATTAGAGGAACCTGGAGTTTAAATGAGCCCCTAGTACCCGCGAACATTTCCGCCATTATGGTGAAAATGGGGCAGGAGAAAGGCATCTCACAAGACTCTCTACTTGAAAATACTGAGATTGACCCAGCCGCTTTCACCGACCCGAAAGCCCGTCTGACCTATCAGCAAGTTATTATATTAACTAATAACATGCTTAAGCTCTGCAACGAGCCGACGCTTGGTCTTGAACTGGGTAACGCTATTAATATCAATCAATTTGGCATGCTGGGCTATGCCATTTTAAGCTGTGCCAATCTTCGCCAAGCTCTTAACTTGGGTTTGAAATACCACGTATTAATTGACCCTGCTTTCAATTTCGAAGTCGATGAGCAAGAAGAATACACATCAATTCGATTAACGTCCCATATCCCGATCACGCATATATACAATTTGCTATGTGATACATTTTTAACAAACTTTGTCAGCCTAGGGCACTTTTTAACCGGCCTCGATATTATGCCAAAAGCGATTAATGTTAATCGCCCTAAACCTGAATACGCTAAACAATACCAGGATTACTTTCCTAACTGTCCTGTATATTGGGATCAGCCCCGAACAGAGATAATTATTGATAGCCAACTATTAGACATACCAACGACTTTGGCGGATGAATCAACCGCCAAAATGGCTGAGTCACAATGCGCTGATATTTTAACTCGCATGGGTCCAAGAGAAGGTATAGTCGTTAAAGTGCGAAGGATCCTACTTAGTAATCCAGGGCACTTTCCACCGATTGAAACCGTTGCGAGTCACCTTGCAACCAGTACCCGAACATTAAGTCGAAGCTTGCAAGAGGTAAGCACGTCTTACCAGAAAATTTTAGACGAAGTTCGTAAAGAGATGGCTATTGAATATTTAAAAACATCAAGCTTGCCTATCGAAGAAGTTGCTGCACTGATTGGCTACAATGATCCTTCAAACTTTCGCAAAGCATTTAAACGCTGGACCGGAAATCCACCCAGTTATTATCGTGCAGCAAAGAAAAAAAGCTAAGCTCATTAG
>Ga0115572_10002082_pt1 | contig 16096 bp, 11 predicted proteins | sample COGITO_mtgs_1206_FD_88681 | JGI IMG/M metagenome (GOLD analysis project Ga0115572, IMG submission 88681) | Pelagic marine microbial communities from North Sea - COGITO_mtgs_120607 | ecosystem: Environmental > Aquatic > Marine > Epipelagic | place: Germany:Helgoland, sampling site Kabeltonne... | reverse complement strand
GGAATCTCGTCGCGCGCGCTCGCGTTGACGCTGGTGGCGTTCTCGCCCGCGCTGCTGATGGTGGACCACGTGCACTTCCAGTACAACGGCATGGTCATCGGCCTGCACGTCTGCGCGTTAGCCGCCGCGCACGCCCAACGACCCGTGCTCGCGGCGGTGCTGTTCTCGGTGCTGGTCCACACCAAACACATCTTCGCGTTCGCGGCTCCAGCGATGGCGGCGCACCTCCTCGCGCATCACGCCGTCGCCGAGTGGCGATGGGTCGGGTCCATCAACCGGGCGGAAGCCTGGTGGCGCGTCGTCGCGTTCGCAACGTCCGCGTTCGTCATCACCGCGGTATCGTTCTACCCGATATGGCGCGCGGGGACGATGGGGGCCATGCTCACGCGGTTGTTCCCGTTCGGCAGAGGTTTGTCCCACGCGTACTGGGCGCCAAACTTTTGGGCGCTGTACAACTTCGCCGACAAGTGCGCGCTGGCGCTCGTAAGGCGAGTCGGTCTGGGTACGTATTTCCCGGCGCCCGTGGGGTACATGACGGGGGGAATGAGCGGCCACGGGGGAACGGGCACGCAGACGCACGCGGTGCTTCCCACCATCACTCCGAAGATTGCGCTATTCGCCGTGTTGGTCTCGATGGGCCCCGGTTTGGTCGAGCACGTCACGACGCGGTGGCCGAAGGACAGGTCGACGTCGTCCCGGGGCTGGCAGCTCGAGCGACACATACATCTACTGCGACTCACGGCGCACGTCACGCTATGCTCGTTCATGTTCGGGTGGCACGTGCACGAGAAGGCGTCGCTGATGGTCACCGTCCCGATGGCCATCGCCCTCGCGCTCGACGACGCGAACCTCGGTGGGGAGGATGGAGCGCGACGGTTCGCATTCCACGCCGGGGAATACATCTTCGTGTCCACCGTGGCGAACTACGCGGTGTCACCCTTACTGTTTCAGCCCAGGGAGTGGCCGATCAAAACCCTCATGCAGGTCATCGGTTTGGTGGTGACCAGAGGCGTGTTGCGACTGAAAGCGCGCCGAAAGGGAAAGGACGTCGACGCCTCTTCGCCCGTCGTTCTTCTCGGTCAGTTCCAGTGGGCGTACCTTCTCATCGGGCTGCCCGCGCTGGAAGCGTACGGCACGTGGGGCCACGGCGTTCTGTTCGGTCCGGGGCGCATGGAGTTCCTGCCCTTGATGCTCGTATCCGTGTACTGCGCCGTGGGCGTCTCCGCCGCGTTTGTTGTCCAGTTGTGTGGGTACCGAGGTCGAGACGTGTTCCGCGCGTACGTCTGGAACGGGTAGTGATCACGGAGAGTGTACTCGGCGTTAATATCGATGCTAATAGGTCATAGTCGTAAACGTTCGATACTCGTGTCACCCTCGGAACGTTTACTTGGCGGCGGCGCCCGCCTCTGGGTCAGACGCCGGGGCGTTATTACTGGACGCGGCAGCCTCCGCCTTTTCCCTGTTCTTCTCCTTGTTGTACCACCACGCACCCGCCATGGTGATCCCGTACCCGACGATACTCAGGGACGTCACCGCGTTCCTGAAGACGAAGACACTCACCGTGGACGTGAACACGTTCTTCAGGTTGCCGAGCACCTGCATGGACAGCGCCCCGACGTTCTCCGTCACCTGGAACTGGAACAGGTTCACCATGAACGCTCCCGTGCAGTTGGCGACGAGCGCGGCGGCGATGGTTCCATCCCTGCTGACGTACACCAGCCTCTCCATGATGAGCGTCGGTCCCTCGATGACGAACGAGAACGGCAGGAGTGTCAGGCACGAGAACGCGGCCATGTACCGCAGCAGGTTGATGGAGTCCAGCGAGTCCTTCCCCAGCAGCAGCTCCTGCATGCACGACTTGGTACCCCTGGCGACGTTGGACAGGATGACCAGCGTGACGCCGAACCAGGACACCTCGGGCACGCCTCCCGCGCTGATCATCGCACCGCCCACGACGGGCATGAGCGTGAGCCACACCTTGCCTCGTTCGCGTTTCTTCAGGATCACCACGCCCATGGCTGCCGTGAACGCCGGCGACGACGCCGCGAGCGCCTGCTCCAGACTGACGTCGACGTACTTGAAGGACGCGACCGCGAGGAGGACACTCAGTGCCATTACCTGCGACAGGAAGAACACCTTCCACCCCTCCGCCCTCGACTTAATCGCACCCCGGGCGGTCCACCCCATCGTCATCGAAAACTCGCACCACAGGAAGGACACCATCATGTGCAGGAAGGTGAGGAAGACGGGCAGCGCGAAGTGCTCGCCCATCAGGACCTTGTTCATGGTGATCAGCACCACCGTGCTCACGAACCATCCCGCCACGGATAGAAACGCCCTCACCTTCGCCCTCTTCGCCCCGGCCGACACCTCCTCCGCCTTCATCTTGGTGCGCGTGTTTTTTGAAGTGTGACAGGAAGGAGGGGCGAGGACGGGAAGGATGCGACTCGGCGGATATATGGCGCGTAACAGACCGTCATTTCTGAGTCATATGTTCAGCCAATGACACGGCCGCGTTTTGCCGGGACTGCAAGTTAGGTTTGGAGTTTGGAGAAAGCAAATTCTCTCGGAGTTACGCCACGCCTGCACTCGACGGCGCGCGTGGGTCTGCTTCGCGATGACGGACACGGCCGCGCCGATGAACCCTCACGGGTTCTCCACATCTTACGCCCCGGTCGAACCCTGGTTCGAGCCGGACACGCCCGACCAACCCGGCGCCGGCGATGGCAACAACACCTCTTACGTAACCGGAGCTCCGCGCCGGGTGACTATCTCCACTGCGGGTTTGGGAGTCGGATTCGTGCCCCACCACCACCACGGGGCGGAGGGCGGCGGCGGCGGAACTCAGCCGACGCAGGACCAAAAATACGACGAGGATCTCGACGACGCGGACGAGGACGATGTCGACGCGTTCGACGACCCGGCCGGCGCGGTCGACGCCGCGTCGCGCCCAGATTACCCCGACAATCCATTCGACCACGATATGGCTGACTCGGAAGATGAGCAAGCTGTGGGCGCCTCGGTGGGGGCGGAGGAGGACGCGCGAGTCGGGCTCGTGGACGTCGATACGGACGAGGATGATGAGCGCGACGAGGTGGTCAGCATCACGGCGACGATCGTGGACGGAGACATGAGCGCGGACGACGCGGACGACGGCTCCGACGACGACGAGCCCGAGACGGAGGAGTGCCCGTGGTCGTACCTCGACCTGCGCCGGGACTTTTACGCCGAGGTGAGAAAAATGAAATGGCCCCATCCCCGCTTCCTCGACCCGTGTCCGCCCCGCTCGCTCCCGGCATGATTTCCAACGAAACGACGCACGTACGTATCGACTGACGAACCCTTCCAACTTGATAACCACCAAACGCAGGGCGGCGTGGGCGCGGCGCTGAGCTTCCACGAGTCCCACGGCGACACCACCGCGGCGCAGGCCAAGGCGGGCCGAGACATCCAGGGCATTCCGTGGGACCGGCTCCAGTTCACCCGGGACCAGTACCGTACGAAGCGCGTGCAGGAGTACAAGAACTACGCCAACCTGGAGTTCGCACCCGCGGACCTGGACGGGATGTGCACGCCCCTCGAGACGCGCCCGGTTCAGACGCCGTTTTTTGAGTTTGCGCACAACACCCGATCGGTGCGGTCCAACTTTGTGCACTTCCAGCTCAGGAACCTGGTGTGGGCCACGAGTAAGCACGACGCGTACGTGATGAGCGAGAACAAGGTGGTGCACTGGAACGCGTCGACGCGAAAGGCGACGCCCGTGTTGGATCTGGACGGCGGATCGTCGGGCGGCGCGAGCGGGGTGATGGTCGGAGACTTTCCCCGGATCCAGGTGAGCACGACCAGGGTGAAGGACGGCATCGTGGCCGCGGGTGGGTTCGCGGGCGAGCTCGTGGTGATGGACATGAACACCGGGCTGTCGCGGTCCACACGGGTGACCCAGGACGACAACGGCATCACCAACGCCATCGAGATCTTCAGCGCCAGGAGCGGCCGGGAAGTGTTGGTGAGCTCAAACAACGACGCCATGACCCGCTTCTACGACGTGGAGACGATGAGGTGCCTCGCGAAGCACAAGTACCCGTGGGCGGTGAACTACGCCACCGCGTCACACTGCGGCCGTCATATGGTGGTGGTGGGCGACAGCAAGGAGGCGTGGCTGGTGGACAGCGGCACGGGGCGGAGGATGGCGACGATGGAGGGACACCTGGACTTTTCCTTCGCCGCCGCGTGGCACCCGAACGGATGCGTGTTCGCCACGGGGAACCAGGACACCACCACGCGGCTGTGGGACGCGAGGTACCTCGGCCAGTCACTCGCCGTGCTGCGGGGGAACATGGGCGCCATTCGGTCACTCCGGTTCTCGGACGACGGTCGGTTCCTCGCCGCAGCGGAACCCGCCGACTTTGTGCACGTGTACGACGCCGCCAACGGGTTCAACTCGGTGCAGACGTTGGACCACTTCGGCGAGACGGCGGGTATCTCGTTCTCCCCAGACTGCGAGACCCTGTTCGTGGGGGTGGCGGACCTGACGTACGGGTCCGTCCTCGAGTACACCCGCGCCGGTACCGGCGGCGCGGCGGTGGTGGTGTGAGAGGATGGTGTGCGCGAGAGAGCCGAGAGAAAGCTTTCTCCCGGGATGAGATTAGACAAACGGACGAGGCGTCGGGGCGCCGGCGAAGGCGCGCGCCCCCGTGTACTGTACTTGTACGATATAGACGACGTGATGAAATGAAATGACACGACGCGACGAATTCATCGAGACTCTGGATTTTACACGACTAAGGGTTATCCCTGGACTAAAACGCGAGCGGAAAAGAATTGGAGACGATCAAGGCCATTTGGTGAACTGGAACACCTTGTCGACGATTGCGAGACCGGTGGGGATCTGCCAGGTGAAGAGCGCGAGGTTGACGCAGTTGAGCGCGATGTGGGCGCTCCTCGCCTTGTCGTTGCCCCTCTGCATCTCCGGCACGAGACCCGCCGCCGCGGCCCACAGGCAGACGATTCCCATGCCCGCGTAGAGGTGGGGGCCGGGGAAGAGCTTGCCGGTGCGGAGGTAGGTGTTCATGCCACCCTCCACCGCGAGGGTCACGCCAAAGGCGAGGAGGAGGGAGCCCCAGTTGTTGTGCTTCTCCTTGTAGTTGCCCGCGATGAGCGTCTTGCGCTCGGCGGCGAGCTCGTCGATCTTACCCTTGGTCGCGAGCTGCGCCGCGGACATGGAGGGCGCGGCAGCCTCCACCTCGCCGGTGGCGGTGACCGCGGCAGTGACCGCGGCGGGTAGCTCCTTCTTGAGATCCTGGATCTCCTCACCCACGGTCCTCACCTTGCGCCACTGCAGGCCGAGGTAGCCCGCGTAGACGGTCGCGAACCAGAGGCCCCCGAGGAAGAAGGGGTGGACCAGCGCCAAGGTGCGGCCCTCCAAGATGCCGAACTCGCCGCCCTTGGCGAACGCCTCCTGCGCGCCGAAGAGGACGGGGTTGGACGCCACGGTGGCGAGGAGCGCGAGCCTGCCAGCCTCCATGGTGGACTTGGCGGACTCGGCGGAGGATCCGGGAGTGGCCTTGGCGACCACGCGGCAGGCTGGGCGGCGGAGGGAGGCGGACCTCCTGACGGAAGCCTTGCCGGCGAGACGGACGGGCGCCGCGCGGAGGTTGATGGTAGTGGCCATGGCGTTCATGGTCGTTCGAGTCGTCGACTTTACGATTCGGTGCTTCGGTGCGCCGTCGGAGTGGTCCTCGGCCGGCGACGGCGACGGATAAAAAGTGCAGATTGGAGGTCTCTGCGCCACGAAATTCCTCGTTCCTCGTTCGGACACGTGGTCTCTGCCTCGCACGTATGGGTAAATGGTTAGAAAACGGCCGAACTTTGTGGAGTTTGGTATTGGATGCGACTATTTCGATTTTCCGTGGACTTCTGGCCAAAAAAAGATTTCAATTCGTGCGGGCGTTCAAAAGCAACAACGCGCGCACCAAGCGATATCGAACGGGGGGTTCAGATGTCGTCGTTGCCGACGTCCTCCACCGCGGGGGTAGGTTCTCGGACCGCCGCACCCGTCATGGACGCCGGTCAGAACTCGGCGCAGAGGGCGCAGGTTCAGGCGATCGCCGAAGTCGATCACGTCCTGGCGAACGCCAAGAAGGAGCTCGACGTCCTGCTCAAGACGTCGACGCCGCCGACGAAGGCCATAGCGACGGTGCTCGTCATTTCGTACCTGATGTTCCTAGTGATGCCGTGGACGTCCACCTATCTCGCGCTGATGCCGGAGAAGACGGTGCCGTGCGTTTGGAACGTGCTAACATCGGGCTTCTACGAGATGAACCTCGTCGGGACCGCGATCGACGTGCTCGGAGTGCTCTACCTCGGCCGCACGCTCGAGCCCATCTGGGGCGCGGGTGAGCTGATGCACTTCGTTCTCATCGTCCAAACCTCCGTGGGGCTCGCCAGCTTCATCAGCATGTACGTGGCGTACGTGCTGAGCGCGGATCCCTTCTACATCATGGCAAAGTTCTCGGGCTTTCACGGCGTGCTCGCGGGGCTCCTCGTCGCGGTGAGGCAGCAGCTCCCGGACGAGCGTGTGCCGGTGCCGATACACGTCGCGCGGCACATCCCCGAGCTTAGGAACAAACACCTGCCCGGGCTCTACTGCGTCGGCGTCCTGGCGTACTGCGTGTTTTCTGGGGGAAAGCACCACCACGTCGGCCTCTTCCTCTTCTCCCTGTACGGCGCGTACGCGAGCTGGGTGTACCTCCGGTGGTTCCAGCTCCACCCGGCGAGGATAGCGGTGGGTACGGGGGTCGTGAGGCAGACGGTCAAGGGCGCGGAGACGGACAGGTGGGGAGACGACAGGGATGACTTTGAGTTTGCGGAGCAGTTCCCGTCGGCGATCAAGCCGGCGTGCAGGACGGCGACAAACCCGCTGCACCTAATCTTCTGTGATCCGACGAGAGGAATCTTGCGACGATTCGTCCCGGGCGATCGGGATCGTGCGGGGGACGTGGAGGCGCCGGCGGTGCCGACGCAGCCTCCCGCGCCGCTCGATCCAAAGGAGGAGGAGAGGAAGAGGGAGATGGGCGAAAAGGGAAGGAAGCTGCTCGAGGAGAGACTCGCGAAGAAGGCTGCGGAGGAGGCGAACGAGGCGTGACGAAGCCAACGATGTGATTGTATCAATGTTCAGCCGCTTGTATCCGTATTTCAGAAACTCTACGAACCTTTCACAACGCCCCGCTCGGGACAAAAAAATATTGAGCGCGTGCCCCGTGCTCAGTTGGCGATGGCGCGCTTGCCCGAGTCCAGGGTGTTGGACAGGAGCATGGCGATGGTCATGGGTCCCACACCGCCCGGCACCGGGGTGATCTTGTCCGCCTTCTTGATCGCCTCGTCGAAGTCCACGTCACCCGTCAGCCTGAACCCGCTCTTCTTGGTCGCGTCGGGCACGGAGTTGGTGCCGACGTCGATGATCACGGCGCCCTTCTTGATCCAGTTCTTCTTGACCATGTGCGCGCTGCCCGCGGCGGCGATGATGACGTCGGCCCTGCGGCAGATGTCAGCCGGGTCCTTGGTGCGAGAGTGTACCACAGTCACGGTGCAGTCCTTCTTCATGAGCATCAGCGCGGCGGGCATGCCGACGATGTTGGACCGGCCGACCACAACCGCGTTCTTCCCTTTGAGATCCACCCCGGAGCGCTCGAGCAGAACGATGCAACCCTTGGGGGTGCAGGGCATGAAGAGCGGCTCGTGGCCCTTCATACTGAGCTTACCGATGTTGAGGGGGTGGAAGCCGTCGACGTCCTTCTGCAGCGAGATCTCCGCGAGTATCTTCTCCTCGTTCATGTGCTTGGGCAGCGGGAGCTGGACGAGGATGCCGTGGCAGTCGGGATCGGCGTTGAAGTCGCGAACAACCTGAAGCACGTCCTCCTCGCTGGCGTCCTCGGGCATCTCCTTGTGAAACGAGACGATACCGGCCTCGTCGCACGCCTTGCGCTTCATGCGAACGTACGTCTGCGAGTCGGGGCGGCTGCCCACGATGACCACGGCGAGGCCGGGAGCCTTGCCGTACTTGGCCACCAGCTCGGACACCCCCACCTTGATCTCCCCGCGGATCGTCGCGGCGATGGCCTTGCCATCGATAATCTTCTCGGCCGAAGGCTTGCTGTTGTTACCACCCATGGTTGCGCGCGAATGTCCTCACGAATTGCGTCCGGTGACTGTGTGGCGTCGTCGTGGCGGGTCCGATCGTGCGTTCACCTTTTATCCGCTTTGAACGGACGACATGTCTCTTGAGGTGCCCGAGCGGTTGCCGAGAAATATGTATGCGACCCAGTCAGAAAAGTGAGAATTAATGAATGTAAACACATACTCGGTACAAATGTGACTGAATAACCCTTGATAGGCCTCTTTGGTTTTGGTTTTGGGTTAGGTTTTCTGTTTTTATGGTCCTTTTGCTTTTTGGCGTGTGCCGTCCTCTCAAAGGTGTTCACGGTCACTCGGTCGCCGCGCGACACCTCGCGTACGCCGCTCGTCGGGGCGCAGAGACCGTCAACTCGTCCGCCGTCAAGTACACAGGTACCGGAGCACGATGATGTCCATGTCGTCCATGTCCATCGAGTCCGATAACGGCGAGTTCGACGCAATCGCGACGGGCGAGAGGAGCGATGGGGGACGACTGGGTGCACGTGGTACGGAAGAGAAGGAGAAGGGCGTTCCGGATGTCCGGGTGGAGGGTATGGACGACGACGATTCGTTCTCGCTGCGAAAGTTCGCCGCCTTCGTGGGGCCGGGTTTCCTGATGTGCATAGCGTACGTGGACCCGGGTAACTTCGAGAGTAACCTGCAGGCGGGCTGCCAGTTCGGGTACAGCCTGTTGTGGGTCCTGATGTGGGCGACGGCGATGGGGCTTTACATTCAGGCGCTCAGCATACGCCTCGGTCTGGCCACCGGGTGGCACCTGGCGCGAGTGATGAGAGATGAGTACCCAACCCCGGCGAGGTACTCGCTGTGGATCCTCACCGAGCTCGCCATCATCGCGTCGGACGTACCCGAGGTGATCGGAACGGCGTTGGCGTTGAAACTAATCTTCGGCCTTCCGACGGTGTGGGGCGTGCTGGTCACGTCCGCGTCCACGCTGCTGTTCCTCGCGCTGCAGCAGTTTGGCGTACGAAAACTGGAGGCGTTCATGGGCTCGCTCGTCGGAGTCATGTCCGTGTGTTTCGTGGCGCAGATGGCGATGCTGGAGGGTGGGGACGGCGGTGAGGTGATCCAGGGTATCGTGGTCCCCATCTTTCAGAACGGGAGGGCGTTGTTCATCGGTATCTCCATCATCGGAGCGGTGGTGATGCCGCACAACCTTTTCCTTCACTCGGCGCTCGTGCTGTCGCGGTCGTTTGAGCTCGGCGAAAAGGCGGTGCGACGAGCGCTAAAGTACAACGTCGCGGAGTCCGCGCTGGCGTTGGCCGTCACGCTGGTCATCAACTTTGCGGTGACCATCGTCGCGGCGCAGTCCATCAGGGCCGCCGAATTTGACGACCCGACGGGCGAGAAGAGGCAGGGAATCATCGACAGGCCGCTTCAGAACGCTCCGGACATGCTGAAGGACGTGCTCGGCAAGTCCGCCAAGGGCTTGTTCGCCGCGGCGTTGCTGGCTTCCGGCCAGAGCAGCACGATCACGGGTACGTACGCGGGCCAGTTCGTCATGGAGGGTTTCCTCGAGATTAAGATCAGCCCCGTCCTTCGCGCGTTCCTGACCCGGACGTGCGCCATCCTTCCGTCGCTGCTGGTCACGATCATCGCCGGCGACGAGTACGCGGAGTTTCTCATCGTCATCAGCTCGGTGTTCCTGAGCTTCCAGCTGCCGTACGCGTTGATCCCTTTGGTCAAGTTCTGCGGGTGCGAGAAGATAGTAGGAGCCATGGCGATCGATCCCAAGGCGCTTCAGAGGACGTGGGTGATGGTCTCGGGGATTATTTTCGCGAACATCGTCCTGCTGTGCGTGTGGGTTCACGAATCGGGCGCCGTCAACGGGAGCCCGGGAGGCGTGTTCTTGGGTCTTTTCGTGGCGGTGTTCATGGTCGTGTACTGTGTGTCGTTGTTGGCGCTGGCGCTGCGGCCTGTGACTCAGAATCTCACGATGCAAGTCCGAGACCGGTTGGAGGGCAAGGACTTCAACCAGTTGAACGCCGGCGCGGATGGGGGCGACGACGAGTACCTTTGATTATCCAATTTAGATTGTAGGTAGTTGACACACAAAAGTCATAGATTCACTACGCAAACTTCGCCCCCATCGTGGTCATCTTCACGTACACCTTGGAGAAGTCCGCGAAGAACTTGCCCTGGTCCGCGGCGTACGATTTGATGTAATCGAGGCTGGGCTCGTCAAGCGCCAGGTTCTTATCCGAGGTCAGCCCGATGTGACTCGCCATGTCCAGCTCCTCCTTGGTCTTCGTGGTATCCGCCCACGGTTGCTTCAGGAGCGTCTTGTAGTACTCGTTGTCGAACGAGTAAGGCTCGCCGAATCCCTTACCTCCGATGGTGTGAGCTCCGGCGAGAGCGACCATCTCCTGCGTCGACATACCCATCGCGCCGAAAACTTCCCTCTGTTCCGCGCCGTTCAGGCTCTCCCCGGGCATCCTCCCCTCGGGATCCGCCTTATCCGTGTCGATTCTACCGAGCGGCACCTCGATGACCGGTCCGCCGGTGAGCTCAACCGCGTACGCTCCCGCCGCGGCGATGCAATCCGCGAATGACAGCCCCGACGCGGGACCGTCCCGTGTGGCGTCGTACACGGCGTTCACCGGGCCGAGGCCGCGCTTGAGGCCGAACGACTCGGGCCGGGACAGCTCGTACCTCACCGACGCGTTCATACCTCCATCGTCGGTGGCGGTCCTGAACGTGCCGGCATCGTGGAACACCAGGCGAAGCACCGCCGGCGCCTTGGTCTTGACGATGTTGTCTTCCAAAGCTTTTCTCAGCGCAGCGCGAGCCTCGGGGGTGTCGACGCGAGATGAGGCGGCGAACGCGGGACGGGGCTCGGCGACGAGCGCGGCGAGCGGAGTCGTCGCGAGCAAGGACGCGGCGAACACCAAGGCTTCACGACGGGTGGTCGCCGGGGCGCTCGTGGCCTGGTCCCGAGAAGCAGACGCACGGCACGGATCGCACCCGCGATGATGACGTCGGGCACTTTGATGGCGGAGTTTGTCGCCGCGTACTGACGTCGAGGTGGCGCCGCCCCTCGACGCTCGCCCGCGACGAGAGAGAAGAACTGACGCCTGGGGCGCCGTGAATGATGATATCGACGACATCGAGACGTAGACTCGATCCCCAAGGCTTCGGCCCGCGCCGGATCGTTGTGATGTGTTCATCGACCAGCTTCAGCAGTTTGCTGCTCGTCGTTCCACTCTCTGCTGCTGGTTTTTTGAACAGAGCCCAGAACGAAGCTCCCCAGGTCCGTATCCACCGACGTGGGGATATTCTTGGACGCGCCTCGCTCTCGGGTCACTCGAGGTTGTGGACCTTAGTAAACCGCCAACGGGGACGCGCCGGTCGTCCGAGGGAATCGAGTCGTTCCGCACGTCATCGACTGGTCGCCGAAAGTTAGGGCAAGTTGAGTTTGGAGTTGTCGCGCGAGGATGGCGAAGGAGCTGACGCCGCTCGTGGACACACAGATCTCCGTCATCACCAACGATGGGCGGAATATCATCGGTATCCTTCGAGGGTTCGATCAGACCACCAACCTGATCCTGGAGGAGTGCTTCGAGCGGGTGTACTCTGAGGACAGCGGGGTGGAGCAGGCTGTGCTGGGGCTGTACATCATCCGAGGGGACAACATGTGAGTCCCATCCAACGACCGTATCGATCCCGAAACCCGACCGTAACGTCGACTCTAGACTCATAAGCACCCGAACCAAACGCCGTGAACCCCGAGTATCCCCTCGCGCGCTGACCTTCCGCCCGCGTCCTCATTGCAGAGCCGTCATCGGGGAGCTGGACGAGGAGCTCGACGCGGAACTAGATTTGGCCAACACGAGAGCCCCGCCACTGAAGGCGATAGTGCACTGACCGCGGGTAGAGGGCGGCTGCATCGATAGCCGCCACATCCGTATCAAATAGTAGCGTATTGGAATAACCAAGCGAACTAGTAGTCGAAAAAAGTCTCAATTGGATGCGGCTTTACTCAAACTTTTTTTACAAATCAAATTGGTCGTCGCGCTGTTTGGCGCGCGTCCATCCGTTTTCTACGTTGGTCTCATCGACGCTGGAGCTGACGCTTCCGTTTAAGCGCGCTCGCCACGGATGCGGCGGGCGAGCTGGATGTCCTTGGGCATGATGGTCACGCGCTTGGCGTGGATGGCGCAGAGGTTGGTGTCCTCGAAGAGACCGACGAGGTACGCCTCGGCAGCCTCCTGAAGCGCCAGCACGGCGTGGCTCTGGAAGCGGAGATCGGTCTGCGGATCGTGGGGATGGGGACACGTTTGAGTTCCGTCAGCGAAAAGATTCACGTGGACACACGGTGTGAGGCAGACGACGGTGACGTCGAGAAGGGGGTCGCCAACTTTTTTTGGCGATGGGACTCACCTTGAAGTCCTGAGCGATCTCGCGGACGAGGCGCTGGAAGGGGAGCTTGCGGATGAGCAGCTCGGTGGACTTCTGGTACTTCCTGTTGCGTTGAAGGGAGCGCGGGACGGTAGGGTCAGCGACGTGCACACCGAAGATCTGGCTCGAGAAACAAACCCTAAGAAGCAGCGCCAGTTTCCAAACCGGAGTTTCCAAACAAGCGGAAAAACGACGAAACCAAAGGCTGTGACCGGGCCGGAGAACGCGGCGGGAACGACGACTGCGGCCGTCGAGCGCGTCATCGCCCTCGCGAGCGTGTCGCAACCACCCTAACACGTGACCAAGCGACGCGCATTCCCGGATATCCGGGCGTGCGCGCGCCGAGCGGGGGGTGCCCTGTTCGGCCGCGGCCGGGAAAAACACCGTGATATCCGTCTCACGCACCTGATTTCGCGGAGAGCGACGGTACCGGGCCTGTAGCGGTGGGGCTTCTTCACGCCGCCCGTGGTGGGGGCGGACTTGCGAGCCGCCTTGGTGGCGAGCTGCTTGCGGGGGGCCTTGCCTCCCGTGGATTTGCGCGCCGTCTGCTTGGTACGAGCCATGGTTCCGGTGCCAATGGACGGACGACTTCCGGGTTCCCACGTGAAGAGCTGATTCTTCAGCTGAATGACAAGGTGGCGAATTTTCCCGAGCCGTTAACGCATATTAGCCCTCAAAATGTTCACCACATAATCTGCATATAAATGCAACACGCTCTTATTTAAAATCGTCCGCGTACGCGCAAATAGTGACGGCGACAGCATCGAGGCTGGACCATAAAGGTGGGAGACCGCTCGAGTCCGCTCGTTTTTGAAATATGAAAATTCTGACTGTCTCCGAGACCTCCGCTCTCCGATATATCCGGAGCTATCAGGCGCCCGGCAATTAGAGCCAGCGGGGCGGTCGAGGCTCGGAGCGAGGCGAGCTCGACGCTGAAGGTTGCGGTTTCGTGCGCCGGTCGATCGCTCACCCTCCGGTGGTCCGAGGGAACCCGCCAGCACCTCGCGGCGGTGGCGGAATCCTCGAGCCGGGAAGGAAAAAATCGACGAGGGTTCCACTCATCTCAAACCACTGGGCTGTGGTCTGCCAGTCGTTGTTCGAATCAGGGTGGTGAACGGCGTCGGGCGCGATGGAGGCGGGAAGCGGGCGCGCCTCGAGGGCGCGCAGCAAGCCCGCGCGGTACCAGGAGGTTCCCGAAGATGAACCTCCCGCATCCTCGCGCGGCAGGTCGGAGGTGAGCGACCCCCAGATCCCCGGCAATCCCCCATCCAATTTCCGGCTGTCGCTATTGCTGTGACAAAAACACGCCCTCCCCCCTCCGACGGCGCGCGCGTTGAGGCCCGTATCTGAACAACCCCTCCTCCCGAAACGCAGAAAAAGAAGGGAAGCAAAGGGACTCCCTCAAAGTCCGCCGCGCTCGGTCCGCGATGGTCCGACGACGAGCTGAACGCGTTCTTCGAGTCGTTCAAGGCGCACAGGGAGGTTGAGACAGAGACGGAGAGGTGGGAAAAGGTTGCCGACGGGGTGGGAGGAGGGCGCTCGGCCGCGATGTGCGAGGCTCTCTACGCGGCGAACAAGTCGTTCCTGTCGCTTCCGCCAGAATTGTTAAACGCCGCGGCGCTCACCGCGATGATGAAGGACCGCTACGACAGCGAGGACGCGGCTGCTGAGATTCAGGCCAAGGATGGGATTCATCAGTCCAGGGAAGGGACCCCAATGGCGGACGGACAGAGGACGCCGAATAGGGGCCAGAGGACGCCGACGCGCGCCAAAGCGTCGCCCGCGAGGGGCGGGAAACCCCCAATCGCACCCTCGATCGCGAACGGCATCGCAAACAACGCGAACGGGCGCGTCGTCGGTCGCAGGACGCCCAGGAGTAACCCGAAGAAGAAGGAAAAGGAGGACGACGTGCTGGAGATGGCGGGCGCCGCGCTCGTGTCGATGTCCCCGGGGCCATCGGGTAAGGGCAGGAAGATTCCAAAGAAACAACAGAGGGACTCGTGGTCGGACTCGAAGGGTTTAGGGCCGCCCTCGGAGGCGTTCGGTTCGCCCACGCCTTCGCCGGCGAGGAGTAAGAAACGGAGCCACAAGGAACTCTTCCCGGCGGATCACGCGGAAGGGTCGGGGCTGGAGGACGACGAGGATGCACTCGGGGCCCTGAACGGACTTTGGATGCTCGCGGAGTCGGCTTCGCAGGAACCAGGGGATAGAGTCAGGAAGCCCAAGAGGCCGAGGCCGCCGCGGGCACCGGCGAGCCCGAGGGGGAAGACCAAGCGCGACTTCCAAGGCGCCGACCCTCTCGCCTCGCCCCTCGGGCAAAGCTTCAGGAGCGCGAGGGAGCCCGGCGGTCACAAACCGGGGTCGAGCAGGAAAACCGCGCTCAAGGCGACGCCGCCAGTTCGCATGAGCGCGGGGTTGCACACCCCGACCGCGTACGCCCAGACTCCGGGCGCCGCGGATCTCACCTCGAAGGCTTTGGGTCCCGTCGGACCACGCACGGTCGGGGAGATGAACGGGCTGACGTGCGGGGCGAAGGGGAACGGCGTCGCCGGCGGCACGTTGGGTGGACTCGGGGGCACGCCGCTCTTCGGTTCGCTCGCCAGCAGCATTTACCGCGGCGCGCCGTCCGCCGCGCGAAGGCGGTGGTACCTCGCCGAGCACTTCTACTCGTCCATAGACAGGAACTGGTTCAAAACTGACGGGTACCGACCGTGGCTCGAGCACATCGGCTTGGACAAGCACGACACGTTCAACAAACGAGACTGGCTGGTCATACGCGCGGCGTTGGGCAAGCCGCGGAGGCTCTCGCTCCCGTTTCTCAGAATGGAGCGCACCTCTTTGGAGCTGCACCGGGTGGCGATCAGGCACAGGTGGTACGAACAGATCCAGGAACAGATTCGCACCGGTCCCCCGCCTTCGCTCAACGACGCGAGGGAGAAGAAAGAAAAGGAACAGGCGGCGACACCCGGACAGGCGGATGTTAAAAAAGAGGGCGGATCCGACGTCGCGTCCATCGCGGCTCTCGCGGATAGCGAGGCGAAGTCCTCCGCGGAGAAGGCGGCGAAGGGGGATGGCGACATAATGGACGACGCCGAGTTGAAGGCTGAGCTCGCGAAACTGGTTCCCACGGATTGCCCTAAGCCTCTGTGCGTCGGTGACCGCGTCGTCGCCCGCCACCCGAGGGTCCTGAACGTGCACGCCGGAACCATCTTGGTGGGGCCTTACAAACCGGATATGCGAATGTGCAGGGTGCAGTTCGACCGGATCGAACTCGGCACGGAGCTCGTGCGAGACTTCCACGTCGCTCATCTTCCCACGAGCGCAGATCCCGGCGCTCTGGAGGACAATACGACAAAGGAGGACGCCGATGCCGCCGCGGAGGCTGGAGGGCAGCAGGCGCACGAGCACGCGCTGGCGGCGGCTGGCGTGGATGTCGCGACGGCGGCGGCCAACGCGGCTATGGCTGCGGCGTCAGCCGTCGCGGCTGCGGCCGCTGCCGCGGCTGCGG
>Ga0115572_10002074_pt1 | contig 16114 bp, 12 predicted proteins | sample COGITO_mtgs_1206_FD_88681 | JGI IMG/M metagenome (GOLD analysis project Ga0115572, IMG submission 88681) | Pelagic marine microbial communities from North Sea - COGITO_mtgs_120607 | ecosystem: Environmental > Aquatic > Marine > Epipelagic | place: Germany:Helgoland, sampling site Kabeltonne... | reverse complement strand
TCATCGCCCAAGATGTCTTCGCCAGTTGCGTCGTTTATATCATCCAAGAAATAGTTAATCTTATCTGACGACATGATTTGGGTTTGTGTTTCAACATAACGCACACCCACATTACCGCGGAAATCACCAAACGAAAAATCAGCTTGTAGATATGCTGCTGTTATTTCTTCTGCAATATCAAACACAAAATCAGGCTCTCGTCTGGTATATTTAGCGTATTCACTGGTAACAAGATCGCGGTACTTTTGCCAGTTAATACTTGGCATAGTATTAACTTCAAAACCACCCGCTATGTTTTGTTCTGACTCAGCATTAAGCACGTCTTGTAAGCTTGGCATTCCACCAATCCATTGATAGGCTACTTCGTCAATCGCACCTTGGCTGAATGGGTCTAAATCTCCACTCGCGATGCGGTTAGCGCCCTCTTGTGTTATGAAAAATGTATTGTTGGTTTCACGGTGTAAGCTTGCTTTTCGATGTTTAACACCCACGCGAATTGTATCTACGATGCCATAAGCTATGTGGTAATCTAAATCCAATTGGCCATAATCTTCTACCAAGTCACTGACAATAAAGCTTGAGCCTGTTGAGCCAGGATCGGGGTCGCCTGCAACGCCCGATTGTAAGTTTGCTAATAGCGCAGGATCTGCATAAAGTGATACGCGATCACCTAAACGCCAACCTGCAAACGATGCGGCATTTTCATTAACGCCTGAATCACTTCGGCTTGCTGGTTGACCACTTTTATAAGCCGCATTAAATGACTCAGAAGGCCCTCCACTTGCTTCTGTTCGACCAAATTTACCACTTAAATCAAACAAGTCGCCTGCATATTCAAATGAAAAGTCATAGGTATCTGATGTGTCTTTTTCTTTTGTATAGCTACCTATAATCCAAGGAAACTCTAAATTACCCTCACTGCCACCTGCCCCGCTGGTAAAATCCATCCCGGTAACAATTGTTCCAGTTTCATCGAGTAAAACACCCGTTAAGTAATCTGGATTGTATTTCCACTCTGGGATCATTAATTGAGATGTCGTGCGATCTTGCCCTAGTTCAAAGTGAAAATGATTAAAGGTAAGTTCTAAATTATCTGATGGTCGCCATTGAAAAGTCGCTTGAATTCCAACTCGCTCGCGGGCCTCTTGCGTTATTCCAACACCAGCAACTTGAGGCGCCCAAACACCATCGTATGTGTTGCCATATGCATCTTCTAATGCATCAAAACGTCGAGTGCTATCTGTTATTTCGTTGCCATTAGTATCTGTTGCAGGTAAATCACTGCTCGTTGCCCAGCGCCATCCGCCGCCGCTTGACATATTGCCGGTTAACGTTCTGTTTGTACGTTCTTGATTAGTGTATCCAAGTAAAAAACCAAGATTTTCATCTTCATTTTTCCAAGAATAGACACCACTAAAGTTGGGTTCATATTCTTTTGTAACATCAGCGTAAGTATACTCAACATTCAATACACCAGAGTTAGCTTCCATGTCTAAGGGTGTTCGGCTATTAAGGATAACTGTTCCACCTACTCCACCCTCATCTAGTCTAGCTTCCGATGATTTAAACACTTCAACAGACTTAACCATGGTTGATGGTAATAAAGAATAACTAAAGGAACGTGATGGAGAGCCCGGAGACGACGCAATAAAATTACCGTTTAACTGAGTGAGGGTTAAATCAGATGAAAGCCCTCGAATACTTACATTTTCGCCTTCGCCACCACTTCTAGAGATCACAACACCTGGTACACGCTGCAAGGAGTCTGCAACATTTTTATCAGGGAACTTACCAATATCCTCAGCCGTTATAGCATCAACAATTGAATTTGAAAGACGTTTTATAGCTAGGTTCTCTGCCATTGAAGAACGAATACCTCGCACCTCTATAACTTCTATGTCATCTTCTTGTTCGATATTTTGATTTTGTGCCAATGCATTACTCGAGCTTGCAATTATCGCTAACAGCAAGGCTGATTTCCTAAACCGCCGAGTAAGGTTTGGCGATTCTAAACTATTATTATTGTTCATGTTTATCTCCATTCATTGTGTGTGTTCTTATTTCGTGTGAGGCTTAACTAAAGTAAAAAAATTATTTATACCTAAATAACAAATTATTTTAGAGGTTAATTTGTTGTTAAATCACAATCTCAGAATAGGGTTTTACAAATAAAAGCGATAATAGAAATTCGGTGAACACTGAAACAAAATCGGCGTTCAGTATATTTTAGTGTCTATTTTATTTTGAATTGGTTTATAGTCTTAAACTGTAAAAACTTAAATTAGTTATTGTGAAGTGTATTAACTGTTCAGAAAATAAATAGCTATACTACTAATTAAAAAGGATTTTATAGTTTATTTCTGACTAGCGCCAAGCAATTAATAATTTATATCTGTTAAATAATTTATTTTTAGGAAAAGTAGTGATAGGTAAAAACTTAGAAATTTGTATAAATTCCGATAACCTCATAAGCCTACCTATTAATTTAAATAGCGCATTTATCGGAGGAGCAAAAAGAGTTGAGTTGTGCAGTGCAATGCATCTTGATGGGCTAACACCGGAAAGTACTGCAATCAAAATGTGTGCACAGCAAATACCTGCACACGGTGAGCTTCTTGTAATGATAAGACCTGCAGCAAATAAGTTTACTGTTAATAAAACACTATTAAATACGATGATCTCTCAAATAATAAGTGCAGCAGATTTAGGTGCAACGGGTGTAGTGTTTGGCGCAATATGTGGATCAGAAGTAGACATAAATGCAACTCAACAACTTGTGTCATGTGCACAAAAGCACGGTTTAAAAACAACATTTCATCGCGCATTTGATTGTATAAGTAATAAACAACAAGCAATAAAGCAACTTATTGATTTAGGTATTGACCGAGTCCTAACCAATGGCAATCATTGGAGTGAAAATCAGCCTATTTTGCATAACATATTTCAATTAGAACAACTCATTGAACAGGCACAAAATAACATAGAAGTCGTTATAGGTGGTGGTGTAACAGCCCAAAACGCAGCTAAACTATGGCAACTCGCGGATGGCAATTTAGTATCGCTTCATACACACTCAGGCGTACTTAACGGCAAGGGCTTTATCAATCCATTATTGATAAGTAAAATTTTAGATAATACTGAAAAGCAGGCATTAAATGATTGATAAAAAACCACAGTTATTTTTAGGTATTGATGGCGGCGGAACAAAATGCCGTGTCAGGCTTGAAAACGCAAAAGGCGATTTACTCGCTCAAGCACAAAGTAGTGCTGCAAATATTGCAACGTCAGTACAAATAGCACAAAAATCTATTGTTGATGCAACAATGCAGGCACTAAAAGAGGCAAATTTACCAGCCTCTGTACTGCCTTCTATAAATGCTTATGCGGGACTTGCAGGGGCAAACATTGAAAGCGCAAAAATTGCTATGTCTGAATGGTTGCACCCGTTTGCACAATTTAATTTTTCTACAGATTTACATATAGCCTGTCATGGTGCACACGAAAGTAACAATGGCGCAATTATCATTCTTGGTACAGGTTTTTGTGCTGGTGTAATTAATAATAACCAAGTAACAGAACTAGGTGGCCATGGACTACTTTTAAGTGATGGTGCCAGCGGTAGCTGGATTGGTCTTGCTCTTTTTCGTCATACTTTAGAAGTGCTAGATGGCCTTTGTTCAAGTACGCCATTAGTTGAGGAGTTTTTAGCTCAGACTAAGTTTGCCAATGCACACCAGTTAACTCAACGTGCAATGAACGAAAAGCCAGCTTATTTCGCATGTTTCGCACCACTGGTATTTGCTATGCATGACGACCCAATTGCTAAGTCAATTATTCAAAAAGCAGTAGATTACACAACCCGTTACATCGAACATTTAGTACAGCTTGGATTTACAGATATATCCCTAGTCGGTGGCGTCGCAGATAAAATCAGCGCTTGCTTATCCACCAATATACAAGGATACCTTTGTGATGCGAAGTATTCACCAGAGCAAGGGGCTATTCAACTAGCCAGAAATTACGTTAACGGTTAATGTTTTCACGCATTTGTGAAGGTACTTCACCAAATAAACGTCTAAATTGTTTACTAAAATAACTGGGTTCTGCAAATCCACATTGGTAAGCTATTTGCGAAATAGGTAAGCGTGTTTCAACTAACAATTTGCGTGCATTTTCTAAACGTATTTCGTTAATAAATTGGTTCGGCGTTTTAGCTAAATGTTTTTTGAAGCGCCTTTCTAGCGCACTCACAGATAAATGAGCAAGGTCCGCTAAGTGTTCTATGTTGATAGGGCGTGAATAATGTTCGCGAATATAATCTACCGGGCCTTCTATTGCTCTCACATGGGACAAGGCTTTAGAGGTTTTTTGAAGGTGGCGTGTAACACCATAAGTTCCAACAATTTCTTGATCCAAATAAATAGCTTTTTTAGATGTAGAAAACCAGGCTAATTCTCCGTTTGATGTGTGATTTAATTCAAGTCTGTCGGTGACAGTTCCCCCTAGCATTACTCGCTTGTCATCATTTACGTATTGAAACGCGAGATGTTTTGGTGAAAAATCGTAATCAGTTTTTAACGCTATTTGCTCAAACGTTTTATAACCCTGATGTTCAATAAAGTGTTGATTAGCAAAAAGAACCCGACTTTCAGTGTCTTTTACCCAAAATAAAATATCAGGCAACAAATCAAATGCTGATATTAATTGATTGACCCCTGCTCTATCAATAATTTGTTGAATATCCAATACACTTAACCTCGATAATTAACTTTAAACTAAATATATAAAACGCCGATTTTGTTGCATTGTCAACCGAATTTTTATTACCCCTGACGATGACCATTCACTATTATTAATAACATGATGTTAACTAAATTCAATAGATTGCTATTGAGGTGGTATTTTAGATGAATAATCCCAAAATCAGAATGGGAATGGTTGGTGGCGCTGAAGGCGCATTTATTGGTGCCATTCATCGTATTGCAGCTAGGCTTGATGGGTTAATTGATCTTGTAGCGGGTTCTTTTAGCTCTAATCCTGCTCTCACAGAAAAAACAGCAGCCATGCTTGGTATTGACTCCAGTAGGAGTTATGACACTTATCAGCAGATGTTTATTGAAGAAGCAAAGTTACCTGTTGATCAGCGCATTGATTTTGTAGTTATTGTTACCCCTAATCACCTACATTTCCCTATCGCTAAATTAGCCATTGAGAGCGGTTTTCACGTTTTATCAGATAAACCTGCAACATTAAACCTACATGAAGCACTGAGCTTAAAGAAAAGTTTAGATAACAGTGATTGTTTATACGGCTTAACCCATACCTATACCGGTTACCCAATGATCAAAGAAGCGAAATATCGCATCTCCCAAGGCGAGATAGGCACTATTCGTAAGGTCATTGTTGAATACTCTCAAGGTTGGCTTTGTGGCACCGAAGACGAACAAGTAAAGCAAGCCCTGTGGCGCTTAGACCCACAGCAAGCTGGAATAAGCTGTTGTATCGCTGATATTGGCGTGCATGCAGCTAATTTAACCGAGTATGTTAGCGGCCTTGAGATTAGCTCACTTTGTGCTGATCTGAATCACGTTGTGCCAGGGCGAACACTCGATGATGATGGTACAGTTTTGCTGCGCTTTAATAATGATAGTAAAGGTGTGCTACTCGCGAGCCAAGTAGCACTTGGCGAAGAAAATAATTTATCTCTTCGCATTTACGGTGATAAAGCAAGTTTAGAGTGGAACCAAATGGAGCCAAATAGCTTATGGCTTAAAAATCATAACGCGCCAACAATACTATTACGTGCGGGTGTTGCGCTAAAAAGTGAAGCAGCACAAAACGCGCTTCGTGCACCCGCAGGCCACCCAGAAGGTTACCTTGAAGCATTTGCCAATATATACGTCAACTTTGCTAATCAAATAAACGCGAAAAAAGCAGGGAAAACAGCAACAAATGATGACTTTGATGTACCAGGTATAAAAGATGCGATTAGAGGCATGGCATTTATTGAAAATGCAGTAGCCGCCTCTAAAGAAGAGACTAAATGGCACACATTTAAAATTGGATAGAGAAAGTATGAAAAAAATAAAAGGCCCAGCAATTTTTTTAGCGCAATTTATCAGCGATGAAGCGCCATTTAATAATTTTAAAGATATTTGCCAATGGGCGGCAGAGCTTGGATATAAAGCAATTCAACTACCAACATCAAATACTGAGATATTCGATTTAGAAAAAGCAGCTCAAAGCCAAGAATACTGCGATGAAGTGACTAGCATTGCTAAACAAGCAGGGCTTACAATTTGCGAGTTATCAACGCATTTACAAGGACAGTTAGTTGCTGTGCACTCTGCTTATGATGAAATGTTTGATAATTTTGCCCCTGAAGCGTTACGTGGTAACCCAACAAAGAGAAATGAATGGGCAATTAAACAATTAATGTTTGCTGCCAAAGCAAGTAAAAATTTAGGACTTAAAAACCATGTCACATTTTCGGGTGCGCTACTTTGGCATACCTTCTACCCTTGGCCGCAACGACCACAAGGCTTGGTTGAAGAAGGCTTTAACGAGCTTGCTAAACGCTGGCTACCGATACTTGATTACTTTGACGAAATGGGAGTAGATGTTTGCTATGAGTTACACCCAGGAGAAGACTTGCACGATGGTATTACATTTGAGCGCTTTTTAGCTGCAACAGGTAATCACCCAAGGGTAAATATTCTATACGATCCAAGTCATCTAGTATTGCAGCAACTTGATTACCTTGCATTTATTGATATTTACCATGAGCGAATAAAAGCTTTTCACGTTAAAGATGCAGAGTTTAATCAAAGCGGCCGCAGTGGTGTTTATGGTGGCTATCAAGATTGGCAAGATCGACCGGGCAGATTTCGCTCGCTCGGTGATGGTCAAATAGATTTTAAATCAATATTCAGTAAATTAACCCAATATGGATTTGATGGCTGGGCTGTTTTGGAATGGGAATGTTGTATTAAAGATTCTGAGCAAGGGGCTAGAGAAGGCGCACCATTTATTGAACAGCACATAATTACACCTGCCAGCAAAGCATTTGATGATTTTAGTGCAATGAATACCAATCCCCAACGTAATAAGCGGATATTGGGTATTAACTAGATAGGACTACACAATGAATAACAATAATAATCAAAGCCTCATTTTTCGACTATGTTGTATCGCGTTAATAGTCACCTCAATGACATTCGCGATTCGTGCCGGTATTTTAGGCCAACTTGGTGAGCAATTTGGCTTAACGAGTACTCAACTTGGTTGGGTCAATGCAATGGCTTTTCTAGGGTTTCCGATAGCGACTATGCTTGGCGGTATTATCTACAACGCTATTGGCGCTAAAAAATTAGTAGCACTCGCGTTTGCTTGTCATTTACTTGGGCTGTTACTAACAATCTCAGCAGATGGTTTTTGGGCGTTACTGATCTCAACATTTTTAATCGGTTTTGCTAATGGCTCTGTCGAAGCAGGATGTAATCCGCTCATTGCGCAAATGTATCCTAATAATAAAACAACAATGCTGAACCGATTCCATGTTTGGTTCCCCGGCGGTATTGTTATAGGTGCATTAGCTTCAAGCGCAATGACATCATCTGGCTTCAACTGGCAATGGCAAGTGGCTTTAATATTAATACCCACTGCCATTTATGGTGCAATGATGCTTACAGCACAATTTCCTAAATTTGATGCCCAGAAAAACTCCACCAGCAGCAATGTGAAAAACCTGCTTTCACCTTTGTATATATTCTTAATCATTTGTATGACGATAACTGCAGTGACGGAGTTTGGCACTCAACAATGGATTGAACAAATTTTAGGTTCTTCTGGTGCCTCTCCTATGGTTATTTTAGCGCTTATTACAGGTCTTATGGCGCTGGGCCGTTACTTTGCTGGTCCAATTGTTCATCGTTTTAGTCCATCTGGCGTTCTACTAGGCTCAGCGGTATTTTCAACCATCGGCATATTTTTAATGAGCCAAGCTCAAGGGAACGCAATTTACTTTGCCGCAGCGCTATTCGCCATTGGCGTAACGTATTTCTGGCCGACCATGATTGGCTGTGTTGCCGAATATACACCTAAAACCGGCGCATTAGGTATGTCGTTAATTGGTGGAGCAGGCATGTTTGCAATGAGCTTGTGGAATCCAGTGATAGGTTATTGGATTGATGATGCCAAACAACAAGCGCAAGCGAGCAATATCTCAATTGAACAAATTGAAATCGTTGCCGGACAAGCTGTTTTAGAGAACCTATTAATCTTTCCAATTGTACTAATTGTTGTATTTATTGGTTTGCACTTGTTTATAACAAAACAAAAAAATGTAGAGAAATGCGTTTAATAGCAATAAGTAGCACACAAAATAAAGGGGTAATATATGCTTAAATCAATTTCGATTATGTCACTTGCACTGCTGTTCAGTAGCAGTGTAATTGCACACACTCAAGATAATGAGTTAACAAAAGAAGAACGCGCCACAGGCTGGCAATTACTATTCAATGGTAAAGATATGTCTCATTGGCGTAACTTTAAAAGTGATGAACTTAGCTCAAAATGGAAAATAGACGATAGTGCAATGTTACTTACAAAAGGTGGTGGTGACATTTTAACAAAAAAAACCTATAAGAATTTTGACCTAAAAATCGATTGGAAAATTAGTGAAGTTGGCAATAGTGGTATTTTTGTCCTTGCTGATGAACTAGGAAGTTATATTTACTCTCACGCTCCAGAAATTCAAATAATTGATAATGAACGTCATGCGGATACCGAAATAGACTCGCATTTAGCGGGGTCAATTTACGATTTACTCTCAGCACCTACTACCGCCCACAAACCAGCGATGCAATGGAATACGGTACGTATAAAAATGCTCAATAATCACTTACAAGTTTGGCAGAACGGCGTGAGTACCGTCAGTATGGTTATAGGCAGCAGCCCTTGGAATACATTAGTAAAGAACAGTAAATTTGCCACATGGTCTAACTTTGCAACCTCAAAACAAGGCCATATTGGCTTGCAAGATCATGGTGACAAAGTCTGGTTCAAAAATATAAAAATTAAGGAGCTATAACGATGACAAAATTCAACCATAAAGTGCTCGTTATTGGCTCTGGTGCCGGCGGTGCAATGGCCGCATATACCTTAACTAAGCTTGGTCACAAAGTACTGTTACTAGAAGCTGGTCGTGATTACGACCCAAAAACAGAAAGCCCGATGTTTCGCCGAAACAGTGAGGCTCCGTTAATGGGCGCTGGTAATAAAGATAAAAACTTTGGCTTTTATGACGCAACCGTTGATGGTGGCTGGCAAGTACCTGATGAACCTTATACAAATGCTAAAGGGACTGACTTTTATTGGTGGCGAGCGCGCATGCTTGGTGGCCGTACAAACCACTGGGGGCGTTATTCATTACGTTTTAGTGAGCACGATTTTAAAGGAAAAAGCCAAGACGGAAACGGTGCAGATTGGCCGTTTAGCTACGAAGATATAGCACCATGGTATGACAAAACTGAAGAGTTAGTGGGTATTTGTGGTACAAACACAGGTCTTGATGATATGCCGCCATCGGCACCAGGTGTATTGCAGCCACCACCAACACCCAGAATTCCTGAATTATTGATTGCAGCATCAGCGAAAAAGCTTGGGATCCCAGCAGCCCCAATGCATAGAGCAGTATTAACGCGTCCTAAAGATGACCGCTTGGCGTGTTTTTATGCAACACCTTGTGGCTCTGGTTGTTCTATTGGCGCTGCATTTCAAACAACCACGTCTCTACTACCAATGGCTAAAGCAACTGGTAACTTAGAAATTATAACTGATGCTATGGTTAAGTCTGTTGCAGTGAATGATGATGGTAAAGTGACTGGTGTAACTTATGTTGATAAAAAGTCAGTGACTGAACAATCACTAAATGCTGATATTGTTATACTTGCTGCAAGTGCCTGTGAAACAGCGCGTATTCTACTAAATTCAAAACACAAACAGCACCCTAAAGGTCTTGCTAACTCGAGTGGTCAAATCGGTAAAAACTTGATGGACTCAACGGGTGCGTGGTTAGGTGCTCAAATCCCAGCTTTAAAAGGTCGACCTCGTTATAATGAAGATGGCCATACAGGAAACCATTTATTTATTCCTTGGTGGGGCCATAAAGCCCAGGCAAAAGGTGAACTTGATTTCCCTCGAGGCTATCACTTTGAAATAAGCAGTGGCTTCAACCAGCCAGGTTCAGGTGTTTCAGGCGATAAACGGGGTCTTGGTGTAGAGCTTAAACAGCAAGTACGTGATGCTTATGGTTCATATGTAGGCCTAGCACTTCGCGGTGAAATGCTACCAAACGATGACTCTTACATGGAAATTGATGAAAATACTAAAGATAAATGGGGTATTCCAGTTTCTAAATTTCATTTTAAATGGTCTGATAGAGAGCTAAAACAGATTGAGCACGGTTTAAAAACAGCAAAGCAAATCCTTGAAAACATGGGTGCTAAAGTTGGTAAATTACCCCCTGCTGAAAAAGCAATTTCAAAAGGCGGTGAAATAATTCACGAAGTTGGCACAACCCGTATGGGCAGCTCACCTAAAGAGTCGGTCACTAATCAATGGGGCCAAACTTGGGATTGTAACAACTTATTTGTAATGGATGCAGGAACTTTTGCTTCTAACCCACACAAAAACTGTACGCTAACAATTATGACTTTAGCCATGCGCAACTCAACTTGGATCTCCAAACAAATAGAACAAGGAGTACTTTGATATGCATAATGATGATCGTGTTGACTCTTACAAATATATTTCCGGAATGACACGCCGAGAATCACTTAAATGGCTTGGATTATTAGCTGCGGGCTCAGCAGTGTCACTCTCAGCTGGTTGCAGTAAAGCGCTTGAAGAAAGTATTAGTACAAAAGGCCATTGGCCTACTCTAGATATAAAGCCCATCACTGCGAAAGGCTATGGCACTGATCCTAATTTAGTTATACCACCTGAATCACCTTGGCCGCTTACATTAACGCAAGAACAACTATCGCTAGTGGCTGTTTTAGCAGATTATATTGTACCTAGAGAGGGTGATAACCCAAGTGCAACCGAGGTAAATGTCCCTAGTGTTATCGATGAGTGGGTCAGCTCACCCTATAACGGGCAACAAAAAGATCGCGTTACTATTTTACATGGCCTCGCTTGGATTGATGATGAATCTGTTATGCGCTTTAAAACAAAGTTTGTTGCGCTAAACCGCGAAAAGCAAACAGCAATATTGAATGATATTGCGTATTTCGATGACACAACACCAGAGCAGTTTCAGCAAATTGGCAATGCTTTTTTACGTTTAAAGAACCTGGTTCTTGGTGCCTATTTTTGCTCACCACAAGGATGTAAAGACATTGGCTATCTTGGCAATGTACCTATTGCAGGCGATTACCCAGGCCCTACAAGTGAAGCAAAGCAACATCTTGATAGCGTATTGAATGAACTTGGTTTAAGCCAATATGCTTACACTGACTAATTAGCTGTATCCTTTTTCCTTAGCCCAGTCAAAGCAGGGATTTATTCCCTGCTTATATTTAGGTGTAATCTTATGTTTAAATCCTCAAATGCCTTCTTAATTAATTCTATTGCGAGCATTTTAATCATGCTTACGCTGCTACCTTTAACAAGTAACGCAAGGACTATTGAGCCAGCTAAGGTAAGCGTGCAATTGTGGTCGGTTAAAGATGATTTGAAGGCAGATTTTAATGCAACCATTAAAGCACTTGCTGATATGGGTTTTGAAGGACTTGAGTTTGCTGGTGATTTTGGCCCCTATGCAGATAACCCAAGCGCATTAAGGAACAAACTCGATGATTTGAACTTGGTTGCAAGTAGTGCACATATTGGTTTTGATAAACTTTCAGACACCCAATTAATGGGTACTCTACTATTTTATAAGACACTCGGCGTTAGTAATTTGTTCGTGCCGTGGGATGAGCGAGCATGGGACCCCAAAGGTATTATACCATTGGCAAAGCAACTAAAAGGACTTAATGAGATTGCACAAAAATATGATATGCATATTGGTTTTCATAATCACAACAAAGAGTTTGAACAATTTAATAATGAAACTTATTGGGATGCTATAGCCAGCAATACACCAAATAACTTGCCACTGCAACTTGATATAGGTTGGGTACACTATGCAGGTAAAGAGCCTATACATTTTATACAGAAATACGCTGGTAGGACCTATGCAGCACATTTAAAAGTACGCACTCACAAAGATGACGGTTTAAACCCTATATTTGGTGAAAACAACTATCCATGGAAAAAAATAATTAAGTCTCTTATTACCGATGGAGGAACAAAGTGGTTAGTAATAGAACAAGAAGAGTTTCCAACGGGTATGAGTCCATTACAAAGCGTTGCCAAATCAAAAGCAAACTTAGATAAAATTTTAAAAGCCATGCAATATTAATCTAATGGAACTCGTTTTATATAAAACGAGTTCCTTAGTCTATTTAGACATCCCATTCTTTGAGGGCATCTTTAAGATATTCATAACGCCAAGAATTGAGTAAATCAGGCTTTAAATGGGTTTTACGTTGTTCGGGTGTGAGCTTCCAGTTCCAACTGATAAGCTGGTTAATTTGCTTTTTAGATGCCATTACATCCTCAGGGATCCCCTGCTCTTTTGCAACTTTAGTAATTGTTTGTTTAATATCTTTTGCTGCTTTTTTATAAGTAGGAAAGTCGATTAACCGCTTTAATTGCTCAGGGTAATCTGACACTGGGACTACTTTTGCTTTTTCGATGCACTTTAAAACTTCTACCCCAGAGCGATTCACCTCAATATTTTCTACTTCTGGAATATTACGCAAAGCGTTAAGACTAGTGGGCTTGCGTTTAGCAATCTCAACAAGGTTATGCTCTTTAAGTACAAAGTTTAGCGCAAGGTTTTTGCGTATTGCTTTGTTCTTTCTCCACGCAGCAAGCTCTTTTAGAACAACAAGTTCAGAAGGCTTTAGCTGCCATGCATTCTTAATATCTTTATAAAGTAACTCATCTGGAGTTTGATAAGCACGCTTTTGAGCAACTAAGTTACTTTCATTGATCACTAACTCAAAATAACTCGAAGCATTGATCTGCTTAATAATAATGTCGAAGCACGGTAATAAATGAAACACATCGGCGGCAGCATAATCAAGCTGGCTCTTTGTTAGGGGTCGTTGCAACCAGTTGGTTCTTGATTCACTTTTGTCAATTTCAATATCAAGTAATGACTTAACCATATGGGCAAAACCCATACAATTTCCATGACCTAGTAACTGCAATGCAAATTGAGTATCAAATAAAGGGGATGGAACAAACCCTGCGTATTTTTGAAATACTTCGATGTCTTCTGATGGTGAATGCAGAATTTTTAATACACTTTCATCACGCAAGATTTCCCAAAAATCAAATAATGATAACTCAGCAAGAGGATCTATAAGCGCTAAATGCTCACCATCATAGACTTGAATAAGGGCTACTTCAGGGTACAAAGTTCGTCTGCGCATAAACTCTGTATCAATTGCCAGTAGAGGTTTATTGCGAATTTGCTCAACAAATTCGTTTAATTGAATTTGTGTTTGGATCAATTGGTATTGCACTTGTGCTCCTACAATAAAAAAACCGGCAGTTGCCGGTTTTTTTATAGTTGCTAATCTTTTAAAGCTCTTCTGAGTATTTTGCCAACATTTGTTTTTGGCAGCTCATCCTTAAACTCAACGAGTTTTGGAACTTTGTAATTAGTTAAATTATCACGACAGTGCTTTATTATATCTTTTTCAGTTAAAGATGGGTCTTTTTTAACAATAAAAACTTTAACTTGTTCACCACTGATGTCATGAGGGATACCAATAGCGGCACATTCAAGTACGCCATCATGCATTGCCACGACTTCTTCTATCTCATTTGGGAAAACATTAAAGCCAGACACAATAATCATATCTTTTTTGCGGTCTACTATGTAGAAAAAACCTTCATCATCATATGTCGCAATATCACCTGTAGCAAACCAGCCATCTTTCAAGCACTCTGCTGTTGCATCAGGGCGGTTATAATACCCAAGCATAACTTGAGGACCTTTTACCCACAACTCACCAGGCTCACCTTTAGCGGCTTCTTCGCCATTGTCTAAAATAAGCTTTAACTCAGTACTTGGTGCAGGTAATCCAATAGACCCATTGTAAGAATCTAAGTCATACGGGCTAATTGTTACAAGTGGCGCACATTCCGTAAGCCCATAGCCTTCCATGAGTTTAGAATTCGTTACTTTTTGCCACTTTTCTGCAACAGGACGTTGCACGGCCATACCGCCACCCAAAGACATTTTAAGATGACTGAAGTCTAATTCTGAAAAACCAGGTGTATTTAGCAAACCATTAAATAATGTATTTACACCAGTAATGGCTGTAAATTTATGCTGGCTAAGTTCTTTCACAAAACCAGGCATATCACGTGGGTTTGTGATTAGTAAGTTTAGTCCACCATACTTCATAAACGTTAAGCAGTTAGCTGTAAGGGCGAAGATATGATAAAGCGGCAAAGCCGTAACGACCACTTCTTTACCACGTTCCAGCACGTTGTCTAAACAACCTGAAACCTGCTCAAGGTTTCCAACCATGTTGCCATGGCTTAGCATTGCCCCTTTTGAAACACCGGTTGTTCCACCTGTGTACTGCAAGAACGCAAGATCATTCAAGTTCACATCTGGTTTAACATAACGGCTTTCATCGCCTTTTAAAACGTCTGAAAACTTGATTGGGTTTGGTAAGCTATAAGCAGGGACCATTTTTTTAATATGCTTAACAACTAAATTCACAATGTGCTTTTTAAGGCCACCTACCATGTCGCCTACTTGCGTTACGACAATGTGCTTTACATTAGTTTTAGATAGCGATTTTTCTAACGTATCTGCAAAGTTTGCGAGTATAAAGATTGCTTCAGATTCGGAGTCATTTAACTGATGCTCAAGTTCACGCACAGTGTAAAGTGGGTTTACATTAACAACAACGCAGCCAGCGCGTAAAATACCCAAAATCGTGATAGGTGTTTGCAATAGGTTTGGCATCATAACCGCAACCTTAGCACCTTTTTTCAACCCTAAATCATTTTGAATATAGGAAGCGACGCGTTTTGTGGCGCTGTCCATTTCATTATAACTTAGTGTTTTACCCATATTAGTAAATGCGGGTAAATCTTTATAATCCGAGAAGCTTTTCTCAAACACTTCTAGTAACGAGTTGTAGTGTTCAGGGTCGATAGTTTCAGGCATACCTTTTGGGTAGCGCTTAAGCCAGATCTTTTCCACTCTTAGCTCCTGTTCTGTTTATAATTTATTTTTATTAAACCTTAAACTATGTAAGGCACTTTAACAATCGAGCAAATACTCTAATAAGTAAATAATCCCACATTTGGGGCAGATATACAATTAACATGCACCATTTTGCTGCATAAACTCATGAACTTGCGCCAAACAACGCTGAGCACTCTGCATATGGCAATGATGCCCTCCTTTAACTGAAATTACATTTAAACCTTTGAAATATAATTTATATTTCTCTATATTCTCGCTAACAAAGGAATAACCATCATCACCTATAATGAGTTGACAAGGTACATTTATTTTACTTATAACAGCTATACATTGCTGTTCATCAAATCTAAAACCTGAGTGATTTTTAAGCTTAGGATCCGTTGTTAACATAAACCCCTGACTTGTCGCTGTCAGATTCCTGTTCATTAAAAGAGCAATGAGCGTATTTGGTAAATCGGTAGACATCGCTCGCGCTTTAAATACTTGCTCCTTTGATTTATAAACACGTTGCGCCCTTCCCTTGACCTCATAACGTTTTATAATCGCTTGTCTAAGCTGTTTTACTACATCATCACTTGGTGTTGTAATAACACCTAGCCCTTCAATCATAGTGACTGACTTAACAATTTCTGCAAAACAACTTGCAAATAATCCGGCAACCATAGCGCCCATAGAATGTCCAACCAAATGGACTTTTTCTGCACCAATTTGGTTAATCAAATTATAAACATCATCAACATAGTCTACAAAATAGTAATGTGC
>Ga0115572_10002073_pt1 | contig 16116 bp, 16 predicted proteins | sample COGITO_mtgs_1206_FD_88681 | JGI IMG/M metagenome (GOLD analysis project Ga0115572, IMG submission 88681) | Pelagic marine microbial communities from North Sea - COGITO_mtgs_120607 | ecosystem: Environmental > Aquatic > Marine > Epipelagic | place: Germany:Helgoland, sampling site Kabeltonne... | reverse complement strand
GTGTGGTGGTTTGACGCCATAAAAAGTAACTATTTAGTTTATATCTATAAATATAGGTATAATAAAGTTACTGTCCTAAAATATCTTTCTTAAAGTAAAGATGTCGGTACTAATTACATTATCATTATGATCAAATTGACCTGTAACTTCTAGTTCATTACTAATAGTAGTGTCGAATGTAGAATTATTAACAAAACCAAAGTTTTTACCGGATAAAATACTAGACGCATGTTGTGTATACTGAAATATTCCTGTTGAAACTAATGATGCTACCCCTGCTGCTCCTATTTGGTGTATAGAGAAATCTATAGTAAGATTCCATCTTTCAGCATCCGCTCGTGTTAAGGTTATGATTCCAGTATCTGCTAAAAGTATACCGGATGCTTTTACTCTCAATCTCAAAGTATCACCATTATGAAATAAACAAGTACCGCTAAATGTAGCTTGGTATGCATCCCCTTGTCTAAATCCATTAACAGGTACACTCAATGTTCCTACTCCTCCTCCTATGAGGGATGTTTCATCTAGACTTGCTGATACTCCTGTGTACGAACCTGTTTGGTTAAATAGACCATATGAGGTATTTACAAATGAACCTGTTTGAGATGGTGTAATAAATGTGCTAGATAAATCAATATCAAATGTAGCTGTATCTCCTTTTTCAAATACCAATGATGAACCGGATAAAGAGCCAGTTACCATAAGTGAACCGGTATCTTGATGTGCAGTTAAATAAGAAGAAGTAGCTGCTGTAAGATTATTTACTTCTAATTGAATAGAACTAGTAGTGAATGCTGATAGACTGTTTAGTGTTGTGTACTTAGTTACTCCTCCTTGTACGTCTACAAAAAGTTCATCTCCTTGAAGAGTTGTAGATTGAGGTAGTAGAGATATTGGTAGGTTCGGCATAATTTACTATGTTATATATATATTCCTGATCCGTTTTCCTGCTGTATTAGAAATAAATTTTCCTGTAGTAGAAACCCGGTCACTGTTACTGGTCTAGAAGATTGCGGTCCTTTGTTTTGATTTACTATTTGATTTGCAACTGTGTCTAAATAAAATCTATACTGACGTATCTGTTCGTTTTCATTCAAGATACGAATATGATTTTGATTCCGAAACTGTAGCCAGGTTAATTCCATATATAATAAATAGTAAATAGCAATTAAAAAAAAAAGAGGCCCGAAGGCCTCTCTTAATATTAAGTCTAAATGTAAGCTTAGATAGTGGTAATATCACTAATAAAGATCTTACCGTAAAATTCAGGACGGATCATCTTCTTAGCATAACGAGTCATTAAACCTTTTCTTGGAGTGAAGGTTTCAGGATCGTATACTAATGGAGTCATCATCAAAGGAATATATGGGGCATAAACCGCACCAGCTTCCAAGAACTGACCTCCTCTGTATCCTAAAAGAACAACGTTTTCAGTCATATATGTATTCTTGTATACTTTGAATCTGTTAGCTAAGCTACCGATTTTCTGTACACCCATTGAGAATTCCATTGAATCACCATCAGTAGATGCTGCATATCCTGGAATAGATTCAAGGACTGTAGCAACTGTTGGAGAACATACTAAGAAATTAGCACCTCCTCTAAGAGTTTTCTGGTGAATTTTGTTAGATACCTTCTGTACTTTCGTACCTAAAGTTTGGAACCACTGACCTTGTGTGTTGTAGAAATCAGAAGTTGAGGTAGTCCAATTAGTACCATCCCAAATTTTGTTATTCTCAGCAGACCAATGCTCTGTAGTAGCAGCACCGTTCATCAACATGTAAGGATCTCAAGATCAATCTCCATAGAGATATATTCAGACAACAATGAAGTCAATTCAGCTTCTGCATCGATTGAATGATAAGCATTCAAATCTTGTGCAAATTCTGGTGTCCATTGCGCTTTCAATTTACGTGTTTTCGCAACAATGGATTCAGAAGCAAGTTGTACGTCGATTTCTGGTATAGTAATCGATGAATCAACAGCGGCAGCTCCAGAAGCTTCAAAATCTCCTCTAGAATTGTCAGCAGGTGCTTTGTGATACTTAACAGAAACAGTGTGACTTCCAGCAATTGCGTCAGCATTAGTTACAAACTGAAGGTTTGTACCAACAATCTTAGTATAATTTGCATGTACTGGAATAGCAACGGATGCAGAAACAAGACCGAAAGCACGAACGCCATCAGCATCATATCCTGTTAGACCAGATAGAGCAACAGATACTTTGTTAAATGTAGCGATGTCAACTCCTACTTCGTGATTTACAGATCCAGAATCAGCAGCAGCTTTTGTAGCGGTAACGTTAACTGAAGCTTCGTTGATAGAGTATCCGAATTTTCCGGCGCCATATAGACCACCTGATACATCAGTGTCAACTCCTATCTTAGAGTTAGCAGTAGATACATTTCCGTACATGTTAGCACCGTCAGCTTGTCCAGTTTGAGCAGTACCGTACTTGAAATCAAGATAGAATACTAGCCCTGAAGGTAAGTTCATTGGTTGAACAGAAACGAAATCTTTTGCAGAGATTTGAGCGAATACTTTACGTACTAATGGTAAAGCAACACCAGCCCACTGCTCACCAGCTCCAGCGGTAAAAGTACCACCTGTTCCAGTTGTGTTAGCTTCAGCAACAATTTGCTTTGCTTGATTTTCAAGCATCATTGCCATGTTGTTAGCCTCCTTCTCCTTAAGTCCTTCTAAAAGACCGGAAGCAGACCACTTAGTAGCTAAACGAGTAGCATCAGCCTGTAGGCTTTTGTATCCGTTTGAGCTTTCTAATAATGAAGTTATTTCCATAATTAATAAGTTTTTTTAAATAGTTGATTATATAATTCCAGCTAATTTTTGCATTCTAAGGACGGCATCAGATACTTCACTAATTACTTCTTTCTTAGAAGCTGTTGTACCTGTAGCTTTACTTGCCATTCCTAATTTGTTTTCCTTGATTGGAGTAGTTGTTTTCTTAGCTACTACGTTCTCGGATACTGTTTCAAAAACAAGTTTGACTTCTTTGACTGTTTCGGCTTTATCGAATGCAGCAATGATGCTAACTTTTTGAGATTCAGTTAAGTTGTTTGCTTTAAAAACTTTATTTACATAAAGTAGTTTAGCGTTTAAAAGGTTTACTTCAGATAGTTGTGCTTTTAAAGTTTCGACTGTTTCTAAAGCTTCTGAAAGATTATTATCAGCTTCTTTCTCCTCATACACATCTAATGATGGTGAGTTAGAGATTGCGTTTAAAAAATCGTCAGCAGTTTCAGATTGAATCTTGCCACTATCTAATAATGAATGAACTATCTTAGTAAGAGTGTCAGCAGAAGCTGTTATTGGTAAAGCTTCTTCTTTTTTCTCGTCTACTTCTTCAGAAACTTCTTCATAAACTTCTTCACTAGATTCTTCTTTATCTTTTCCAGAATCTTTTTCAGAAAGTTCTTCAGTAGTTTCTTCAGTAACTCCTTCTAATTCTCTAAGAAGTTCATCTAAATCGATTTCTTCTTCGTCATCTGCACCCATTTCAGGCTCCATGCCTAAATCATCGGCAGAAGGCTCATCCATAGCGCCGGCATCCATATCAGCTCCCATTTCTGGTTCTGCTTCACCTGCATCCATTTCTTGAGCAATGATATCACGAATAAGATCTTTAAAATCTGATACTGATAGATCTTTAAGGTCCATGTCTTCCATCTCTTCGTTCTCTCCGGCTTCTTCAGCTTCTGGTTCTTCAGCTTCTGGTTCTGCCTTTTCTTCGCCGTCCTCAGTTTCTTCTGAGTCATCTTCGGCTTCAGCCTGTACTTCGATAAATCCGTTAGTTTCTTCTACTTTTTCCTCTGTTACTTCTTCTTCTTTTTCTTCCATTTCCTGAAGTTTAGCAGCTAATAAGTCTTTTAGTTGAGGGGTTAAAGTCTCTTCTAAAGCTTCTTTAGCGTTAGCAATAGCGGCTTCTCTTACGGATTTAGCTTCAGCAATAGCTTGCTTGAATAAATCTTTATTTGCCATTTTTAAAAAATTGTTGTTGTTGTAATTTCTACAGTTAAAAAACTGCAATTATGAATTTAATTTAAATACGATATAGAGATCGTATATTATGTATATAAATATATATGTTCTATAAAAACAAGAAACCCCTACATTTCTGTAAGGGAATCAACTTCTGCCCGTCGGTAGCGTCCGTTGGGAAATATTATTAGGTTCTTAATATATCGTTTATGATTAAATCTAAATTAGTATACTTAGATGTTTTAGCTTTTGCCTCATTTAATGATACTGGGTTCATAAATGCTCCATGTGTAGATGGATTAGATACAAAATCCCAACATACTAATTCGAAATCAGGCTGCACTTCTAAAGTGCCTTCATTTGATTGCTGGACTGAGCCAGTACCTCTAGATGATATGCCGATTGTATGTCCAGCTTTAATTATCTCTTTTACAATATTGCCTGAGGGTGTATTGAGTAGTTCTACACGTCCCATAAGGTCGTCTCCATCCCACCATAGCTCTTTTACTACATGTGAAGCGTTCTTTAAGGAGACAACGGGAGACTCAGGGTGATCCAATTCTCCAAATGCATTACCGTTTTTGACAAAATCTTCTGTATACTTTTTAGATTCTCTTTCTAAAATTGTTCTAGCATAGACTCTACCATTCTGATTTTGAGCTTTTGCTCTCTGCATTACACCTTCTACTTCAAATACTCCGGGTTTAGTTTTGGATTCTCGAAGAACAGATTTGAATGGTGTTACGTCTACTAATAGCTGGGCCATGATTATTTTTTCTTTTTTGATTTACTTTCCACAACTGGAGTAAATATTGTCTGTTTAGGTTCTTCTTCTAATTCCCCTCCTGCGTTCACTCTGTCAACATCTGCTCTAGAGATAGTCTTAACTCTAGGTAATTCAATACCTACTAAGAAAGTTTTCTGAACTGGTCTTAAGTCTTGTCTGAATGATGCTTCTAAGGCAGGTGCGATAAATCCACCAACTTTTAGACCTTCTTCATTTGTTACTTCACCCATCTTTACAAAAATATCTTTTACCTTACCGTTGATTCTATCATAAAATGATTCAACTTCGGTAACAATATTTTCTAGTTGGTTTACAATTTGTTTAGTTCCTCCGAAGTCAGAATACTCTTCTCCGAATTTAGAAAGTTGAGCGGTGGCGGCTTCTGTGATTACTTCTTCTTTAAGAACTTTTTTAATAATCATTTTAACAGCTTCCTTAAGCTGATCTTCGCTTTTACTAGAAGATGTTTTCGCTTCTGACATAGCGTTTTTAATAGCTTTGTCTTTTGAACCTTTATACTCTTCTTCACCTGATTCTATTTCTCCGTCACCGTCGTAATCTTTATTAGCTTTCTTTTCTGCTTCTTGCATGGTACGTCCGAATTCGAAATCAATCTCAAACTCTTGACCAATTGCTTCCATAAAATTCATTGCAGTTCCCTCTATGTCATCAGCGGCTTTGCCGGCTGCGTAGATGATATCAAATACTTGATCTGTGAGAGCTACATCTTCTTCTTTTAAGTCTTCTTTATGGTGTAATTTTTCACTTTCACCATTAGGTCCGCTGCCATTTTCGTCATGAGGGTCACCTGACATTAGTGAGTTATCAGGCATTTTATGTACCTTGCCTTTCCATTCTTTACCGTCTTTAGTAAAATGGGGAACACCTTCTTTTTCTTCTATTGAAGTTTCAGTTTCTGCTAAGGCTTCGTAATTTGTGGAGATATAGTTATTAAACCCTTCTACTGGTTCTGCTCCGTCCATAATATCTTGAGCATGTGTTTTAATAAATTCTTTAATAATCTGATTAATACCGGGTATGTTTTCGTATTTACTTTGAATAGCACCTATTGCAGAAGTAACAGTCTCTCTTAATGAAGGTTCTTCTACTTCTTCTATAGGAGTAGATACTTTTCTTTCCTTAATTCTGTTAATAGCTGATTGTATTTGCTCTTCAGTATAGTTTTCTTTTAAATCAGCTTTTTTCATACCGTTGGGTACGTCTATTTCTTCTCCTTTTTTAACTTCTTTCATTTTATCATTTTTATCAACTTTATTAGACTCTCCTGCCATAAGGTCAATATAGTGATTAAGGTTTAATGTAAGGTTATGAACAGCTTTTCTTTTAGCTTCTAGGTACTGCTCTTTGCTAACATACCCTACTGGGTCTATATCTTTTGCAGCAAGTTCAATATCTATACCTCTTTCAATTACGTCTAAAGAAATATTAACTTCCGGGTACTTAGCTTCTTCTTTTTTAACTTCAAAGATCATACCTTTATTTTTAAGTATTTGAACTGAGTCGTCAAAGCCGTTAAACTGTGAAATAAAATTAGGAAATTGCTGTCTCATTTGACGAACAAATTCTTTCTTATTTAATGTACCTTCAAGTACTGTGTTATATTTTTCGGTTGCGGTTTTCATATGTTATAAATAATCAAATGCTTTAGTATGTGATGGTCTTTTTGGTCTAGAAACTACTTTATATCCATCTTTTTTTAAAGTCTTTATTGCTCTACTGTCTTTACCAAATGCTTTTGGAGTTGCATACTGAGCTCCGGTACCTGGAGTAAATGATGCACCTCCTGCATTGGTAGCATTAACTTCACGTAGGGCTTGTACTTCTTTTATTATTTCTTTTACAAGACTGATTAATTCAGATTTCTTCATAGTGATCTCAATTCATTAACTAGATCGTAGTATTGCATTAGATTGATTAAATGAGAATCAGATATCTTTTCTTTGTTCGATACTGGGTTAATTGATTTAGCAATTTCATTTAATTTAATCTTAACTACTTGGTCTTTTACCTTTGGAGTTAGATCTAATACATCTTTTGTTATTTTTGTTAATTCCTCGTTAACTATGTTTCTAAGTCTTGCGTTAGAGTTAACTGATGTGATAAACTCTCTTAGTATATTTTTTTGCTCAGGAAGTAGATCCTTATATTTGTCATTAAACTTCTCTAATAGTATTTTAAAAGTAAGAAGTCTTAAATCTTTGTCGTATTTTGAATACTCCTCTATTAAAGTATCTTTTACATCTTGTTCGTTCTGAGAGTTAGAAGTAAGGTGTTCTAATATAGTAGTTTTATTCTCTATTAAAGAGTTTGGATCTACTAAATCAGAATTATTTTGAGCTTCCAATAAACAGTAAAGAGCAGCCAGGGCTTTATACTCTCTAACTTGTATACTAAAAAATTCATTGAGATCATAATGAGCTTTAAGATCGGCCACTAGTTTGTATTTCTGATCTTTTAAGTCGTTTTGATTTAGTTTTCTAGAAATTTCAGTTATAGTAGAAAGTACCGTCTCAGCTTTAGACTGAGATACATTCTTGCTTTTTAAAATAAACTCATAAAGTTTAAACTCTTTGGCAATAGCTGATCCTCCGGTGAAATACTTTTTAAGTATAGAAACAGAAGGAGAATCATTTTTAGACAACGTATCTGCTGCTATCTGTTTAACTAAAAGCTCAAATATCAGACCGGTGTTTCTGAGTTTATTATGTTTTATTCTCATTATATACGTTTACTGTAATAAATATCGGTTAATTACCTAAATCTTTTATATTCTCCTCATTGAGTAGTTCAGAGGTGTCTTGAATTGGTTTCTCGAATACTATACTCTTTAGCATTTCTTTATTTTTATAGTAAACAGACTGTGTAGTTAAGTTCTCCATTACGTTTTCATTATCAGAAGGAAACCCTCCGTGCATTCCATGGGTACCTAATCTATCTCTTCCCCCTAGTGGATCTTCACTTGTGCCGTATACTGAAAATTTCTCTCTAGGTCTTCCGCCTTCTGGGCCTGGTGCTCCAAAATCTGGCTCTTCTGAATAACCCATTGGTACTTCTTTAGTGCCGGCTCCTTTAGGTAAAGGTGTATCTCCCTTAGGTGTTGAAGTAGACCGTCTACCGTACATAGAAGCAAGATCATGTGGGGTGCCGTATGTAGTACCAGACTTAGCCGGGTCATTTCCTTCGTTTTCGATTTGGGCGACTCTAAACATTCTCTTACTATCCTCTCTAACAAGTTCTCTTTCTTCATTGTACTGGTCTTCAGAAAGGTTAAATATACTCTCGTAAATATAATCAGATGAGAATAGTTTTGTATCTTTCATTTGATTTGCAAGATCGATCTTTTCTTTCATAAGAGCAACCTTTTCTTGTTCAAATATAATTGATGGAGTAGTAAGCTTAATTTCAAAATTAGTTAAAGACTCTCCGGTAAATCCTTGAGCGTATAAATGAACTAAACCAATTTTAGTCAATTCAGATTCCATTATACGTTGGACACGTTCAACTGTTCTTGCAAATCGAATATCTTCAGCAGCAAGTGTTGCTTTGCCGTTTAGATCACCTTCGTATCCAAAATATGCTTTAGGTATCTTTAAAGCAGCAAACATTTTAGCTTGTAGATACTGTACATCTGTTGTACCATCGTATTCTAATCCTTTTGTTGTTTCAATACGAGTAGAAGTATCACCACCACGGACTGGGAGGTAAAAGTCTTCCATCATGTTCTGCATATTGAATTTCAGATTGTATTGACCATCAGACCCCATATAAGGTGTTTTCTTCATTGAATTGATAGTCTTCTGCATGAACTGATCTACTTCGGCTGGGGGAATAGAACCAACGTTAATATAGAACATTCTCTTCTCTGGAGCTCTCATGATTCTGTGAATCAACATTGCATCTTCCATTAGAGTAACTTGCTTGAATATTTTTCTAGCAGGCTCTATATAAGACCGTCCGTAAGGTAAGTAATGAGTATCAGAGATTAGTCTAAAATGAGCAATTTCATAGTTATCAAACTCTATTACTTTTTTACCAGATTTAGGTAGATAGTTAGGATCTTGAGTAGAAGCTAATCCGTCAGGATCTAATTGAAATGTAACTTTAGCAGGATTCTCTGGATCTAATCCTTCTTGTCTAGAAATATTGTATACCGTATAAGGTAGTACATTATACACTCCAAACTTTTCAGAAATTTCTAGCTTTAAGAAAAAATCTCCGTATTTACACATATTACGAGTCCAGGACCAAAGATTAAACTCTATATTTAATATATCGTAATATAGATTGTAAAGAACTCTTTGAATATTTTCATCTGATGACTTAATGGAAAGTACTTCATTTTGATCATTCTTAACTGAAGCTTCATCTGCTATAATGTCTAGTGCTGAGGCTATAATTGGATCGGTATCCATTGCCTCGTAATCAGAATATAATTGAATCCTTAAGGTCTGATAATTTAGATTGGGATTGAAAATATTCTTATTATTGTAGATGTACAGACGACTAAATCTGTCAACTAGGGAGTTAGTTTGAAATTTACCGGTTGTTTGAATTTGGTTTATGTCAGCTATTTTTAGCTCCTTTCCTCCAACGTTTCTTATTACTACATCGCTTGAAAATAATCTCTGTAGCCTACTAAATAAAGTTGTATCCGCCATTTGGGGTTAGTTTAATATATGTATATAAATAGTTTTATTTAAGTAACCAGGAGATATCTTCTTCGCCGTAGCTATTCTTAACAATATACGGATTATTTTGGTAATATCCAACTGAATTAATAACTGCTTCATTTTTAGAATTTAGGTTAGTAAAAGAGGATAGTTGTGCTCTTGCTAAGTCCATGCCTTGTTGTCTTAATCTTAGTGCTGTATCTCTAACGTATAGAGCTGTTGCACATGAAATAAGTAAATCATCATTATAGTTAATTTGAGCTTGAGCTTTACCGTTTTTCCAAACAAAGACTCTCATCTCCGACATAAGCCTTTTAGACTGTATGGTAACAGAACGCTCTCTTATGTACTCAATCATTTTAGCTATTACTAAAGGTCTAGTTCTAGCAGACATTGTAAAGCCGGGTACAAGTTTATCTCTCTCATACTTATTCATATAAGATTCTACTGTCTCCATATTAGAGGTAGAACTGTAATACATGTTTCTATACTCTCTTTCAAGTATTTGCTCTATAGTAGCCCATCCTATATTTGCGTTCTCACAAACTAGTAAAGCTTCATTATACTCTGATGCTATTCCTACAAGTACGTTACCAAAGTCTTTTGGTGAAATCTTACCTTTATACTCTGCTACTTGGGTGCATGATTCTATTTCAAATACATGGAATGCAGAGTAATCGGCAGCGTCTCCTCTTGCAACATCAGCTACAACCATATAGTCTTTTGTGTAGTCAGCAGGTTCCCATATCCATAAGTTACTATCAACTCCTCTTCTTTCAACAGGGTCTTTTTGATAAGTTTCTTCGTAGAAAGAAAGATCAGCAGGTTCGAATACAGTGTCTCCAGAAGCTAAAAAATCACAATCACACTCCTGGCCAGCCATCCTAGGGCCTAAGTCTCTATCTTGTTGGTCTCTCCATGCTTGATCTCTTTCCGGGTGAACTGTCCAAGGTAATCTTACAGGTATAAACGAATTATCTCTTACTTCTGCTTTTTCCCAGGTCTGGTGAAACCAGTTTCCGATTCCATTAGGAGTTGATAATGCCATACATTGACCACCGGTTGCTAGTGTCTGCTGTGCAGCAGCAAAGGTCTCCTCAATGTTCTCTATAAAGGCAGCCTCATCTATCAGAAGCAAAGATACTGCTTCAGAGCGTGCGGCATCAGCATTGGATGATTTAGCTTGTATCTTTGAACCATTCTTTAACCTCAAGGATAATTTGTTTTTTTCAACTGCAGTTAATTTTAACCATCTTGGTAGCTCATCATACATAAAAGTAGTCTTAGTTACCAGGTTACGTGCTGTTGCTTGAGTGGTGGCTAATGCTAGAACGTTTTTGTCTTTATGAAATAACATTAACCATAATGAGTATCCTGCTGCTAAAGTGGAGATACCTAACTGCCTTGATTTAAGAGTTATGATAAACTGCTCGTCTCTAAATAGGTGTAGAACTTTTTCTTGGAATGGGTAGAGGTTAAATAAGATCCTACCTCTTTTAGGGTGTTGAATATAACAGTACTTTCTCATGAAGTACGCCGGATCTTTAGCACACTTGATATACTCTTGTGCTATTATCTTTTTTATGTCTTGTGCCATAACTATAAAATTTTAGCTTTAATAGAGGGCTTATCTAATCCGCCAGCAGCGTTTCTAATCTCTATTAAAACTTTACTGTAGCCAGCTCTTGAACCTTCTAACTCAACTACTATGTTTGTACTTTTAGTCGCTCTGTTAGGGTACCTTATTTTTACTGCTTTTGGAATTCCTGTAAACTTACCGGCATCTTCAGCAGTATCTAGTTGTATTATCTTAAGAGTAGTATCTGTTGCTTCTCTAACATATGTGTAACCATAATCTACAGCGGATCCAATCATTTTGAAAACTCTATCTTTATCAAAATCTACTGATTGTAGCCCTAAATCCTCTCCGGTTTGGTTTATATAGTTATTAAGGCCGATTACCACTTTTTGAGGATCAATACTAAACATATCAAATATACTTACCTTAGTTTTATCTGCATTGAATAAATCCTGGTCTAATATAATCTTAGTTTTATCTTCATTAAACCTTATTGCAGATACATTACCTCCGTTGTATATATTATCACCTTTTTTATTCTTGATAGAAAGGTAATGCATTTTACCAGGAGTCTTAATTTCTACATCCGAAATAGTAGAACCTTTATCTTCTGCTCCGATATCTAAGTTTAGGGGTCTTTTAGTATCTTTTCCTCCTGTTTGATTAACATCAGCTTGTGAGTAGCTCTTAGGATCTATTTTAAGGAAGTTGAGAAGTTGAACCACTTGAGGGCTCTCTAAATCAGTAATATCTATTCCTGCTGCATCTCTCAACTCAGTAAACATTCTATCTTCGAATTGCTGGCCTTTATTTGCTGATGCCCCTCCTACTAGTAGTAATAGTACCTGTTTGTCTTCAAATTCGAATTCAAACATATCAAACGTTGCTGAGGCTTTAGAAGTAAGAGATTTTTTATTAGGTCCGGTGTTTGGTCCATGTACTTTTACATTTTCAATATCGAATGTTGTTTTCAGTATGTCAACAAATTCTTGGGCAGAAATTTTGTTAACATTCATTATACGTCCTGGTTTTGATTGCACCGCAAACATACCGGGGTTATCAGATATTATCTTAGCTCGTGCTTGTAATTGAATTGAGTTTTCTGTAAGATTAAAACCAAATATAGATTCAAACAAAGCTAGGTCATCCTGATTATTAATGTCAGGGTACCCTTTAGTGGTCTTATATGACCATTCTAGTATAGCTTTGTCTATAATATTCATTTAGTATCTTCCGTCTAAATCTTCTTCGTCCATTTCATTACCATCAAAATCGATAGCATATATATACGTTTCTTTTGGAGCGTCTCCGTCTCCGTAGTCGCTATAGATTCCTCCGGTTATAGCATAGCCGTTAGTATATTTTTCTATCGTCTCTATTCTACCATCATCATTTGGGTCGAAATCTCCTATTTCATAAGTTTTACCACCTTTAGTAAGCTTTTTTAACTTTACACTACCTTTACTGGTAATCTCTTTTAAAAGGTTACTATTAGGGGTTAGTTTATTTTCTACTAAGAATTTTTTGAGGTCAAAATTTTTCATTGTACAGTATAATATAAAGTTTAGTTAATAGTTTTTATTTTATTATTATTATTATTATTATGCTTCTGGTGACTCCCCGTCTTCGAAATCTACTGGTGCGGCTGATAGATCTTCTCCGCCACCTTCTTCTCCTCCTGAGGCAGGTGTTTCAGACCCAGTGTCGGTTGACCCTCCTCCTTCTTCTCCTGGAAAGTCTCCTCCTCCTGTATCGGCACTTCCTATATCTTCAGCAGACGCTGGATCTCCTTCACCAGCACCTTTCATTGGACCTTCTTTATAGAGTACGGCTAATTTATCTAAAGCTTGCTGGTAGTCTGTTATCTTATCTATGTAATATCTTTTGCCTTGTATCTGAGCTTCAAAGCCTGTACCTGTCCACTTTAAAATATAATCTTGTCCGTTCTTAAGGTTGATTCTAAAAGAAGAAGGACGGGGTGATACCCAATCCACAGTAGTAATAAACTCTTTAAAGTCTTCTGTTTGTAGTTTAATAATAGCAGCTTTTACTGTAGGGAATTTATTTAAAATTATATCAGTAGAATCTTCTAATACAGTCTCTTTAGGAGCATCTGGTTCTGGTTCTTCTTCTGGTTCCGGTTCTTCTTCAGTAGAGGTTTCTTCTTCCTCATCCTCGTATAAATCGGTTATAAGTGATTCTAGTAGAACTTCTTGATATGCTTCTAATATGATATTTTTAAGATCTGCTTTTTTCATATATTATTTCTTTTTCTTACCATGCTTATGTGATGAAGAAGTTATAATTTTTAACTCATTTACAGGAACGTTCTCTACAGTCTTACTTCCATTTTTGAAAAATACATCGTAGTGTGTTACAGTGCCTTTACCTTTTTCTGTTTCTATTAGAGTGTGTTTCCCTTCAAGACATAATCCATGACCGTATACTTCATGTACAACAGATGCTGCGCAATCATGTTCGTACCCTGGAGCAGATTCAAATTGAGAAGATTGTGTTCCGCCTGATGGGATTATAGTATTTTTTGCATCTCTTTCTAAAGCTTCTACAGATTGAAAAAATCTAAACCCAGGTTCGTGTAATTTACCTGTCTCTTTATTAATTAGTTCATACTTAGCACTGATTAGTCCTACTTTTACTAGTTTAAAGATAATATCTCCATGATATGATAAAACCTCTTTTGGCCATTCTGTAGTTTCTTCATTAACATTCTCTAAAGCTAATTGATCTAAAGCTGGTTGCTTTTCTTCAGCTTCTAAATAATGCTGTGCTCCTGAGATGTAATCTCTCGCTAAGATAATTTTCTTTTGCCACCATTGTGGAAAGTCAACCTCGCCATCAAACTTATCATATTTTTGTAAAGATTTATGTATCTTAGCTGCATATTGTGCAATATCATAAACATCTTTTAGGAGCATGCTAGGTTCATCATCTTGATGCCCAACGTCTATATCTTCATTTAAACCATAAGCTTCGGCATTGTCTATAAAGCCCTGCATAAAGCCGTTTTTAAAAGATTTAAAGTCCGGTCTATTATTAAAGTAGTTTTTAACTCCTTCAAAAGCAGCTTCTCCTGCTTCATATCCTTTATCTTCAAATTCACCTGGGTTAATAGTATCTTCGGAAACATTGGTATTTAAATTTTCTTCTTTTGCGTTTCTATTACCGAGCTTTTTAGCAAGGAAATGTAATGTCTTTTCTTCTGACCAATTCCATTTTTGCATTATGTAATCGACCATTTCTTGTCCGATGATTTCTTTTTCGTTTCCTTCATCCTCTGCTATTGCAGCATCATAACCCATTGTTTTTTTACCTAATGCTTTGTTAATAGCAGCGTCAATTTTATTTAAAACAGATCCGTATTTGTCTGCAATTGGACCTCCTTCGGGTTCAGCCTCTTGCTCCATAGACCTCATTACTTCGGCTCTTTTGGTTTTTAGTTTTGCTATGATTGTTGCTTTTTTAGAAGAGTTACCTTTTACTTGATCCCAGTCCGGATTAATATTTTTTTCTGGTTTTGGTTGAGAAGCTTTCATTTTAGTATCTCTCATTTTCATTAGAACTGGATCGTTTATATCCATTTCTTTTACTGATTCGTCTGTGTCGGTACGATCTATTATTTCTAAGCCATTTAAATCGTCAATTAATCCGAAAAACATTTCTTCGTCATTAGTTGTGTAAACATTACTACCGTGCTGTATTAGAGTACCGTTTAGTAGGGCATCGGCATAAGCAGTTACATAATTAATTCTTTCTTGTGCTTGACGAGCATCTCTGACTGAGATTTCTAACGCATACTTTTCATCAAATTGTCCATCAAGGGATTCTTTGACTTCTTTTTTATTTTTTTCAGCAGCGACTAGAGCTTGTATCTTTTGAATCATATCCTTTTCAGGATGATCTTCTAGTCTGTCTTGTTGTTGAGCGTCCGCAAATTCTTTATCTGACATTGTCTCATTCATAGATTTAAAATATTTCATAAACTCATTAGTTAATACATCAACACTAATTACTGCTTCACCGGAAGGTTTTACTCCTACGTCTACTAGTTCTCTATCATAAGATGAATCTACTATGTGTAAAGTATCTTCAGCTATATAAAAAGAATACTCTTTTACCGAAGTATCTTTTTTAAATTCTACATGTATTTTAAAGGAATTTTCTTCTAAACTCTTAATAGCCATATGAGCTAGTTCGTCTCCTGCGGTCTTTAATGCTTTAGCTAAAGCTCTACCAACTTCTCTGGCAATTGTCTTGGTTTCATCAGATGAGAATTTAATTCCTTCCTCTTCGGCTTCTTTAAGTTTTCTACCTGATGCTGTCGTAATTGATTCAATATCCTGATTGTCTTTTAGTTTAGTAAGTTCTTTTTCGTCAGTATATTCGGTGGGCTTGCCATTTATGAAAGCAGTTTTTTCTCCGTACTCTAAAATTGTAAGTTTATTTTGAAGTTGTTCTTTGAGTACTCCAAGTTTTTTAGTTGTCTCTTGAACACTTATACCTGCTTTAACCTGATATGTAGGTTCTTGGATAGATTGTAGCATAGATTCGATTTTGATTAATCGAGTTTTAATTTCTTCGTATGTCATCTTTCTTTATTGTATAGCTATATAAATAAATAGTCATGTGTTAATTAACACCTTTCATGTTAGCACACCAGTGGTACATCTTAGCTTTCTCACCGGAAGACTGTTTGGCCTTCCTGCGAAGATCAGTCACTGAGCCTTTGCAACTAGCACCAGATTTTTTAACTCTACCTGGTTTAGATTTTCCTTTTACTTTACCGTCAATAAAGTTTTCTAAAGCATGAGGTGTATTATCGTGACCACATTTATGACATACATATAAATCACTTCCTCCCTCTATTTTGTTCCAGCTCCACCCACAGTCATCACAAATGATTTCAGTATCAGTTATGATCTCTCCTATGAGTTGTGCTAAAGTTGGTTTCATTATTTTTTCATAGCATTACCTGCTGCTACTGCATCTTTATGAGCATTAGAGTTGCCGTGCGATGGTTTTTCTCCTCTTTTCTTTTTAGC
>Ga0115572_10002069_pt1 | contig 16134 bp, 12 predicted proteins | sample COGITO_mtgs_1206_FD_88681 | JGI IMG/M metagenome (GOLD analysis project Ga0115572, IMG submission 88681) | Pelagic marine microbial communities from North Sea - COGITO_mtgs_120607 | ecosystem: Environmental > Aquatic > Marine > Epipelagic | place: Germany:Helgoland, sampling site Kabeltonne... | reverse complement strand
GGGGTGTCGCGGTGATTAGAAAACTGATTAGACATTGTCCTTAAGAAGTTGTGATTCTTTGGGTAAATAAGCTGGCTTGACTGTTAGTTGAACAGGTTAGCTGATTCGAGGATACGAGGGTCACGGCAAGGATAGAGACTATTCTTGGTGAACATACGAAGATAAATAAAGAGGAAGAATGCGCCCACTGTTACAAATGCGAGCAAATCATACCAAACAACACTTCCTGATGGGAACAGGGAGGCTCCAGCCTCACTGCCCAGCGTCAGTGATGGGCCACGCTCAGGTGCTACAATCAAGTAGTGATCCAGCGCGTGTAGGATGAAGAGATAGATCGTGATTGGGATCATCAGAGCAGGTTTTTTCTTCACGTCAGAACGGATCAGGAACAGGAATGGCAGTGCAAAGTGGCCAAACACAAGGGCGATGTTGGCAACGTTCCAGTTACCTGTATTACGCAGCAGGAAGTAGCTGGTTTCTTCTGTGATGTTTGCATACCAGATTAAGAAAAACTGAGAGAAGGTCACGTATGCCCAGAAAACCACAAACGCGAAGGTGAGCTTACCCATGATGTGGTGATGCTCAGGGCTCATCACCGTTTGCAGATAACCTGCACGGCGCAACAAGATCGAAGTGAGGATCAACAAGGCCATGCCGTTAAGCGCACAACCGGCAAAGAAATAAACACCATACATGGTTGAGAACCACTTGTAATCCAGAGCCTTGAGCAAGTCGAAAGCGAGGAAGGTGACAGTCAAAGCGAAGATAGGCAGAAAGGCCGCGCAAAGTTTACGTGACTTCTTAAGGCGCTCAATACCTGGCTTTGGATCGTTGTCCTGCGCGACCGAGATATTTTTGAGAATGTAAATCGCACCGCCGAGCAGCACAAAGTAACCAACCATGCGGCCAAGCCAAAACGGCAGGTTCATGTAAAAGGCCTTAGCATAAAGCATGTGGTCAAACTGACCGTAGCTGTGGTGCAGTATCTCCTTGGCATTGGCGTAGCTGGTGACACTGCCCATCACCTCACGGTGGCGGTTCATCCACTCAAAAAGGTGCTGCTGAACCTGCGGGAAAAGGAAAGGAATGGCAAGAATGCCCATCCAAGGAAAGACACTAGCGAGGTTTTCCATCAGACGCCGCACGGAAATCCCCCAACCAGAGTTGGAAACGTGATGCAGCAGCAGCCAGAAAGCACCACCAAGTGAAAAACTAACAAAGAAAGCAAAGGCAAACAACCATGAGTAGGCATATCGGCCAGCCACCGTATCTGAAGCCGTGTTGGCTGCTTCGTTGTTATTAAAAAGGAGCCACGCGCTGACAATGATGCCGATGAGCGCAACAAGACCGCTGATGCCGATCCACTTGCTCAGTGCTCCCTTTTTGAGATGCTCCCCGTCTGCGGGGATGTCGTTGGATGTGATGAAGTGACCCATTGTGAGTTAGGAAATGAAAGTTGGTAAGTGGGAAGTTGTTGCCTTATTTCGAGGCTGTCTTGCTGGCAGCCTGCAGAGCTCTGACGTAGGCGATGATTGCCCAGCGATCGTTGACCGGAATGTTGTAGCCATAGCCGCTCATGAGGCCTTTGCCTTTAGCGATCGTCTCAAACATTTTACCGTCTGGATAATTAGGCTTGGGGAAGTTCATAAGACTAGGAACGGCAGGAATTCCAATCACAGCAACGATGCCTTTGCCGTCAGCGGCTTCACCGTGACAGGGCATGCAAGAAATAATGTAGCGCTCTTTGCCGTGACGGAGGAAACCAGCACGGTTCTTATCTGTCAGCCTGAGCTCGGAAGGCATTCCGTCACCGTATGCGTCCCCCATCTTACCGGTGTCAAGGTAGCTAATGCTGTTACCAAAGCTGTGATCGTGACCAAATCCCTTGGCGACGCCTGATTGCTCAAAACCACGAGGAATGGTGCCGGCAACTGGCTTACGTGATCCAAGACCGTCAGCGAAAAACTCACTTGGCTTTTGGGTTTTGATTTTATCCTGGTCATCCATGTCAGGGAACAGGCGCAGCGGCGTGCCGCTGAACGTGTCACCGCGGAAGCCGAAGAAGCTGATCACCAATAAGACGATCAGGGCAAATGCTAGAAAGAAATAGCGCATGGCAAATAAGTTATCCGTTATTAGTTTTGGAAAAGTGTATGGGAAAGAGGGACTTAGTGACTTCAGGGGGCGGGCTCCTCGACGAGTTCGATATTGGAGCCTCCGGCGTCCTCAAGCAGTGTCTTGGTTTCCTCTGATGAGAATTGAGGGTCGCGCGCTTCGATAGCGATGAAAAAGCCATCGTCTGTGCAGCGTGCAAACTGTTGGCTTTCAAAAAGCGGGTGATTGAGGCGTGGCAGCCCCATCAGCGCGAGCAGACCAAAGAGCGTAGTAAAACCTGAGAACAGGATGGTAAGCTCAAACATAATCGGGAAGAAAGCCGCCGTAGTAAAGATGTTGGTAGGCTTCGCTTGAACCACCGTTGGGTAAATGACAACCTGTGTGGTGTAAGCCAAAGTAAAGGCTGTGATAATGCCCAGCGTGCCGCCACAGAACACGAGATAAGGAAGAATAGACTTCTTCATGCCCATGGCGTTATCCAGCCCGTGGATAGGATAAGGTGAGTAGCAGTCCCATTTTTTATGGCCTGCATCACGCACCTTTTCCGCCGCCTTGTAGAGGGCGGAGGCACTTTTGAACTCGGCGAGGTAGCCGTATACGCGTTTGGTATTCATCAGTGTAAGCTTTTTATTTAAAGTGTAGACGGTGGGGTTTAGTAACTGGTGTCCGGAAGTTCATGCTGGTAGGACGCCTTGGACTCGGCACCTTGGTCGTCGAGAGCCTCCTTATCATCGTGATGCGGATCACTCTGAGGCAGGGTCCACTTGACCTCAGCAATGTTGATGCATGGCAAGAACTTGAGGAAGAGAAGGAATAGTGTCAGGAATAGACCGATCGTTCCGACATAAGTCATGATGTCTACCCAGCTTGGGTTGTAGTATTTCCAGTCACCTGGAAGCCACATACGAGGTAGTGTGGTGACGATGATAACAAAACGCTCGAACCACATACCGGCATTCACCGCCATACAAACGCCCATCACAACCCATAGGTTTTCACGGCAATAGCGGAACCAGAACAGTTGTGGGGAAAGCACGTTACAGGACATCATGGCCAGATACGCCCACCAGTAAGGACCGGCGATTCGATAGAAGAAGGCAGCACCCTCATATTTTGCACCTGAGTAGAAGGCGACAAAGAGCTCCATCAAGTAGGCATAACCAACGATTGTTCCGGTGAGCAGAATGATCTTAGCCATGTTCTCGATGTGCTTCATCGTGATCAGATCATGCAAGCCGTAGATATATCTGGCTGGAATCATGATCGTCAAGACCATGGCAAATCCACCAAACACAGCACCCGCAACGAAGTAGGGTGGGAAAATAGTCGTGTGCCAACCGGGCACAACGGAAGTGGCGAAGTCAAAACTCACCACTGAGTGCACGGAAAGAACCAGCGGTGTTGATAGCGCGGCCAACAGAAGATAAGCAACTTCATAGTGGCTCCACTGACGGTTACCACCACGCCAACCGAGGGAGAAGATCCCGTAGAGCAACTTGCGGATGCCTGGCTTAGCACGATCACGGATAGTGGCCAAATCTGGCACCATACCGAGATACCAGAAAATCAAAGAAATCGTAAAGTAGGTTGATACCGCAAACACGTCCCAGAGAAGAGGTGACTTAAAGTTCTGCCAAATAGCGTTTGCGTTAGGGATAGGTGCAAGGAACCACACCATCCACAGGCGACCAACGTGGAACATCGGGTAGATACCCGCACAGACCACAGCAAAAATTGTCATCGCCTCCGCGGCGCGGTTAATCGATGTTCGCCAATTCTGACGTGTCAGGAACAGAATGGCTGAAATCAGCGTTCCTGCGTGGCCAATACCAATCCAGAAAACGAAGTTAACAATAGGCCATCCCCACATGGTGCGGTTACTGTTTCCCCAAACACCAACACCTGTTGAGACAAGATAAAACAAACCACCGCCAACGCCAACAATAGCGATGATCACGCTGGGAATGAAAAGCATCCACCAGATTGCTGGTTGCTTGTTTTCAAGAATTCCACAAATACGCTCAGTAATCCAGTTATAGGAACGGTTGTTGAGAATAAGCTTCTCACGCTCCATGACTGGAATCACAGGCTTATTTGGGTCTTTTTCGATCGTAGTATCCGACATGGAAAATGATGATTTAGAAGTTGGTGATTGTTTGGGAAACAAAAAGTCTCTCGCTTAATGCATGTTGATAGTAGCGCGGCCAATTCCCTTGGCGCCCGGCATGTTTGGATTCGGGTTTTTCACGCGAGCAAGATAAGTGGTGCGGGGCAGAGTGCCGATGTAGTGCAACAGCTCGTAGTTACGTGCTGAATTACGGGAGCGGACCACCTTGGCCTTATCCCCATCCTGCAAGTTGCCAAAGGTAATCGCGCTAGACGGACATGCGTCCTGGCAAGCTACACGGACCGAGTCCAACTTAGGACGCAGCTCGCTGTCAGCGATCTTCACATCAACAGATGATCCGCCGGCAAGTGTTGCCTTGTTCTTGAGTCTGGCTTTCACCTTAGCCTTAGCTGCTTGGATGCGCTGCACACAGTAAGTGCACTTCTCCATGACACCACGCATACGCACCGTCACGTTCGGGTTGCGCTGCAGATGAGGTGCTTCACCAATCGCCTTCTTACCGCCAGGACCCTTGTAGAGGTTCTTTTCGATAAGTGGATTGCGCTTGTTGTAATCAAAGAAATTGAAGCGGCGAGCCTTGTATGGGCAGTTGTTCGCACAGTAACGAGTACCGATACAGCGGTTGTAGGCCATCGTATTGAGGCCGTCCTCGGAGTGAACCGTAGCATTCACGGGGCAGACAGTTTCACATGGTGCAGACTCACACTGCATACAAGCAACTGGCTGTGGGATCATCTCGGGATTGTCCTCGTCACCTTCAGCGGCAGAGAAATAACGATCCATGCGGATCCAGTGCATTTCACGACCCATGGCGACCTGCTCTTTGCCAACAACAGGAATATTGTTTTCTGCCTGACAAGCAACCAGACACGCGTTGCAGCCGATGCAATTATTAAGATCAATGGTCATCGCCCACTGCTGACGCTCATCGTAGAGGTGCTTGTCAGCCTGTGCTTTTTCATGCCAAGTCTTACTACCCTTCTGCTTGTAAAGAGAGATATTTTCAGGCGCATGAGAGTCCATACCCTGCTTTTTAACACCCTCGATCTGCGCAGCAAAATCAGCTTTGTGACCGTGATGGTCATGCTCCATGGTGGAAATTTCACGAGCAAGTGCACGGCCATACATCGCGTGGTGCTCTTGGGTCATGGCGATGGAGTAACGCTTATTAGCACTTTCTGCCTTAGCGCCTGTGGCGAGGTAAGGGGTCTTGTTAGTGCGTAATGCGTAAGCATTGAAACCACGGTTAACGCTCACGAGGCTGACGTTTTTCTCGTCTTTGGGCCCACGCTTGAGCTCATCATGCTCATCAAAACCTTGGCCGTAACCAAGCGCGATAGAAATGACATTATCTGCATGACCAAAACCGATCATAATGGCGACCTCAAGCTCTCTGCCATTGACGCTCACCTTAATTACTGGGTTAGCGTGGTCTTTACCTTCGCCGTCAGGGCCAACACCAGCGTTTTCAGTCTCGATACCGTAGACCTTGCCCTTAGGCTGAAGTTTAAGAATTTTCTCGTAGACGCCTAGATCCTTAGCTGTTTTTGGAGAAACAACAGCGACGTTGTCCCAGCAAACCTTGGTGATTGGATCGGGAGCTTCTTGCAGCCATGCGTTATTGATATAACGGCCATCATAAATGGATCCATCGGTAGCAAAAACAACCTCCAAGCTGCTCAAGCTGGGCACAGCTGGCAGAGTGATGCTTGTCGATGATACTGGGTTGAGTGGAGTCGCGGCAGTATATGACGCCTTCCAGAAACCATCCCGCAGGAACTTAAGCCAGCTCTTGTCAGAACCATCAGCAAGTGCGGCAAATGTCTTGCGCACCGCATCATAAGAAACAGAGGTCTTTTCTCCCTCTTTCGAGGAGTCAAACAACTTGCCATCAAGTAGTGCAAGCAGAAGGTCAATTTCAGACACGCCATTATAAAGTGGCAAAATAAGGGGCTGAACAGCAGCAAGAGAGCCGTCACTAGTGCGAGCATCCCCCCAGCTTTCGAGGTAATGAGCTGCTGGAACGTGCCAATCGGCAGCATGAGCAGTTGCGTCAGCGCGGAGACCAAGGTGAATCACCTTTGCCTTCTTGGCAGCATCAGCAAAACCGTCCGCATCGTAGACAGGGTTAGCGGGAGTCAGCAGCACGACTGCGTCAAGCTCGCCGGCATTGAGTGCCGCGATGAGCGACTCCATGTTACCGTGCTTGCCGCGGCCGGTGTTAACTGCCTTGAGAGTTTTACCGTAGTTGCCGAGCAGAGAGTTAATCGCGATGCATAGGTCTTGTAGCTCACGAGACTGGCGCGTGCCGGCCACCACAATGGATTTACCGGCATTGGCCTTAAGGTCTTTAGCGCATTCAGCGGCCCATTTTTTCTCAGTATCTGAGAGAGTGATGCCACCCTTGACTGTGTAAGATGCTCCAAGCTGATTGGCGATTTCAGCAGCAATAGCTGGCACCTGACTTGGCGCGATGCGCAAGCGATGATCTGCCATACCGCCAGTGAGGCTGAAGCCACCCTCAGCAATATAGAGGCGGTTCATCGCCTTAGCGTTGGCTTTTTTATCGTATCCAGCACCTTCAATGAAGCGGTTCTTAAAAAAGCCGCTCACCGGACCTTGCTGATCCAGCTCAAGAAAATCAGAATCGAGTGAAAGCACCACCTTGGCACGAGAGAAATCAACCACTACATCTGCAGAATCGCCAAAGGCAGCTGCGTTTGCCTCTTTACGAGCATCTCCACTGAGTGGCTCATAATGAAAAAAGCGAGCATCGGCAAATTTAGCCTGCAGCTCTGTGGCCAAACGGCTGCGCGTAGGTGATTGGTCATCACCAAAAACAAAACCAATGTTGGCCGTTGGCTTAGCAATATCAGCAAGTGCTTCTTCAAAAGCTGCACGGCTTGATGTTTCACCGTTCTGCAAAAATTCCCGTGAACGCGCTGGATCATACATATCCAGAACAGAGGCCTGGGTGAATGAGTCGGTGCCACCGTGCTTGTCGAACAACTTGTTTGGCTCAAGCTTGGTAGGGCGGCCATCGTGAGTGGTGACAACCAGAGGCACAGCACCGTTTGCACGCGGCATTGAGCTTGCGAAGTGAACAGGTTTGCCGGGCACACTCCACTCAGGGGAATCGGTAAACGGGACAATCAGGCTCTCTGGGCGGCGGCAAGCTGCCAGCCCCATACCTGCAAGCGCGGAAGATGCGCCCATAAGCTTCATAAAGGAGCGACGAGAAACTTCACGCTCCTCCTCGGTTTCCATTTGGGCGCTGCCATCAATAAATTCGCGGTCCAGTGAGTCTTGAAAGCGTTCAGTACTCTCGAGTTCACCAAGGCTTCTCCAGATCTTAGAGCCGCCGTTGACTGGGGCATTTACAGGTGAATCTGGTTGGTTGTTCTTCCGGTTGCTCATGTGCTTAGTAGGAAATAGATATAAATAAGAAAGTGATGCAGAGGATTTGGGCTAATTAACGGTGGCACGTTGCACAGCTCTCCTTGGGGTGAATGCTCCAGTTTTTCTTCAACAGCTCACCGAACTGCTTCTGAGTGGTGACCCGCTCGCCTTCTTCGTTTTTAATCTCATTTTCGAGGAGATACTTCTCAGCATTGTAATCTAAATTGTATACTTCCTCGAGAGGGCGCAGGTGATTCTCTGGTGCGCGGTGGCAATCCAAACAGAATGCCATACTGAGGCTCTTATCGTGATGCACCTTCTCCATCTTGTGGATATCACCGTGGCAAGACTGGCAAGACACCCCTCTGTTGACGTGCGCGGAGTGGTCAAAGTAGACGTAATCTGGCGACTTGTGGATGCGCACCCACTTGATTGGCTTCTTCACAGCCCCCTCAATAGGAGCGTGATCTTCATCCACACCCATCGCAGCACGCAGTGGCGCAAGCTTAGGGCTTCCCTTCTGAACATGCTCGTGACAGTTCCAACAGGTGTTGGCCGTGGGCACTCCAGCAGAGGCAGACTTATCTACTGAGCTGTGGCAGTAACGACAATCCATCCCGAGCTGATCGACATGCAGAGCATGATCATAATCAATGGGTTGATCGGGCTGGTAGCCTACTCGTTGAGCCTTGGGAGTAGCATAATAAGAGAATGCAGCAGTAAGTCCTGCTACAACAAAAATCAAGCAAACCGCGATTTTTAGCGGCAGCAAATTGGTCCATCTCGGGAAAAAATTAGCCATGACGTCACGCGGGTTCTAGGGATTGTGAAAGATTTCACAAGCAAATTTTTTAGAAAGAATGGAACCCGAGCTGGGGTAGCAAAATACCGGCTTTATTTTGTTTCTGCTCTCTCATTTTTTTAGCCCCGCCAGCCAAGAATGAGATCACCGGCATCGACAAACTTCGGACATCTTAAGCATCAATTTAAAATGGCAAATAAGGCATCCACGTGGAGAATACTCGTGTAACTATTAATTTTCACTATGAATAATGCCGAACGCGAAAAGCACGACCGCTTTCTCCGTCTCTATGTAGAGAACGAGGAATCGCTCAATGGGTTTGTGCGTTCACTTGTATTCACCCTAGATGATGCTCGCGAGGTTATGCAGGATACCGCCGTGGTGCTCTGGCGTAAATTCGAGGAGCTCGACTCACCTGAGGACTTTCGCAGGTGGGCATTTGGCGTGGCCCGCTTCCAGGCACTGGCATATCGCCGTGACCGGGCGCGTGACCGCCACGTCTTCAGTGATGACCTCATCTCCATGCTCGAGAAAGAAGCCGCGGAGGCAGGAGAAAAAAGCAGTCAGGAGGAGCTCGCCCTACAGGAATGCCTGACCAAGTTACCCAGCAAACATAGAAAACTCATTCAAGCAGTTTACATGGGAAGAGAACGCATTGACAAAATAGCGGACAAAGCAGGACGCACACCGATGTCACTTTACAAATCACTTCACCGCATTCGCATGTCACTTGCCGATTGCATTAATAAACATTTAAGCCAACATCAGGGAACAGCATGAAATCCAGCGACGAACATATGGAGCTCATTCGTCTCTATCTCAGCGGCGAGGCTGCCAAAGAGGATGTGACTGCTCTGGAGTCACTTATGCTCGAGGACGATCAGCTTCGGGCCGATTTCCTCGCCTACGCCAGAGTCGACGCGGCACTCCCCTCCATGGTTGGCGAGAGGCCAGAGCTCACTCTTTTTGAGAAAAAGCCAAGTAAAGTTCACCGCTGGCTTCTATGGGCGCCTGCTGCCGCACTCATTCTCATAAGCACCATGCTTGGAGTGATGCTAATACAAGAAAAAGGTGAAAACGCACAAACTGCTGATGCCCTCGCCACCCTGCCGGCTGAAAGGCAAGTGGTCGCCCGATTCGGCACACTCAATGACTGCCAGTGGATTAATTCCAGCGCCAATATTCATTCCGGAGACCCCATTACCTTGGGCCAGCGCATCGAACTCAGCACGGGTAATGCCGAGATCATCTTTAGTAGCGGCGCGAGACTGAACCTCGTCGGGCCAAGCATCATCGAGACAAGGTCCAACAATAGCAGCTTCCTCACTCTCGGGGAGGCTCACGTTACAGCGCACACTGAAGAATCCAAAGGCTTCACCCTAGAGACCCCTTATAGCACCTTCATCGATATTAGCACCGCCTTCACCGCTACTGTATCTCCAGATGGGCTTAGCCGTCTTGAAGTCTCAGAGGGCGAAGTCGATGCTATCTTGGAAAAAGGCGGCAAACGCACGCGTTTCAGTGCCGGCCAGACACTTTACGTAGAGCCAGGCAAAAACAAAATACTCACCCGGATCGAGCCCGGGGACGGTTCTAAAGCCTTCCGCTTCGCCACTATTGAGCCCCCAAGCAACACCGATTATGCGGATCTCTCTGCAGGTCACGCAACGATAAGCACATTATCACTGCCCATAAACCCTTCAGGATCAGCGGATGCACTACTAGACGGCAAGGGGCAGTCAAGTCAGGATGCCCCCAGAGAATCAGCCTTTTTTGTCAGGCAACCCGGCTATAAAGCCTTATTGCTCGATCTTGGCACGGACATTACCATTACTAAAATAAACACCTACTCCTGGCACCAAAACGAAAAGTATAAAGAGCATCGTGAGCGGGCACAGCAACGCTACACACTCTATGGCTATGCGGGAGACACGCTTCCCGACCTTAATGAACTGGCCGATATGTCGGACTGGACTCGCATTACTCGAGTCAATAGCGATCAATTCTTCAAGGTCAACGAAAGGCTGGATCGACCCGCACAGCAAGCCTGCTCGATCACCGCGGCTAGTGGAAATCTTGGTAGATTTCGTTACCTGCTATGGCACACTAAAGGGAGTACCTTCTTTGGTGAGTTTGATGTTTATGGCTCACCTTAAGGAGTGCCTAATCACCAACCCACCCGCCCCCCCCACCCTCGCATGACCTCCCGATGGACCCGGTCCTGGTGCTTACTCAGCGGCGAGTCAAAAATCTTCAAATCACTGTGAAAAAACCACTCCTCTTTCTCACCTCCCTATGCGCTCTCTTGGACGCATCCGGCGAACCGCGGGCGACCGAAGGAAGCGCAAGCTCTTCACAACGGGCGACCGAAGAAAGTGCAAGCCCTCCCCCCAACATTGTCCTCATTCTTGCCGATGACCTCGGCTACGGGGACTGCGGCGTTACCAACCCGGAATCCAAAATCAAAACCCCTCACATTGACCAACTCGCCAAAGAAGGCCTCAGCTTCAGCGACGCCCACTCCGCCGCCAGCACCTGCACCCCCTCCCGTTACGGCCTGCTCACCGGTATTAACCCCGTCCGCACCGGTGTTCTCAACACCCTGCTTGCCAAAGGCAAACCCATCATCTCAGAAAAAGAAAAAACCCTCGCCCACCTGCTCAAAGACCAAGGTTACGCCACCCACATGATCGGTAAGTGGCATCTCGGCTTTGACATGGACGGCAAGAAAAAAGACTTTGATTTGGACCAAGCGTTCATCGGCGGACCCATCGATCGAGGTTTTGACAGCTTCTTCGGCATCCACTCATCCCCTGGCGCGTTCCCTCTCTTTTATCTCAAAGATCGTAAGGCCGTGGCAAAACCCTCTGAAAAAACCTCTTGGGTAAAGATGAAAATCGGGGGAGGAACAGCCACTATCCATGGCCTCAAATCCCCCGACTTTGAACTCGACGAGGCCAGCCCCACCTTCTGCCAAAGGGCGGTCGAACTCATCAAAAACCACGCTGATACCAACACCGACCAGCCCTTCTTTCTCTATTACGCTTCCCCCATCCCCCATAGCCCCTGGGTTCCATCGAATGCCTTCAAAGGCAAAAGCGGCCACGGCGATTATGCTGACTTTGTCATGCAACTGGACGACATCGTCGGCAAAATCAATCAGGCCTTGAAAGACACCGGACTGGATCAAAACACCCTGCTCATCTTCACCAGTGACAACGGCCCAGGCCCACACGCCACTAGGCTGATGGCCAAAAAGGACCACCTTAGCGCCGGCCCTCTGCGTGAGAGCAAAGCCAGCATCTACGAGGGCGGCCACCGCGTGCCCTTCATCGCCAAGTGGCCAGAAAAAGTCTCCGCGGGGACACAAACCAATGCCACGATCAACTTCACTGACTTTTTTGCCACCCTGGCCAAACTCTTCAAAGCTGACCTCGCCACGACCTATCCTTCTGCCACAGACTCCCACAGCTTCCTGCCCGTATTACTGGGCGTACCAGATGATCACCTCCGCCCCGCCATGATCAATGGCTCCTACTCTATCAGGCAGGGCCCCTGGAAACTCAGTTCAAAAGGCAACAAAAAGAGAGCGGATGTGACCAAGATCAAAACCGGTCAATTTGAACTGCACAACCTGGCCGACGACCTCGCCGAACAACACGACCTCTCCGAGGACCAGCCCAAGAAAGCAAAACAGCTTTTAGACCAACTCCAAACCTTCATCAAACAGCGTAGCTTAAAGTAAAGCCATCAGTCATCGGTCATCGGTCATCCGTTATCCATTATCTATTATCAATCGCCATGAAACATCTCATTCACATTCTCATTCTCATTCTCATTCTCACTTCACTATTCACCATTCACCATTCGGCGGCTGCCGAGCAGCGGACGACCGAAGGAAGTGCAAGCCCTCCTCCAAACATCCTACTCATCCTCTCCGATGACCACGCCCAGCACGCGTTGAGCTGTTACGGCAACAAGCACATCAAGACCCCCTCTCTGGACCGCATCGCCAAGGAAGGCATGCGCTTCGATCACGCCCTGACACCAAACTCCTTCTGCACCCCAGCGCGAGCAGCCGTGCTCACTGGCAAATATTCCCACAAGAATGGCGTCACCCGCCTCAACCAGCTCTTTGACGGTTCCCAGCAAACCTTCCCCAAGCTACTACAAAAAGCCGGCTACAATACCGCCCTCTTTGGCAAGTGGCACCTGCTCTCCCAACCCACAGGCTTTGACCACTACTGCGTGATGAAGATGCAGGGCATGCCCATGGACCCCATCGTCTTCGAGCCTCAGCACAAGTGGATCCCTTGGTCGCCCAAAGATCAGAAGTCCTTCAACAAAGGCGGCCGCCGCCTCAAGGGCTTCAACAACGACGCCATCACTGACGAAGCCCTCGCTTGGCTTGAGCAAAAACGCGACAAAACCAAACCCTTCTGCCTGCTGCTGCACCCCAAGCCACCCCACGAGCCCTACGTGCCGGCCCCTCCTGGGTATGAAAACTTCCTTGATGACGTCACCGTTCCGGAACCCGCCACTCTCTATGATGACTACAAAGGTCGCACTCCGGAGGCGATTAAAAAGACCATGCGCTCCAACCTGATCCTGCGCAGACCGAACTTCAAAAAAACCATCGCCGAATTTCGCAATCAAGACCCCGACATCACCGACAAGGAATTGCTCGCCAAGCTCTATCAGATTTACATCAAGGGTTACTACAGGCTTGTCAAAAACGTGGATGACAATGTCGGCCGCGTCCTCGACTACCTGGACGAGAGCGGCCTCGCCAACAACACCATCGTCATCTACACCTCGGACCAAGGCTTCTCCCTCGGTGAGCACGGCTTCTACAACAAGCAGTGGATGTATGAAAAACCCCTGCACCAGCCGCTCTTGGTTCGCTTTCCTGAGGTCATCAAGGCAGGGCAAGTCTGCTCCTCGATGAGTAACCACGTCGACCTCGCCCCCACCCTGCTCGACTACGCCGGCCTGCCCATCCCGAATGACATTCAGGGCCATTCCCTGCGCGGCATCCTGGAAGGCAAAGCCGAAAAAGTTCGCGACGCATCCTATTACCACTTCTATAGCCATGGCGACAACAACCTGCCGGAGATGATCGGCATCCGCACAGCCACCCACAAACTCATCCACTATCCTGGCATGAAGGGAGCCTATCAATGGGAACTCTTTGATTTGGAAAAAGACCCCGAGGAAATGCAAAATCACTACGCCAACCCGGCATATCAAGACATGAAGGCAAAACTCACCGAGGGCCTGCTCAAACTCATACGCGAGCTCGAAGATCCCGTCGATGCGCCCAATCTGGTCCAAACCGTCCTGCCCTGAGATCAACCTGAAAAATCCGGATGAAATACCTGCTTCGCCTAACACTCGCCGCCCTTTGTGGCATCTGCGGCCTCTCCGTAGCCAGCTCCCTGCTGGCGGGCGATCTCGCGGGCAGCCGCCCTAACATCATCCTGGTACTCACCGATGACCAGGGCTACGCCCAACTCGCTTGCCACGGCCACCCTTGGCTGGAAACCCCGCACCTCGATGCCCTGCACGCACGTAGTGTCAGCTTCACCGACTTCCACGTCAGCCCGACCTGCTCCCCCACCCGCTCCGCCCTGATGACGGGCAACCACCCCTTCAAGAATGGGGTCACCCACACCGGGGGTGGCCGGGAACGTCTGGCGCCCTCTGCCACCACCCTGCCCCAGCACCTGGCAAAAGCGGGCTACGTCTCCGGCATTTTTGGCAAATGGCACCTCGGCGACGGACCCGGTTACACTCCCGCTGAGCGCGGCTTTGACGAGGTCTTTATTCACGGCTCGGGCGGCATTACCCAGCCGATGGACGCGCCGAGCAACACCTACCAAGATCCGATCGTCCATCACAACGGCAGCTTCGTGAAAACCACCGGCTTCTGCACTGATGTGTTCTTCTCCCAGGCCTTGGGCTGGATCCGGGAGAACAGGGACAAACCCTTCTTCGCTTACATTTCGACCAACGCCCCGCACGGGCCCTTCATCGCCCCGGCAGGCAAGCGGAAGAAATTCCAGGGCTACGGGTTCAGCAGTAACCGGGGGGGCTTCTACGGCATGGTCGAGAACATTGATGACAACGTCGGCCGTCTCATGACCTGCCTCCGGGACTGGGGTCTGGAGGAGAAGACCCTGATCATCTTCATGTCGGACAACGGCACCACCCTCGCCGGTTCGGGAAGCGGGGCCGTGGGCAAGCGCGACGGCGTGAAACTCTCTGCCTTCCATGCCGGACTCAAGGGCGGCAAGAAAAGCCCCCACCAGGGCGGCACCAAGGTTCCCGCCTTCTTCTCCTGGAAAGGAAAACTCGGCCAAGGTGTAGCCCGCAATAACCTCACTGCCCACATCGACCTGGTTCCTACACTCATCGAGCTGGCAGGTGGCGAAGCCCCCGAGGGCATTGACGGCAGAAGCATGCTGCCCCTGCTCGAGGATGCCGGCGCGCCGTGGCCCGATCGTAAGCTTTTCTATCACATCGGCCGCTGGAGTGACAAGGTCGGGCCAGACGGATCCCAGTATGACAAGAAGCCTGGCAAGGCGGGCTTTGCCGTGCGCAGCGCACAGTACCGCCTGATCAACAACGAGGAACTCTATGACATCGGCAAGGACCCCGGCGAAACCAACAACCTCTATGCACAAAAACCCGAAGTCGCCCGCGCCATGATGGACGCCTACGACACCTGGTGGCAGGAAGTTCGCCCCTTTATGGTCAATGAAGGCGTGCGCATGACCGGTCTGGACAGCTACCGCAAGACCTGCGAAAAACAGCTCGCCGAGGGACCGCTGCCCGCCTGGCAAACACCCACTCTACCCTAACAATAAAACCAACAGGATATCATGAAATCACTCCTAATTACCACCCTCGCCATCCTCGCCCTGGCCCCTTACGTTTACGCCAAGCAAGCAACGCTAAAGAAAAACGACCGCATCGTCTTCCTTGGCGACTCAATCACCGCAGCGGGAGCCCGCCCCGGTGGCTACATCACCCTCAGCGCCGAGGCCATCCGCAAGGCCTACCCCGATCTCAACATCGAACTTATCGGCGCCGGCATCGGTGGCCATAAAGTTGCTAATTGCCAGCAGCGTCTCGACAAGGACGTTCTGCAGAAAAAACCCACCATCGTCTTCATCTACATCGGCATCAACGACGTCTGGCACTGGACCCATCCTAGGGTGGTTGCCAGAGGCAAAAAAGGCACCACACCAGAGGACTTTGAGAGTGGCCTCAGGGACATGATTCAAAAGATAAACGACATTGGCGCCAGAGTTATCCTCTGCACACCCACAGTGATTGGCGAAAAACCGGACGGCACCAACCCGGACGACGAACGTCTCGATCAGTATGCCGACATCAGCCGTAAGGTTGCCAAGGAAACCGACTCCCAGCTTCTTGATTTACGCAAAGGCTTCATCACCTACCTCAAAGAGCATAACCCAAAAAGCGCCAGCGAGGGCATTCTAACATCGGACAGTGTGCACATGAACCCGGCCGGCAATCAACTGCTCTCCAAGCTCGTCCTCAAGGCCCTGCAGGCATCAACTGCAAGTAAGCAGTAATCTTGTTCAACGATTAAACAATACGTTTGAACGGCCTATACTCATACTAAAGTATTGATTGTTAAAGCCGCTCGCACTGCAGGCTC
>Ga0115572_10002068_pt1 | contig 16139 bp, 8 predicted proteins | sample COGITO_mtgs_1206_FD_88681 | JGI IMG/M metagenome (GOLD analysis project Ga0115572, IMG submission 88681) | Pelagic marine microbial communities from North Sea - COGITO_mtgs_120607 | ecosystem: Environmental > Aquatic > Marine > Epipelagic | place: Germany:Helgoland, sampling site Kabeltonne... | reverse complement strand
GCTTGACACGGTCGAGGATCAGGACCAGTGGGTCATCGAATTGGTGCAGCGTGGGATGGCTTCGTCTGCCTATGACCGCGGAAGGTACTCCCCAACTCGGGAACAAGGCGTCCATCATTTCCATCGCATGCTTTGTACGCGCTTCAACGGCTATATGTAGGGATCTTTACCCAAAAAAGTACCATATTTTTCTCGGTTGTTTTGCGAGTGAGCGTGTGGGCCCCAGACATGGTATCCTAGTTTGTACAGCATGAACCCAACCCATGATTCCATGTGTTCAGAATGAACCCCTTGGGTTGGATATGAATTCACCACATTGTACATCCCATAGCGTTCCGTTAATTCCAAACCACAAGTTTCGAAGGATTCGGTTTTGCTATAGTTGGTGACAATTTTCCTTCCAGCTCGTATGCCTGCTTTGTGCTCTTTGAATCTCGTTTCACAAGCCTCTTTGGGATCAATATCTCCTTTGTTTGTCACTCCAACATAGACATAGCCCTTGAAATTGGGGGCAGTTGTTGGGCAAATTTCAGCATATCCTTCACCCGGAAAACGTTTGTATTTGCTCTTCTCATTGTTGACTTTAGGCTTCAATTCAATGACATAGACCTGTGAATGGTGTAACCGCCCAGAATTTGGTAACGTTTTCATGAACTCGAGGTATTCGGTCGAGCGGAAAACAGGGTCTTTCTTTGCTTGTTCACGTCTGGCCTTTTTTTGGGCACGTATTTTCTTGTTCTCACGTTTAATAGCATCCTCAAAATCCTTCTTTTTCTGACGCTCTTGTTCCTTGTATTTTTCGGGTGTCAGGCCTTCTTGGAAGTTGAATCCGCAACTGGTGCAATTGACCATTCCACTTTCCTCAAAACGGGACACCATGCGTATAGTGGCACATTTAGGGCACATGGAGCCAAACATTAGGCTCATTCCTGTTCATCGCTATGATGACCATCCAACTGATCAGTGCAGGAATGAATCTCAGTATCCTTTGGGAACTGAGCAATACTTGCCGGGCTCCATTCTCCACTCGTATTTACTTTGATTTTTTGCGCCTTTTCCATAATAAATCCGAATTCGTCCTCATTGTGCCGTTGTTCAAGTAATTTTGTCGGGGTTTTGATGTGTGGCGTGAATGTTTCTAAATCACAAGTGCATGGAAGTGCCCACAATTCCACTAGTTTGTGGGCATAAAAGATCTCATTCATTTGAATTTCATACATTTGCCAGTTATACTCTGGTTCTTTTTGGTCATAACTGTGCCTGAATTTAGCAATCTCAAACACTGTTGTTTCAATACGCCGACCGTTTTCATAGGTGTATTTCGGACCTGTTTTCGCTTTACGTTCAATATCATAATTAAGCAATTTCACATTTGAATCGTTATCGGTCGTGAGAGTGAGGTTACCTATGCGGTGCACCCATATATTTGTTGTATCTTCATTCATCCAATCGGTAACTGAACTCCAATGTTTTCTGTGTTTTTGAGGCAAGATGTGTTCAATTTGTTCATCTTGAGTTGAGCCATCAATTTCAAAATTGAGTGGTTGTTTGGACGCAAGTGAAGAATCAACCCGGTACAAGAAATAATACAAAGCACGGTTCCCAGGTCCGGTCCATTCCGAGGTACCATATACCGGATTACCTTCAAGGAATTTGTTGATCACGTTTCTCATTGGTGCGGATTTTGTGACTTCCAAACAAATTTCTTGTTTGGATTGAATCACAGAATATCCATTAAGAATCTTATTTGCGAACTTGATTTGTGTTAATGAATAAGCATCTTTCTTTTTCTGCATTTTCAGTGCGAAGACTCGGAAGATCCACTTTTCAAAATATGAACTAAGATCTCCAAATTCCGAATCATCGTACATGTACATAGCTGTCGTTAGTGGTAGCCTTAGTACAGCACGAAGTTGTAGATAATCGAGGATACGCGTGAGGTTTCTTTCCCCATTTTTGTCTGCTTTATCAAATCTTTTCTTGTGTTTTTTAGGGCAATAGATTGTGGAGTAAGCTGCAAAATATCCCTCCCAATGATTGATAAAACTCACCAGGCTTCCAATGAGTGGACCATGATCTTCGTCTACAAGTTTCTTATACTTCTCGTCAATTTTTTTGAAGGTATCATTCTGTTGCCTTGAATTCGTAAAAACGCACCATAAATCTGACAGAACTTGTTCTTCATCAGTGATTTGATAATCATGCAAACATGAAATTGAATTATACCATGCATCAGTCACGAGTTGTTTTGTGATCTTTGGCAGGAGGGGGTTGCCAGAAACAATTTCTGATTTTTTTATCTCGAGTTGGTTTGCGATGTCTTCATCAGGTACCGATTTGGCGCGAAGATTCTTGATTTTCTCATTCAATATGGCGATTCGAGTTGTATGAGACTCTGCGATGTGTAAAAATAGATTTTTTACCTTGTCAAAAGTTGACAGTCCTAAACCACGATTATTGATGGATTCAAAGACAGTGTATTTGTTGAAATCCTCTTCCATGTCTACAATTTGAAGTTTGACCTTTTCAAGGAAAAGATTGGCAATACGTTCATACTTAGTTCCATCTCCATTGATGTGACAAATGGTTTCCAAATTTTTTGTTATGAACTCATGATTCTCGGAAAGTCTTTGCATTCCTGCAGTTGTTATGGTTGGTTTTGTCCCTCCGAACAAAAGGTGAATGAGTAATTCATTCATGCCTTTATCAGCAAATACCAATCTAGGCGAATCATATTCTGGCGGAGACACGGACTGTCCGTCACTTTTGTAAGATACCAGTTTTCGAAGACTATCTAGCAAAACGGGGTTGTTCATGACGTGTTTGCTTTTTGCCAACACACTCGCAATCAGCATCAAAGTTGTTACTCGCTGTTGGCCGTCAAGGATATATTTGTGAAGTAATACGCTGCCCATGTAGTCCTCAGTCTTCTTCTCTTTACCATTTGAGTTCGTCTGGCTTTCCAGAAAAATCGGCCCGGTGTAATGGGACTTGCGTCGATGATTGGCTGTATGAATATCCAACAATAGGTCCTCAACTTGTCTCTTTTTCCAACTGTAAGGCCGTTGTTGTTGTGGAATCACAAAGATCCTCCCATTATAGAACTTATCCAATGCTTGCATACCGCTCATGAGTCATCCGTAAGCATGCATCTGTTTAATCTTTTTTACCGCTCTAATTCAATCCGATCTTCCCGCTATCCATATTTACTGTAATCGATAGGTAGGGCCATGCGGGTCGCTGAATCTTACCAAATCCCCCCTCAGTTGATTGGCCCACTTACAATGGTGTACCAGTACGAGGCCGACCAAGTCAATCAAAAAAACAACGTAGGATTGCAGTTTGATGTCGAGTGGACCCCCGAGGATCTCAAAGCCATCATTCATGACTCTGATATTGAGCCCTCAGAATTGTTAGATTTTCTGAGAGAACACAGGCGCATGGTCATTTTTTACGACTCAAGCGGTGATGAGCGGGCGTATCGCACCGATACTGCCGAGTTAGTGCGACTCTCTTCTTTCAACTATAACAGATATCCAAATAAAAAATCGTCTGAGCTTGTCACAACTCAATCAGGAGTCACTTGGGCTATTGAGAATAAAATGACGCCTAAATGGTCTGTTGGCATTGAAGAAGTCAGGCAAAGGCTGCTTCAAGAAGTGAGTCACGGTTGGACGGATGAGGACTCAGATCACCAAGTCTACACGCATAAATCCCTTGAAAAGGCGATTGAAATTGTTTCCAATGCATACGAAGCAGGGCAGAGAAAGAAAGGAAGAGAGGCTTTTTTGAGTGAATTTCAGGTGCGAAGCATTCAACAAACCTTGCGCGGAATCTACTCCACCGGGGCGAAGGGGTTGGCTATTTTGGCCGGCACAGGATCTGGCAAGTCATACGGATTCCAAATCGGAGGTTTGATTGCCGTTGTGGAACAACGGTTATCCAAACAATTGAACACTGTGCATTCTTTATTTCTGTATCCACGTGTAGCATTGATGGACGACCAAAGAGAGGCAATGGAAGAATTAATTGAAGTATGTAACTTTTTTCTGGCAGAGGATGAAAAGGTTCGCTATGCCACTGACGGCGGCTCTGCGTTGAAAATGAAGGATTACAAACGGCTTATTGAACCCGGAATAAGTGACGAAGACCTCGAGAAAAAACGTATTGGAGACGTCATCAAAGCGATTTATGGCGATGAACGGCAATGCCCGCACATTGTTTTTGCAAACCCAGATTCCCTTACTTATCGGCTCGCAAATCCTACGGCTGCCAAAGCGCTAGTATCAAATTTGAAAAACTTGGTATTTGATGAAGTTCATCTGTTGGAGAGCATCACGGGAGCAAATACTGCCGGCGTTATTCGTCGATTGTGCGCCCAATCGAGTTCGGAGATCATGCTGACCGGCTCATCGGCAACAATTGCTGATGCAAATTCCCATTTGAGCAAAGTCTTTGCGATTCCTAAAGGTGAAGTGATCAAAGTATCTCCTGAAGAAGAAGAAATGGAGCATACTGGCATCATACACCATGTATTTCACCGGGGCATGGAAGGAAGCAGCTTCAAAACCAATCTGACAAATCTTACAAGTTTGGTCACTCATGGTCGGCGAAGGAGATCAACGGAACCACCTCGCGATTCAAATGAAGCACACAAGACACTAGGATTTGCTGATTCGCTTAATTTGTTGGGTTCTTGGGAATACCTACTTAGGGATAACGAAGGCCTCGAATTCAGTAAAACTGTGCAACGAAATCTGAGAAATGGAAAGCCTGTTTCAAACCTTAAACCAGAAAAAATACCCCTTCCTTATCGATTCAGCACACCACTATGCCACATCGACCCCGAGTCGATCGGGTATAGTGAAAATGAAATCAAATCCCATTGTGAATCATGCATCAACGGCACTTCCAGCGTTCTCAAGAACGTAGATTCTGATTTATTTCGAACGATTCATCTTGATGGATACAGAAACGACCAACTCGCCATTATGAGCCTCCAACCAATGCCGGAGAAGATTGAGGTCGGTGTGACAGATCAGTGCCCTTATTTCCAATCAGGCGCCTGCTGGCGTGAGGAAAAATCATTCTCTCCATCCCACCTGTACAACAATGGCCCTGCAATGTATTCGAACTCGGTATTTCCCATCAAACTCACATCCCAATCAATTGCTGAGAAGAAAAATAAAAACAAATCAGAGGTGAACCACTTTGAAATTAGTAAAAAGCAATTCCTCGACTTACCAAGCAGCGCACAATTAGAAAACGACCGCCATTTCGCAGAAATCGCACTGAGTTCACCCGCAATCGAAGTCGGAATGGACTTTGATAACGCCCTCGACGCCGTTCTTTTCAAAGCAATTCGAAATGTATCTGCCTACAGGCAAAAAGTTGGCAGATTGGGCAGAGAACGATACAGAGATGTATACGCTGCAATGATGACTTCCTTCCGAGCCATTGATTATCACTATTACCGAAACCCAACTGCGCTTTTGGACAACAACAGATTGGAGCCAATTCCACTCACGTTGGAAAATGACAATGTGAAGAAGCAAATGGTCTACATGGCACTCTTCGATCACCTAGCAATGCATGGACCCGGCGATTCAATTTACATCGCTGATTTGAGAAGTTCAAATTCATATTCAGACACCATCGATTTAGCCTTGACCTACTTACAAACCAATAAGAATTCAATCTGTAATCACCTTTCAAGCAAGTTGAAGGTAAATGACCAAGAATTATGCGAAGAAGTACTGGGAGAAGTTTGCAGCCAATTTCAATTTTTAAGGCTTGATATCAATGAATTCTTGCGAGGTGATGCACGTTGTATGGCAGACAGAATAGGAAGCCAAATAGGTATCAAAGGTAGTTCTGCTCGCCGAAGAAATGGTATGCATGACCTGGAGTTAACCACCCAAGGAACACAATTTGTCAGTATTTGTGACAAAGTGATGAAATGCCTAAGAGAAATAGCAATCTACGGTGATCAACTCAAATCACACAATGTTGACCTCTTGCTTCAATTAGCCGAGGAATGTAAATCATTGTGGGCTGATTACAACCTCGGAGAAACCAGGTCGCTAGAGAAGTTCCTGGTCTTAGGGTCGTCGGAGAACATGCCGCAATTGATGTCGGAACTCACAACATCTGAATTGACTTCTTCTAACATTGGGAGAGCAATCATAAATTTCATTCCCCTTTGCCACCAAATAAGCAACTCTCCTGTCCACATTCAAAACATGCTTGTCGCAGGACAAATCCCCTTAGGAAAATCAATGGAAGATTGGAACATCGCCAGAAAAAATACCTTCAATTTCAATGTCTATTACCTTAGAAACCTGTTCTCCACATTGCATTCGACGAAGCATCGACTTCCCTTTGTGTTCCAAACTTCATTATTCAAGCCACCAAATGAAAAATCGGTTGCTATTTTTGTACCAAAGAGAGGCAAATCTGGTGATTCAGGAAGTCATATCGATGTACCCATAGCTGAAACACTTTTCAGCCATGTTCCAGGAATGTGGACATACCGTCGATCTGCGACACCAATGAAGGCGAAATGCTACCAACAACTCCAACCCATTACTGATAACCCCCATGCAATGCATTTACCATTAAATAATTCGGGAGAAGACGCTGATGGCCCAATAAAGCATCAGTTTATTGAGAAGAAGTCAATTGACTTTGATAAATTACCGTGGGACTTTATTCTCGATTCAAACCACGAAGATATCGTCATTTTGGAACCTGTGCAAATCAATTTAATGTTTAGTGGGAGTCGAAAACGAGGGAATTCATTACTACCTGCAAAGCATATTGATGGCGATTACAAGTTGATTCGAGATGGTGACGACGCCCCGGATGATAGTTTGGAAAAAATCGACGAGGAGTCGGGCGATGGAGAGGCCGAAGATGATGAAACAATCATGCCAATCAACGTTCCGGAAAGCTACCCGATCAGTTGGAGAAACCTTCAGACTACATTCCCAATACACATTAAACCCTTCAGAGGTCCATTTGACAAAGAGTTTAAACCCAGTGCTTTGAGTAAGATCTTGTTCTCTAATGTAGCGTTTGATTCCACTGCAAAGGTATCTGAATTTGTCCTTGGCGTGACCAGAAAATATCAAGGTGGAGGTGAGTTAGAGATCAAGTACACTCTCAATAATCATAACGAACAACCTGTTGCAATCGGGCATGATTACACCTCAAATGCAATCTGTTTTGAAGTCAATTCTCGACAAATCACTGAAGCCGTACAATGGACTAGAATTCAAGCGAGTTCCAAAGATGGCCATGCAACAAGGTATCAAATTCTTCAGCACTTGTTTAAGAAAAAGTATGGTTGGAATCGATTCCGATCGGATATTTTCCTAAGGCTTCTCCTCCATAGCAGAGAGTTCAAGATCCCTGCGAACATGAACGAATGGCTTGATACAGTGGCTGGTTTAGATTTCGACGATGTTGCTAAATTTTCTGATGCTTGGTTTAATTCAAGTCTGAAGCACATCGACATTCGATACCTCGAGGAAGCTGTGAAGAGGGTATGGGAAAACAGTCCAACACAAGAGGATTTATCGCGCTATCAAAAGGATTGGGCTGTTCGAACATACGCCAATTCCCTTGGGATCCATATGCTACAATCTGGAAGAGAATACTCCGGTAGTCGAGACGAAGACATTGGCTACCACGTTGAGTGTGATGCTGAGAGTGAGGCTGATGAAAAATCGATTGTCAATATATGGCTTTACGATCGCAGCCCAGACGGAAATGGCACCACCAAAACCATAGCTGATTGGTTTGAAATTCCACGAATTGTTTCAGAAACCATGGTCGAGGAAGGCCTGGCATCACTACCAACAAGAGATTTCATTACATGTCTTGGTGAATACCTTGAACCATGCAAGGCACATCAAGCAGGCGTTATTGCTTGGACAAGCAAGCACAAAAAGATCAAGTTGTCCTCTCTTAAAGGGCTCAAGCCCCTCTATCCAGACATCGAATTTGAACGAAATTCATACGATGACGATTGGCAATTGTTGCACACAAAATTTGGTTTTGTACGGCATGAATATCCTTTTGTTGAACTCATTCTGCCACTCATACCCGGTTACGGCGACGAAGAGGTTAGGATCGAGAACCTTCGGAAAGCCGTCACAGGGTGCCATGCTTCTTGCGTGGAATGCTTGCAAGAGTTTGGAGTGAGCATGCTCGGCTCGCTCTCTGGTCCAAATTATGCAAACAAACGGATGCTTGATCGCGTGCTATCGAACCTCATGCTCGAGCAAACAAAAGAGTTCAGACGCAATGAAATGTCTTTTGACGGGTATGCAAACGGTATAGCAGATACGGGAACGGAGGTTGCTGACGAAGAGTTTACTTACACAGTCAATGGCCAAAAAAAGAGTAAAAATCCAATGATTCATCCTCTGAATTTGTGGGAGGAAATCAATTCTGACGAGCCATTTGCTGAAAATGGGACGGTGCAGTTTTTCACTTGGAAACGAATGGATGTTCCACGGTGTTCAGAATGACAACGATTGATTCGCGATTCACTGATGTGACATGGGAGTTACTTCTTGCGTGCATCTATCTTGCAGGAAACGGTGTGATGATTGGAGAAAGGGACCGAGAAATAATACTTGCGAGTCCATGGATTTCAGATCTTGACAACCCTAATTTCAAACCAAAAACCATGCTGATTCAGTCCGTGGAAATCGACTCAAAAAAACGTCTTGGCCGGTTATCTGAAGTATTGAAGGTTCTTGTTCAATATGGATATGAAGTCAAGGTGGTCACCTCGAAGCCTGGGTGCTTCAAATGGAAGTCGAACTGGGATGATAGCGAGGTAAGTAAAGACGGTGACTTGCAACGAAAATTGGTATCGCATGGAGTGCAAGTGATCCATAACAAAGAAAATCATTCAAAGGCCATTTCGACCCCCATCGGGGTCATCCTTGGAAGTGCTAATTTGACCGGGAATGGGTTCTTCAAGAACTCAGAAATAATGCAGTTGGTGAACCGCAATGAAGCCAACTTCTCACAAACACGAAATGTTGTGCATAGGAAAGCTATCTCTATTGAATAGAACTAAACCACGTGCCAAATTGTGCAATGTTTTGTTCCACCGCTCTTTGTACCACGTAACCCTCGACCAATCATCTGTGTGTACATGGGGCTCGATTCCTCCAACCCCTTTCTCAAGAGCAGGATGCCATCCACTTTCGGTACATCCACTCCTTCACGCATGATGTCCACTGAGATCAAGACTTCAAAATGGCCATGTTTAAACTCATTTAGGCGGGAAATAATTTCATCTCGCTTCAAATTACCGTGGAGTGTAGTGGCATTGACTTTGCGTTCCCGAAGAAGAATCGCTATGATGCGAGCTTGCTCGATTCCATTACAAAACAGGAGCAAATTTGTGCTCTCTTTGAGGAGTTTCTTGACAAGTTCACGCGCCGCTATCAATGCTGGAACCTGATCTCGCCATGCTTTGCGTTCATCGAATTGGCCTGAAAGCTCCAATAAATCAATTTCATGCTGAAGGTTCTTTTCGACCCTGGCATAACTCGAAAGGATTGATAATTCGGTGAGAATGTCTTGAGTTAACTTCCGATGTGGTTTTCGAATCCCTGATGTGATTTGGAAATTCCTAGGATAAACTAACGTCGAATAAAGGCGATTAAACATTGCACTGTCGGCAACAAGCGAAGGTGTTGCTGTTAATCCCAATCGTGATTTTGAATTGACATTCTCAAACAAAGTATTCTGCTCTTCAATACCGTGGTGTGCCTCATCGATGACAATGAGATCGAATTCCATGCCTTGGACTGAATCTTCGAAAAACCGAACGGAGTCTGGAGTGCATACGGTAAAAGACGGCGTGTCACCCTGGAACATATTGGCTGACAAGCGCACCCCTGAGGAGTAGACCGAATTAACCCAAACATGGCGTTGGTTGACCACCGTGCGTTCTTTTTCCCAATTTTCTTTGAAACTTTGCTCCGCTTGATTGCATAACTCATTTTGATGAACAACCCATAGGATGTGCTTTGGTTGGTCAAACTGTTCGATGTATCTGCAAATTGCCGTCATTGCTGTCTTGGTTTTACCGGCTCCTGTTGGCAATACGAGAAGCATATTCTGTCTCTTGGGATCACCGGAGTTGAGATTCAGTATAATTTCCTCGACACATTCTGTTTGATACGCCCTTGGATCTGTTGTTTGTGGAACAGAAAGGTAGCTTCGACGTGTGTTTGTAACCGCTCTTTCGGGCGTCTCATAGGAAAGAGAGTCCACGATTGCTGAGACCATATCCCTTGGAGTGTTGCTGCGGCTGGTTTTGGTATGGAACGAATAGTCCTCTTCAGGTGCTGTTCTTCGGTAGTGCGCTAAAGCACGCTTTTTATCGGCATCGTTTTGAGATGAAACATAACGAAAATATTCGTACAGTGATACGGTTTCACCAGTCAGAATTAATGCGCGATCGAGAAAGGAAGATGATTCCTCGTTGCCGGAAATCATGCATTTAAGCCCCTAGTGCAATTGAGTATTCTCTTGTTTCGTAAATATTTTGAATCTTGAAGACAAGCGCCATAGGATCCTCATAATCATCTTCCTCAATGGTCACGCTGCAGGTTGCAATGCTGGTCTCGAGTTCATCGCCATTGGCATTCGGTTGTGTAAATGCCCAATTGTAGTTCTCGAGATCAATACGTTGTGGCGATTCTCCACCGGTTTGCACGTACACCTCTGTAGGGCGTGTGTACACATTACCATGCTCCCATTTGAGCGTGTATGTATCGGAAATCGCACCCTCTGTCTTCTGCAAAACTGGTTCTGAGGGATCAGCGAATAAAGCTGTTCCATGGTCGACATCGGCTCGCGCTGTTGAATGGATTTCATCAGGTGTGCGTACAAGACCGTGCAAAATGGATTGACGAACCCAAGTTGACATCCATTTTGATGCTGGCCTATACTGGCCTGCGAACCTTGGAGCGAGTTTTGGATGATGCCAGTCAAGGCCGGAAATCGGCTCTAAGGCCCTCATATACCCCTCATAATCGAGTGGGTAATCTCTCTTGATGCATACTTGCCTGATGAACGAGAAGTTTTTGAAAACAATTTCGACCAGTGGTTGACTGTGTTCAATTTCAGAAACCTGTCGCCTGTTAGGCTTCCATCGTACCGTATTTGGCATGTACTCGTGTTCGTGTGAATTAGCAGTATCCATCCATGCTTTCAGATAAGCAGCAACATCTTCTGCGATTTCCTCGATCGAAAGGGCGGTATCTCTGTACACTCCTCTGGTGAACCATGGGCGTATCTGGGTCAAAAATTCGGCCAATCTTATTCGGCTCAAGGTGGCTGAACCACGGCCAAGTACCAACTGCACACCATTTTCAAATGCACCGTATTCTTCTGCAGTCAGATACGATGCGAGTTTATACAAGTTGATGTTGATTCGGCGATTTGCTGCATCTTCATCGTTGTATGCCTGCAATGGGTCACCATAGGTCTTTCTCGCATCAGCAGAAGTGATTGAAAATTTATGGCTGAGGTAGTGTTGTTGGAACTCATCAAGTGGCTTGGCAAGAGTATTGATTTCTGTGAACACTTTCGCAACCTCATCAAGGGTAACTGCGCCTTCTCCACCATCATGGGTCATCACAATTGGGATGCTGATTCTAGCGCCGCGATTGCTTAATGCCATTCCACGGGTGCGGTGCTGACCATCAACGATCCAAATAGGCCGGTGATCCTCAAACGTTTTTTCTCCTGACTCATCTTCTGACATCGTTACGTCTGTCAAGCCACTTCCAACCGGCCGAAGAAATTGCATTGGATTGATTCGAATTGTTGCGTTATCTCCATTCTTTTCGATGGTAATGCCGTCTGCATTTTCGGGAATGAACAACATCACTGAATTAATGATGAGGTTTGAATCTGAAGCATTCATGAAATTCGTAATGGATTGGATGCGATTCACATCAGGCCTACGTTGCCATTGTGTGAGGCCTTGGCCTGGATTCAGAGACCAGTGGGCCAGGGCCATGGAACCTTGGTTGCTTACAGCAAAGTGAGGCAGATGGGGAACCATACTCACTGCGTCGATTTCACCAACGTTGACAGCTCCAATGTACACTTCGCGCCCCGCTTGGTAAGCGATTTTCAAATTCCATATCAACTCGGGAACATCTCCCGCAACAATTGCATCGTTGTTTTTTGGGTTTAGGGGAGTGTTGTAGGTGTGAATTTGGTAAGACCCTTCGTCTTCTCGGCGCACTGTGCCCTCCCAGATTGTCGGTGCATCTGGAATTGCATCAGTTGAGGCTATGCGCCACACGCCCCAAGGATAAACGCCTTTGACTCGGTCGATCGTCCCTAATTCACCTCTTTGGCCTACCATGCATTCTTGGAAAGAAGACCAATAAGTATTGATTTGGGCGTCTGTTGCCCCATTGTATTCTAGGCCAGACAGAACTTGCCAGGCTAAGATCAATTCAATCGAAGGAGTGTTGTTTCTTGCTATGATTTCGGTGCTGACGAACTTCCACGATTCACTCTTATCCTCATTGTTAAAAAATCTCGCCATGGGCTGGGCACGTCCCCACTGGATATAAATTACTGACCTGCGTATACGTTATGAAAGTCAATTCTTCCCAAGATGAATGTGCAACTGCGCTTTAATGCGTGTATCGATTGCGGAAATATTACATTCATGCCGAATGTACCTCACTGTAGAAGCGATGCTTTTCTTCACTGAATCTGGGGCAGACGCAATGGCGTTGTAGAGTTCTTCATCATTCACTTTTCGGCGGTCTGCTGCTTTAGGCAATACCAGGCAATTGGCATAGACTTGTTTGACTCCTTTTTCTCCTTTTGTCAGAAAGATGTCTAACAATTTCGTACTCACATCACGCGAAGAACTCTTGAGAACTTCTTTGCTTCTTTCATGCACTTTGAGAACGATGCCAGCTTGCTCAGACAGCGGTGAGTTGGAGGCAACGATAAACTGGACCTTGTACTCTTCAAACAATGGATCACAGGTGAATACGCGTTGATAGTTGGGCGGAGCGAAGGTTACAATTTTGTCTCCTATTGCAAGACTGATGTTTTCCAGACCTCCCTCGGGCAAGAGTGGCCACTCTTCTGGTGATGGACCAGTTCCTTTCCCAAACGTAGCCTCATAACTCGGAATCATTCGCCCTGTCGCTGGAATCAAACCACCGCCTGCAGAGATGACATAGCACTTCACATCATCTTTCTCTGAGCATATTTGAAGTTGCTTTTTTGTGGTTTGGCCAGTGTACAAATCCTCTGCATGAGTTTTTTTTGATGCCCTCGACCACGCTACTTTCCACCCTGCAAGGCCCTTTGGGGAGGGCCAAATCAAATCTTGCTCTGGGCGTGAAATTTTGGATTTAGAACAGGGGATCAACACATGAAGCGTCATTTTTCCACCTCAATAATCGACCAATTTTTCAACCATTCCCGTTGGTCACCTGGCTCGAGAGTTTTTGATAGTTCGACATAGGTTTCGATTTTTTGAATGATCCATTCGAAAACAAACGCATTGTGCGCAACTCTTCCCATGTTATGTTCCGTGGACCCCATCATCCGTGGATCTGCCGAATGCCAATGGTCGGGGTTTGCTTTGTGATACCAGCAGCGCTCGCTTGTGCACCGTGAAGATTTGAGATAGGTGCATGCGGGACACTCGCATGAAGTGTCGATGCCCTTCTGTGTTAACGGTACATCTGGGCGATAAATCGAGCTTTCCAAATTCCACGTCCACTCTGAAGCCCCCATTTTCTTCACAGCAATACGCTGGTAGAGTTCGGCTACATTTGTGGGCGTATCGACGCTCTCGCGGCCTGTTTTACCATCATTCGGGACATAGTACCAACCATTTGCAGCACCTTCGGTGGACAATTTAGAACCATCAAAGGAATCAATCTGTAAACGATACCACCATCGGACCCATTCAGGACTGTTCAAACCAAAAACATGCAGTTTTATCCCATCCTTCCTGCAGCGAGCAAGGATGCTGTCTGATGCAATCTTTGGACTTTCTAAATCCGTGATTCCTGCTATAATGCCCATGGCATCCAAGGGTTTAGACGAGTAGGGGACCATCCCCCCCAACGCCACATAAGTGTAGCCAAGTTCAGAAAACATCTGGTACTGTTGGATTCGTTCCTCAACCGTGCGGCCATGAATGACGCCGACGGCGTGCACGTTCGGATGTGGGCGAGTGTGTTCTAAGAAAGGCTCAGCATTTTCCTTGATGAATTTAAATCGACCTTCCGCCGTCGCATCGTCCATATCCGGAGTGATGATGTGGTCTGGTGCACACAACAGAATTTCATCCCACTTGTGAGTCGCTTGCACATGATTTTCAAAATAATAGTCCCAAGCAACTTGATGATTCATCTCCTTCCCGTCGCCTAAGAGAGGACGGTTTGAGTCCCTGTACTGGAAGGCCCCACAATCAGCGAAAACTCGCTTTGGCGGGCTGGATTGTGGGCGCAAACCGCTCTTGTCTGCAATTGGGTCGAGACTGGAATGCATTGTTTCATAATGAATCTTCGAATCAAACGACATGCTGAAAAGCAGGTTTTCTTTCATAAAAGATGGAAATAGATTGGTGTTTGATATTCTTCTGCGGGCATCTCCCGCCTGATCTGCAAAATAGGCAATCGTATCTGTGTGGGCAAGAGCAACATAGAAATTTGGAATGTTCATATTCTCAACCCATACACTATTATGAAAATTCCAATGATGCTCTAATGCCGATAAACTGATCTTATTTTCTGGTTTAAGGAGAAGCCTTGGGTGGCATTCTTCAGAGTAATGCTCCCGAATGGTTTTGTGAAGACAAATTTCCATTTTTGGACCGCGGATTCGGATTAAACCCAAATCAAACAATCGATGGATATCTTTCCTCAACATAAGACCGTTTTCAACGTGATTTGTACCGGGACCGTTGTAGGGAATGATGTGTGCGGCATCCAAAACTTGTTGCAGTTTCGTCCCAGTGATTACGCATCTTCCTTCGCACCTTTCAAGAATAGCCTTTCGAAATGCGGGTTGGCCTTCTCGGATTTGGGCGCCTTTTGATTTGATTTTTTGGTAGGATTCTGTAGCGGCTTTGAAATCGAATTCGAATGGTCCAGTTGGCTCAGACACTGTTCCGCAAACCGATACATCGAGATTTCCCTTGTCGAGGAATTCTAAATCCGGACTTAGGAATACTATTGCCTTGGAAAACCATTGGCGATTACCAGCAAGGGTCCTCCAAGTTCCTCTACCATCGACAGCGTTCATAGCAACGGCCATAGACAGCACTCTTGATTTGTCGAATTTATCTCTCTTCTTATCCGGTGCCCCTTCTGGTACACTGCGGAAAAATATAACAGATCCACTAACGTCGTCAATAAACCATTGTTTACCTTTATGAGAGGCCACGGGAAGAGATGAATGCAAGAGTTTTTCCGACGTAGATTTTATTCCGTTCCAGAAGGCTTCCGGATCAATGGGATAGCGGCACTCCACTGGGAATGAATATACACCCTTGTCATGGTGTGCGACTTTCCCAGCAGGTTTCCAATACCCATTCAACCTGTTTCTTAGGTTGCGCTTCCATTTTGGTTGGCTGTTCTTTTTGGAAATTGGACTCAGGTCTCCCTCAGTCAACTGAATTTCACCTTTTTTATAGGCATTCAATACGGATTCATAGAATTGCTCAATATTTGATTTTTCATTGGAAAGATTACTCAAAATGAATGAATCAAAGGATGAACCCGGGGTTGTGCTAGAATTCATGTAATCCGCTCTGAATAGATTAAGCAGACCACCGTTATTAGCTGTTGCCTAAAACGCTCTAGCCATTGGGTCATCGAATTGGTGCAGCGTGGAATGGCTTCGTCTGCCTATGACCGCGGAAGGTACTCCCCAACTCGGGAACAAGGCGTGCATCATTTCCACAGAATGCTCGAATCTGTTCCCGGCTCAACAATTGATTGATTCTATGGAGCAAACATTGAGGTGCTCGTCTCTTACGAAGCATGGATTCCCTCACGCATGCGCTGGTCGGCGCGCTCATCGGGGAACTGAGCCCTAAACGAATC
>Ga0115572_10002062_pt1 | contig 16159 bp, 16 predicted proteins | sample COGITO_mtgs_1206_FD_88681 | JGI IMG/M metagenome (GOLD analysis project Ga0115572, IMG submission 88681) | Pelagic marine microbial communities from North Sea - COGITO_mtgs_120607 | ecosystem: Environmental > Aquatic > Marine > Epipelagic | place: Germany:Helgoland, sampling site Kabeltonne... | reverse complement strand
CTACTCGAATCGATTGGCCAGGGCGTTTAGACGAGATCCCAAATCCTTATGAAATGAAGGATACCAAAAATCAAACTTGCGCTACCAATAATGATGGTGACGCTGAAGAAGGCATGGACGAGCACGAGAGTGTGGTTAAAATCGTTCCTATGCCTTTGCATCGTAAACTGGATATTGATCATTCAAAAGCTGTTATTCGACTTCCTTCATTCGAAAAAGTACGCGCTGATTCTGCGTTATATGCTCATGCATCGCGCATTTTACATCTTGAAAGTAATCCGCAAAATGCTCACCCTTTGATCCAGCGTCATGGCGACAAAGAAATTTGGGTTAACCAGCCACCGATTCCATTAGAAACCGAAGAAATGGATGCGGTTTTTGCTTTGCCTTATCAGCGTATTGCACATCCCTCGTATGGCGATGCCAAAATTCCTGCTTACGATATGATCCGTTTCTCGGTGAATATTATGCGCGGTTGCTTCGGTGGCTGTAGTTTCTGTTCGATTACCGAACACGAAGGGCGAGTGATTCAAAGTCGTAGCCAAGAATCTGTTCTAAAAGAAATTGAAGATATTCGCGATCATGCTCCTGGTTTTACCGGTGCAATTTCAGATTTGGGTGGGCCAACGGCTAACATGTATCACCTAAATTGTAAGGACCCGAAAATTCATGCGAGTTGTCGTCGACTGTCTTGTGTGTTCCCAAGTATTTGTACCAACCTAGTAACCGATCATTCGCAGACAACATCTCTGTATCGTCGTGCTCGTGCCTTACCGGGTATTAAACGCGTAGCGATTGCATCAGGCCTTCGCTATGACTTGGCGGTAGAAGATCCAGAATACGTTCGCGAGCTAGTAACTCATCACGTGGGTGGCTATTTAAAAATTGCACCTGAGCATACCGAGAAAGATACCTTGGATATGATGATGAAGCCGGGCATGGGAACGTACGATAAGTTTAAACGTATGTTTGAAAAATACTCAAAAGAAGCAGGGAAAAAGCAGTATCTTATTCCTTACTTTATTGCGGCACACCCAGGCTGTGAAGATAAAGATATGTTGGGCTTGGCTTTATGGCTTAAGCGTAATAAATACCGCGTAGATCAGGTTCAAACCTTCTATCCATCTCCGATGTCGTTGGCGACGGCGATGTATCACTCAGGCCGTAATCCATTGCAGCGTGTGAGTTACAAATCTAAAAAGATGGTAGTGCATACCGAACTTAAATCTCGCCGCATACAAAAAGCTTTCTTACGTTATCATGACCCTAAAAGCTGGCCAATGCTGCGTGAAGCTCTAAAAGATATGGGCCGTGAAGATATGATCGGTTCTGGTAAGGGCGCGTTAATTCCTAAGGAAGAGCCAGAAGCACATCGTTATGCGCGTATGAAGCAAAAAGGCTTAAGTGACCGTGGTCGTCCCGGTGCAAAATCTGGTATCAAGAAAGCAGGCTCCAAAACAACTGGTGCTGAAGCGAAATCTGGGCAAGGTAAGCCTGCAAGCACAAGGCCATCGGGTAAATCATTTGGTAAGCCAGGATCTAAACCTGCTAATAAGCTGAGTGGTAAAAAGCCAGGTAAAAAGTTGCAGAAGTCTGTAGCTGAAAAAGCGGGTGTAAAACAAGAAGGGGCTAAGAAATCCGGTAAGCCAAGCTTTAAAAAGCGTAAGTAGAAAGTTGTTATTGATCCTGAAAGGGGGTCAGTATTTTTAAATAAAAGGGCCTTGTTAAGTTTTCAGAACCAAGGCCTTTTCTTATTACTCCACAGGAAACTCGTTAATTTTTCGTAAAAACTCTAAGTCCTTCTTGAGTTGTTCAGACCGTTCCTTTGGTGATACATCTTCAGACCACTGATCATGATCTTCTTTAGTTTCCATTACGCGTTCCATTAGGCTAGAAAAAGACTCCGTTTTATGCTCTTTTTTTACAACTGCCTTAGCATTAAAGTCAATTTTAATGACGTTTGAGTCAGACTGCTTACTCATTGTCCTACCTTAGTATTATTCTTGTATATTCATTTCTAATGTTAATACATCAACAATCGTGCCAATTCTATAAGTGCTGGAAATGCCCATTTAATAGGCCTTGTAGCTGTTCTGTATTAGAAATTGTAAGAAATAAGGAGGTTGTGCGTTTATTTGTTAAGGGAATTTGGCTCTAAGTGACAATATTTGTCAGTTTGAAAGCTTCTGTAAATATAGAGTGTGTCGCTTTACCTAAATGATGCCAGCATCCAAGCTTGCTGACATTGCTAAGCCTAGATGCTCACACTGAGTAAGAAAGTCTTCATCAAATTTCCCTTTGCAAGTTAATGGCTCTTGAACCAACTTCCAACGCAGACCTGTAGTAATTGTTTCAATGGCTCTTCTAGTTCCTGTGCCGTCATGCCCAGCTCGGACATAAAAGGTAAATGGAAGCCCTTGTGTATTGTCTAGGCAATCATTGTAACAGCGATCGAAAACATCTTTTATTAGGCCTGCCATATAACCTAGGTTTTCTGTTGTGCCAATGATGATGGCTTGGGCTGACAATATATCGCTTGCTTGGGTGTTTAAAGGCGCTAGGTATGTCGTCTCGACGTTGGTAAGGTCTGAATTGTTTGCTCCTTTAATGACCGCTTGTAACATTCGATCGGTATTGTCTGAAGGCGCGTGAGCTATGATGAGAAGTTTTTTCTTGCTGGGCATAGCGATTTTGCTCTCGATAGATTGTTGGGTTTCTTACATCATAACGCACTTATCGGCCTAAAGACCGACCTGCAGCAGCATAGTAGGTCGAGCTTTAGTCCGACAAAGTAGACGTTTTGTATACAGAACAGCCATTCTATTCTGTAAAAGTTTTGTCAAATTAATTTAGGTGCGCTACATTACAACTTGGTAAGAAAAGTACCATTAGATTAACCCAAATAACGAAGAAGGCCAGTGATGAACATGGAGATTCAGGCAGCTTTAGAAGTTGCTGATGAGACCGATGCATTCCTACAAATTACAGACGTAATTTATGATAGAGAAGCAGAGATTGGGTACCCAAGCCTAAGCCAGGGTGAAAAAACAGTTTATTGTATAGACTGCTTATCTCGAGAGATGGAAAACGGTGGCTTTGCCCAGCTTTTTCATCATGATACAGGCGCTCTGTCTGCTGATATGTTGGAGGCACTTGAACAAATTCGTGCTAAAAACACTTATGAAGTCGTTTTGCAGATGATCAATTTCTTCCCTAATGGAGAAGTTCCCGCTGAGGAAGATGAGCGTATTGAAACCTTCGATCGCATTTCTAGTGAACTCTTCGATGAGATTGTTGAGTGTGATGATCGTTTCCATGATGCTGGCGAAAATTTAGTTGAGCTGACGCTCAAATACGTTGCAAAAAATCGTAATCAATTCCGCTGATTAATAAAGTATGAGAATAGGCCTGCATAGGCCTAAATCACTTGCAATTATCGCAGAGGAGCCCTATAAATGGGGCTCATTCTCACACAATAAAAATTAGAAAAAGGTATTTCTTATGTTACGTATTGCAATGAGCTTATTAGCTTGTTTAGCTATAGCTCCTTTGGCGCAGTCTAAGATGATTGATGATGTTAATGTTGCCGATACTATTCAGGTTGCTGAGCAGTCTTTAAACCTTAACGGAGCAGGCGTTCGATCTAAGTTTTTTCTAGATTTATACATTGGCGCCTTGTATTTAAACACGCCAAGTTCAGATGCTGAGGCAACGATAGCTGCAGATGAACCGATGACCATTCGTTTATATATCACCTCTTCAATTATTGATGGTGAAAAAATGAGTGAAGCGACACTTGATGGCTTTGTAAAGTCGACGGATGGAGATATTACTCCTATCCAAAAAGAAGTAGATTCACTTATCTCTGCATTTCGTGATGCTGTAGAAGATAAAGATGTTTTTGATCTTCAATATGTTCCGGGTCAAGGCGTGAGCGTTATTCGTAATGGCGAGCTTAAGACAGTTATTCCAGGTCTTGAATTTAAACAAGCATTATTTGGTATCTGGCTATCTGAAGATCCAGTGCAAGACGGTTTAAAAGAAGACATGCTAGGTGAAGCGTAATATTCACTTAACTGTTTAACCGAACTAAAAAGCCGCATTGCGGCTTTTTTGCTATTTAGCATTAAAGAACTGGATTGCTTGGCCGTTATAACCTATAGCGCAACTTATTCTGGTGACTGTTATGCACTTTAATCCCAATCTTATCAATGTCCAATCTGGTCAGTACTCCTCTGGTTCTTCGTATGCAAGAGAACCTGTTGAAAGTCAGCAAAATGCCAAGCCTAATGATGTTTTAAATGAAAATGTAAAACGCGGTGTGGGTGAAGCTACGGGCACATCTTCATCAGGCTTACAGTTATCAGATAAAAAGAGTGCGGATGATGTTGCTCAAACCATGCTTGATCATGTGCAGCGCGGTTTAGATCAGCTTAGAAGCCAAGGTGCTAGCGATGAACGTATTCAGCAGCGTCTAGATGCTGCAAAGGAAGGCATTGCTAAAGGTTATGACCAAGCTGAACAGCAACTAAAAGATATGGGGTTATTGGATGACGATCTGAAAGCAGAAATTGATCAAGGTCGTAGTTTAATTGATGCTGGTCTGGAGCAAATGATTTCAGGCAAAGAGGTTGAGGAAACTCAGGGCATTCAGACCCAAATACCTTCCGTCAGTAACTCAAGTGTCAGTAGTTCAAGTCGATACAGCACTCAAGCCAGTCAGAATAACTCAATGTCACTTGAACTAATGACGCAAGACGGCGACAGCATTTCTTTAAGCTTTATGCAATCTTCATCTGCTTCCTCCTCTTCTGCTAGCGAAGGTGGTCAGCTTTTTACCATTTCTGGGTTTGAGCAAGGCATCGACTGGCAAATGGATGTGATAGGGGACCTCGATGAAGGTGAGCAAGAAGCGCTTAGTAATTTATTACAAGATGTTGAAAAGCTAAGTAGCAGCTTTTTTGGCGGTGATCTAGGCGGTGCATTAGAACAAGCTATGCAATTAGGTTTTGATGGCGATGAGCTTGCGTCAATGAGTTTGAATCTTCGTCAAGAGTCTTTTAGTTCAGCGAGTCGAGCTTATAACTCTGTGCAACCTAAGTTACCGACTCCAGAACTTGAAAGCTTATCGTCGGGTTTACTGGCGTACAACGAAAGTTACTTATCAGCGCTTGAAGAAGCTCAGTCTTTTTCAGATCCAGAAAAGCTACTTAATGATTTAGTTGATCAGTTGTACCCGGATGATAATTTGAAAGATATTTTCTTAGCGTACAACCAAGGTCTTCAAAATGCCGTAAATGCACGCGAAGAGATGATGTCAAACTTACTGACTTAGATAGTTGATTGGTTATATTGCATTTTGGTATTTAACTAAGCCGTATTATACTTTGCAAAACCTTACTTAATTGAGTCACCATCTTGGCTATTTTATTATTATCTACTCAGGCATGTCACTTGTGTGAGCTTGCCGAGCAGGTTCTGCAGCAGGCATTTTCTCAACCTGAAATCCAACAATTAATGCTGTCTCAACCCCTTGATGTCTATGTTCAGGATATTATTGATCATCCAAAGTGGCTTGAATTGTTCGGTGAAAAAATCCCCGTTTTGTTCGATGAAAAAACAGAATCCACATTATGTTGGCCATTTGACGCTTCGGCTACGGTTGAGTGGCTACAGAAACTCCATCTTCAAGCTGGCTCTAGCTTGTCTTAAGTTCTATTATTATCATTGTCTAAGTATTAACATACTTACTTTTGACCTTTAGGAATCCATATGAAAGGAACCCACATGAAAGGAAACACCATGACCCGTTTTCGAATTTTATTCTCAGTACTCGCATTATCGCTGCTTGCGGGTTGTTCAACTCCGAAATCATCAACTAATGACGCCGTGTATTATGCTTTACAAACTGACGTGCAGCTGCGTTTATGGGTTGATCATTGTGAAGGTATCAGCGGTAGAGCTAAACAAGTTGCTTGGCAGGCCAAGAAGAACTGGTGGCGACGTAATGGTGCCTTTGTTGAGGGTGCTGATTACGGCTTAACGCGTGAAATCATGATGGTTTCTGGAGATCGTGATGTTACTGGTGCCAATCTTGCGCTAGGTGTTACGTCTCAGGTTATTAATCAAGCGGAAAAAGAAATGCAATCGGTTCTTGAAGGAAGCAGCAATCAAGAAAAGCTTTGTATGAATATGTTAGCCAAGTTTAACGATGGTGATTACGATTTACGGGATAACAACCAGCTTTATCCAACACTTGTTGATCTTCAGCGCCGTGAGCAGCGTGATGGTCAAAACTTGGAAGAAAAAGCTGCCATGCTAGAAGTGAAAAAGCAGCGTAAATTTGGTCGTTCTTTATATGCTGTAGAAAAACTAGCTAAGCGTTCAGGTTGCCCTGGTGCAAAAGTACAAGTGATTAAAGCAGATTGGCCTCACGAAGTGTATGACGTTCAGTGCCCTGATAAGAGTTATGTACTGGTTCGTTGTGAGTGGGGCAATTGCCTAGTTAATGACTAGTTTATAATTAGATTATTTATTAACTATTCGCTCTAAAACAAAAAAGCCACTATAACGTTTCGTTATAGTGGCTTTTTATTAGGCTGTGCCTTATTAGAGAGACGTCTAATTTTAATTATTTAGACCAAACTCCTGCTGGAATTAAACCCTCCAACTGGCTGATTTTGCTATCACGCTCATCAGTATCTTCAGCTGTAATGGTTACGTGGCCTAATTTACGAGCAGGGCGAGCTTCTTTGCCATAGCTATGAACATAAGTCTGACTCATGCCTTCAGCTGCTGCTGTAGGACCTTCATCGCTAATCACATTGATCATGGCAACTGCTGGGAAATTTGAAGCTGTATCGGTAATCAATTGACCTGTAACTGCAAGCATATGATTACGGAATTGACTGGTAACAGCCCCTTCAATAGACCAGTGTCCTGAGTTATGAACGCGAGGTGCGACTTCGTTAGCAATTAGATTATCTTCAGTTTCAAATAACTCTAATGTAATTGTGCCAACATAATCTAGGCTGGTGGCAATCTGCTCGATATAGCGTTCAGCAATGGCTTGCTTCTCGGCGCTAAAACCATGAGCAGGGTAAAGCGAATAACGTAAAATACCTTCGTGATGGATATTCTCAGTCATTGGCCATACTTTGATGTCGCCATTTTCACCGCGACAACCAATGACTGAGATTTCACGAATAAAAGGCACAAAGGCTTCAGCAATCAACTCACGATTACCAATTTCAGCCCAAGCTGCAGTGGCATCAGAGGGTTCGCGTAAAACGAACTGACCTTTACCGTCGTAACCTTCTGTTGTGGTTTTCATGATGATTGGAAGACCAAGCTTCTGCACAGCATCATGAATATCCGCAAGTGAATTAACGGCGTGAAATTCTGCAGTTGCAATGCCAGCGGCGCGCAATGCGTTCTTTTCAGTAATACGGTTCTGGAAGGTTTTTAATGCGGTAAGGCTTGGAAATACCTTGTCTTCAACACTTTCCATTTGGCTAACGATATGAGCAGGAATGTTTTCTGTCTCATAAGATATGCGATCATTGTCGTTCAAAAACTGCTGTAAACTGGCTTCATCAAAAGCACGTAAATCATATAGATTTACCGTTACGTCATTTTGATCTGCAATACTGGTTTCTAACATCTGCCCCAGTTGACCGTTACCTAATATTCCTAACTTCATTAGCCTTCTACTCTCGGGTCAGGTTGGCTTAAAATCGTTTCAGTTTGATTCTTCTGGAAATCATGAAGACGCTTTGTTAATTCACTATCGCTGGTTGCAAGAATCTGAGCTGCTAAAAGGCCTGAGTTCTTTGCGCCCGCATCGCCAATTGCTAATGTTCCCACGGCAACACCGCCTGGCATTTGAGCAATAGATAACAATGAATCAATACCATTGAGTGCGCGTGATTTAACCGGTACACCTAAAACAGGCAATACAGTTTGAGAAGCACACATACCTGGCAGATGCGCAGCACCACCAGCACCGCCAATAATGACTTTAAGTCCACGACTTTCGGCGTTCTTAGCGTAATCGAACAATAAATCAGGAGTTCGGTGAGCAGAAACTACATTTACTTCATAAGGGACTTCCAACAAGTCGAGCATGTCTGCGGCATGCTTCATGGTTGGCCAGTCACTTTTAGAGCCCATAATAATGCCAACGAGCGCAGTCATAGTATTGTCCTAGCTGATCTATAAAGGCGCGGATTCTATCATAAGTGATTAAAAAGGGCGATTGAGAACACGTAATCGATCCGCTCGTTATTTCAATTCGTTTGATGACTTATTTAACAAGCGGCGAGCGATAATCAGCTGCTGTATCTGTTGAGTTCCTTCGAAGATATCGAGGATTTTAGAATCTCTGGCCCATTTTTCTAAAAGTTCATCTTCACAATATCCGACAGAACCTAATAACTCGACACATTGTAATGTAATTGCATTAGCCACTCGCCCAGCTTTCGCTTTTGAAATTGAAGCATCGATAGAGTTTGGTATGCCATTATCTGCCATCCAAGCGGCTTTAATGGTTAATAATCGGGCGGCTTCGAGCTCGGATTCCATCTGGTAGACTTGTGCTTGCAGATGAGAACTCAGTTTAGAAGGGCGCTTATAATCGAATTTTACTCCCTGCTGACTAAGCAGTTCTTTTGTTCGTTCAATCGATGCAGTAGCGACCCCCACTGCCATAGCAGCAACAATAGGGCGAGTGTTATCAAAGGTCTGCATGACTCCTGCAAATCCTTTATCTGTTCCTTTATTAAGAGAGACTTCTTCACTGCCTAATAAGTTAGCACGAGGAACGCGACAATCGTTAAAGCTAATCGAGGCGGTATCGGAGGCTTTAATACCCAGCTTTTTCTCTAACCGGGTTACTTCCATCCCCGGAGTTCCTTTTTCAACGACAAAGGATTTGATCGCAGCTTTACCCAGAGTCTTGTCAACTGTTGCCCAAACGACAACTGCATTAGCGCGCTCTCCAGAGGTAACAAAAATTTTTTCGCCATTAATAATGTAATCTTCGCCATCTTTTACCGCGGTTGTGCGAACCGCAGCGGAGTCTGAACCGCAGCTAGGCTCAGTAATCGCCATCGCTGCCCAGCAGTCTCCAAAGCGCGCAAGTTGTTCATCGTTAGCAACGGCGGCAATTGCTGCGTTACCTAAGCCTTGGCGTGGCATGGTAAGAGATAAGCCTACATCACCTCGGCATAGTTCAGCCAAGCCTAAAACGCTGGTCATGTTGATGCCGTTTTTAATTTCACCATCGTTGCTGGTACTGCGGCCGAGCTTGCCAGAACCCGCACCGTCATTCCCAAGCGCATCATTCATGCCGTCCATAATGGCTGCAAACATATCCAGCTCAATGGGGTAATCGTGTTCGGCTCGATCATATTTACGAGAAATAGGGCGGAAAACATTATCAGCAGTTTGACGTGCTTGGTTTACTAATGTGCGCAATTTTTTCGGTACTTCTAAATAAATCATAATCTTAATTCCTTAATATCTGTCCTGTGATATCAACCCTTAATTACAGTTGTAAGCCGCCATTGATAACACCCAGAACACGTAAATCACGGTACCAACGTTCAGCCGGGTGTTCTTTGGTGAAGCCATGGCCACCAAGTAGTTGAACGGCATTAGTGCCAATTTCCATGCTTTTTTCGATACACAATTGATGGGCTAAGAAAGCATCACGATGAAAGTCTTCATTGCGTTCAAAGCGACTTACCGCCTTCCATACTAATAAACGCATACTTTCAATTTCAATTTTCATATCGGCCAGCATAAACGCAACGGACTGGCGGTGACTGATCGGTTCACCAAAGGCACAGCGCTCATTGGCATAAGGGATTAAATAATCGAGCGCGCCTTGGCAACAACCAATGGCCATTGCACACCACGCTAGATGACTGCTATCTATGAATGCCTCATATTGAAAAGCTTTAGATGGCGGATTGCCCAATCCCATTAATGCGTTATTATCGAGTTGAACTTTTTCGAGTATCAAACTACCGATCTCGGCGGCTCTTAACCCCATTGCAGGGCTTGATTTAAAGCTTAAACCTTTGCTTTTTGCCGGTACGATGAAGAGCTGATTCTCACCTTTGAAGGAGGCCGCAACCAAATATAGGTCGGCTTTTCCTGATAAAGGAATAAACGATTTAACACCGCTGATGACGTAACCCTTTTTATTCTTTTTCGCCTTGGTCGTTAAATTATGACTCTCAAATAGAGCGTGAGGCTCTTGCACCGCAATAGCTGCAAAGAAAAGACTGTTTGCATCGGTAGAGTCAGTTGAAAATTTAGGCAGCCAATATTCTTTCTGTTGCGTATTCCCCCAGCGACTTAAGGTAGTCGTAACAGAACTGCTTGAAAGAATTGCGTAAGCGAGTGAGAAATCACCCCAAGCAAGATCTTCTGTAATTAAAGCGTTGGTCATGGGCAATAACTGACCAGCACCGCCTAGGTTTTCTGGGATTGGAAAATAGTTAAGTCCTAACTCTTGAGACTCGGATAATAAAGATTCAGGCAGTTTAGCTTCCTCATCTGCGAATGATGCTTGTGGGCGAATGCTTTGTTCGGCGTAGGTTTTTACGCTATCACGGATCATTTGCTGCTCTTCAGACAAAGTAAGGTCAAACAATGGTGCTGGGGCAGGGAGGGCTTTGATGCTTCCAGTAGCTTGCGTTTTTTTTAATGCATTCTTCTCTATAATTTTTTTAGCGAATTCAAAGCCTTTCTTGGTGGAAATATAGGCAATTTTCTCTGCGGGTTTAGCCAGTTTGTATTTTTGAACTAAGGGATTTGCCGCAAAACGACTCGCTAGCCCTAAACCGATACCTTGTAAATCAGTCGCCATAATAATGTACCTGCTGCGTATTGAGATGAAAATACTCATTAATAGTGGTTAGTTCTCATTTAAGAATACAGTTATCCTATTAATCCTCATTGGCACCAGAGGCGGATTTAAAATGTCTTCAAAGCTAGGTATGATATAAGTTCATTCAGATTCATTGATTTATACTTATGCTTACTCTAATTTCCCCTGCAAAAACTCTGGATTTTGAAACCCCAGCGGTGACTGATATTCATACTCAAGCTGATTTTTTAGAACATTCAGCCGAGCTTATTGATCAGTTAAAAGAACAATCGCCAGAAGACATAAGTGCGCTAATGAAATTGAGCGCCAAACTATCTGAACTTAACGTTCAGCGCTTCCATGATTGGTGCTTACCGTTTAAACCGGATAACTCAAAAGCTGCGATTTTAGCTTTTAAAGGTGATGTTTATACGGGCCTTGACGCTGAAAACTTCAGTTAAGAAGATTTTACTTACAGCCAATCTCATCTTGCGATTCTGTCTGGGCTATATGGTTTATTGCGTCCGCTTGATTTGATTCAACCGTATCGTTTAGAAATGGGGACTAAGTTTGGCAATAGCCGTGGAGCGAACTTATATGAATTTTGGGGCTCTATTATTACTGATGAAATTAATCAGCGTTTAGCGGCTACTGATAACCAAATATTGGTTAATTTAGCATCAAATGAGTATTTCAAAGCGGTTAAGCCTAAGCAGTTAAATGCCGAGCTGATTACGCCTGTCTTTAAAGATGAAAAAAATGGTCAGTACAAAATCATTAGTTTCTATGCCAAAAAGGCGCGTGGCTTAATGGCTGCGTATATTATGCAGAATAAAATTAAAGACGTTAAAAGTTTGTGTGAATTTGATGTGGCAGGTTATCGATTTGTTGCAGAGGAATCTAACGCACAAACATTAACGTTTAAACGCTCAGAGCAGGAATTAGCGAATGCTAAATAATATGAAAAAAGCGTTATTAGCCTTAAGTATTTTACCGGCTATCGCAATAACTTCAGGTTGTGCTTTGTCACCACAAATCATTACTCTGGATAGTAGCAACACGCTGCAAGTTACAGAGACGATATCAGGTCGTACAGCGCTTGTAAGAGTCTTGGATGAGCGTGCAGAGACAGACAGTTTAGGTAATCGTGGTGGCGCAGCTCCAGAACAAGCATTGCTTATTGCGCAACCGACGCTAAAAGCGGCTTTAACCGAAAAAATGCAAGGCAGCATGCAAGCATTCGGGTTTGGTGGTGCAAGTCCATTGCCACCCGTAAAAGTTGAAATGGTGGTTAATCAGTTTAATTATCAGTGCAACGAAGGTAACTGGGTAAGTGATTGCAAGCTGGATATCGAACTAAGATTAAACATTGATAATGAAGGTAAAGTATTCAGTCAGCCTTTCAGATTGAATGAATCGCGCAGTGTCGTAGTAGCACCGCAAGCTGAATATAATAGCTTATGGATTAATGAGAGCATTGATAAGCTTTGGCAGCATATCTTTACTAAGCCTCAAGTAACCAGCGCTTTAGGTATGCAATAAACGCTAGTTTTATTAATTAGCTTTTATTAATTAGATTTGTGAATTGCTTTTGCAAAACACAAATCAAAAAAAGCCCGTTATTAGTTTTTACTAATAACGGCTTTTTATTGAGAACTTAACGCGAACTGTGTATTTATTCGTATTATTTCTGAGCGTGTTGCTCGTTAGGAGAGGGCAGTTCTTTTAACATCATTAGATCAGTTAAAATGTGTCCAGCTTCAACAAGAAGTGCATCTGGCTCTTCTTCTTTTTCAGTTTCCTTACCTTCTTTTTTATCTTTTTCTGCTTGCTCAGCTTCGGCAATTAATTCCTCTTCTGTTTGCAAGGCTTCTAGCAGCTCCATTCCTTTAGCTTTACGACGTTTGTTTTCAATTTCTAAACGTTGCTTTTCATTATCTTCACGTTCTTGCTTACGTTGTTTCTCGTTAAGAGTAATGTCAGTGCGAGAACGAAGTTCTGTCATTAATTCTTTTTGATTGTGTAGGTAAACAAAATCAGGGTTTGTTTCAATGCGATCTTGATGCTTCTCACGTAGAACAGGCAACCATTGTTGGAATTCTGTTTGCGCTTTATAGCCAGCTGGGCGAATGGTATCCCACGCTAATGCTTCATCTAATGCGCTCTCACCAATCTTTTCTTTATCGAATAAAGAAGGGAATAAAATGTCAGGAATAACCCCTTGATGCTGCGTGCTGTCCCCCGATACGCGATAGAACTTAGCTTGGGTTAATTTCAGTTGTCCGTGTTCAAGAGGTAATACTGATTGAACGGTACCTTTACCAAAAGTCTGACCACCCACCACAATGCCACGGCCGTAATCTTGAATCGCACCTGCAAAAATTTCAGAGGCCGATGCGCTTAAACGGTTGGTTAAAACACCAAGAGGTCCGTCATAAACGATGCCTTCTTTCTGATTTTTGTATTCAGGTAATACCTGAACATAACCGTTTGAATAACGAACCTGAACAACAGGGCCACGATCGATGAATAAGTCCGTTAGGCTTAACGCTTCATCAAGTGAACCGCCGCCGTTATTACGAAGGTCGACAATAATGCCATCCACTTTTTCTTCTTTTAGTTCGTTAACCAGACGTTCTACGTCACGAGTTGTACTCTTGAAGTCTTTTTTGCCTTCTTGGCGGCCTTGGAAATCGATATAAAATGTTGGAATATCAATTACTCCAATTTTTAAAACACGCTCGCCTTGAGGGATTTCAATAATTTCTTTTTGAGCAGATTGTTCTTCTAGCTTCACTTCATCACGAACAATCTTAATAACTTTCGTTTTCATATCCGTTGAATCAGAAGGAATAATCTCTAATTGAACCGTTGTGCCTTTAGCGCCACGAATCAGATCAACCACTTCATCTAAACGCCAACCAATCACATCAACAATTTCATCATCGCCTTGACCTACACCGGTAATTTTATCGGCAGGTTGAAGTTGACCCGCTTTATCAGCAGGACCCGCAGGAACAAGGCGAACAACTTTAGTGTGTTCATCTTCAGTTTGTAATACCGCACCAATACCTTGTAGAGAAAGACTCATATTGATATTAAAGTTTTCAGTATTACGCGGTGAAAAATACGATGTGTGAGGATCGAATGCGTGAGTGACAGAGTTCATATAAAGCTGAAAACCATCTTCTTCTGTTGCTAAGTGCGTACGATTTAACTGATTCTGATAACGTTTAGTCAGCAGTTCATAAATATCTTTATCTTCTTTATCTGCTAAGCGTAGGTTTAAGATCGAATTCTTAAGGCGCTTGCGCCATAAATCATCCAACTCTTCTTTACTTTCAGACCAATCGGCATTTTCACGATCTAGGCTTAGCTTTTCATCTTTAGTGAAATTATAGCTCTTTGCGTTTTCCGGCAGCTGTTTAAGAAGAAAGGAAAGACGTTCAGTAATACGTTGCTGAAGACGGTTGTACATCACAAAAGGTGCATCTAAATTACCTTTAATTAATCCGTCATCCAGTTTTAAACGATATTGTTCAAATTCGGCAATATCTGATTTTAATAAATAACTGCGAGTGCCATCCATAGATTCAATGTACAAATCGAAGATCTTGCTGGATAAATCGTCGTTTAAGCGTTGTTTCTGGTAATGACGACCCAAAAGCTGGTGAAGGCTTTGCTTTGAGCTGGTGACTTGTTTAGGCGTATATACGCGAGTTTCGAACGGTGCATCGACTTCTGCGTGTGGAATAGAAGCAAAAGAAGGTATCGCAGACAATAATAACAGGGCAATAGATGCGCCTATGGTCGTGCGTATAACGGAAATATTTTTCATAGTATTTTTTATTAACAAAACGTTACCAAATTAATTATCAATAATAGATTGTGGTGTCCATGCTCACAAGGCTATCATGCGCACCTTTTTGAACCATACAGATGCTAAGGTATATATATTCATCTGTATAGGTGTGATTCCAAATAGTTGAGAGAGTTCAGTGGCTAGAGTTAAATTATTGCTTCCAGAAGCATTTACCTTCAAAACCGTATTAGATGTACGTGTAACCGAAATCAACTATGGCAATCATGTTGGTAACGATAGCATGGTCTCTTTATTACACGAGGCTCGTTTACGTTTTTTGCGTAATTTAGGCTTCGGTGAGTTCAATATCGCGGGTTTAGGGTTAATGGTGACTGATCTAATGGTTGAATTTAAATCAGAGTCATTTGTGGGTGAGAACTTGCAGTTTGAAGTCGGTGTGGCGGATTTCAATAAATATGGTTGTGATTTCATTTACCGAGTAACGTGTGCTGATGAAGGTCGCTTAGTTACACTAGCGAAAACCGGCATTGTATTCTTTGATTATGATGATAGAAAAATCGCTCGAATTCCAAAAAAATTCACTGATCTTGTGATGCCAAAAGAAGTGCCTGCTGAAGACACAGCAGTAGAGTACAAAGAAGAGAAAAATTAGTTAGCCTAATACCTAATAGAGTTAGAGGGCGAGTAGCCCTCTTATTTAGGCTTTGTTTTAAATAGAATCTGCAAAATACGAAGTAACAAAATCCAAGAATGCGCGACTTTTGGTTGATAAATAGCGGTTTTGTGGGAAAACAGCATTAATCATTCTTACCGGAATCTCAACATCTGCAAATAAATGCACTAGTTCACCTGAACGAACATGGCGTTCGGCTATGTAGCTCGGTAAAGCAGTAATACCCATACCTTGTAAGCAGGCTTCATAGCCTAAGTCGATATCATTAACCGTCAGCTTACGATCGACGGCTTTAATACTAAAAGAATGTGCTTTTTCAAATTCACGTAACCAGTTAGCACGAGCATATTCTGCATTACCAATCACTAACATACGGTGGTTTTCAATATCTTCAAATCGTTTGGGAGTTCCCCATTCTTTTAAATATTCGGGTGAAGCACACACCATAATACGCTGCTTTGCGACGGGTTTAGCAATTAAACGAGAGTCTTCTTGAGTACCAATTCGTAAAGCAAAATCAAAACCTTCTTTTACAATATCAACAGGGCGATCACTGATATATAGCTCAAAGCTGATGTCAGGGTAAGCCTTAGAAAAATCATTAAGCATACGTGCTAATTCGCGCCGGCCGAAATTAGACATAGCCGTAATGCGTAAACGTCCTTTGGGAGTGACGTCAAAGTCAGTCACGAGGCGTTCTGCTTCAGATATCGATTCTAGAATATTTTCGCAGTGCTGATAAAAGAGCTGACCTGCCTCCGTTGGGCTAACAGATCGAGTGGTG
>Ga0115572_10002060_pt1 | contig 16169 bp, 15 predicted proteins | sample COGITO_mtgs_1206_FD_88681 | JGI IMG/M metagenome (GOLD analysis project Ga0115572, IMG submission 88681) | Pelagic marine microbial communities from North Sea - COGITO_mtgs_120607 | ecosystem: Environmental > Aquatic > Marine > Epipelagic | place: Germany:Helgoland, sampling site Kabeltonne... | reverse complement strand
GCCACCCTGCATTTGCCCTTCTACATAGGCGGGATGAATCGCCTTACCGGCATCTTGAATCGTGGTGTAACGCGTGATGGTGGTGCGGCCCGTTTCTTTATCGACTTTAGCGTCACAAATATGGACGCCAAATGACGGCGCGGCGCTACTAGCCGTAAGCGAACTCGAAAACGTCAGCGGCCCGCCCATCGTGCCAGCACGGCGAGCCAATGCCTCAAACGTGAGGGATTGTTCACCATAATGCGCAGCGCCCTGAGACCAGGTGACGACACCGGCTTCGACCTCCCATTCGGCCGCCGCGCGACGACACATCTCCGCGACGCACTGTTCAGCGGCTTGAATAACGGCCTGTCCCGTGGCCAGCGTGGTACGACTGCCCCCCGTGACATCACAATGGCCCACAGCGTCGGTCGCCGCAATCTGGGGATGGATATGTTCAAAAGGAATGCCCAATACTTCGGCTGCCATTAGCGCCATTGACGCACGTGAACCCCCAATGTCGGGGCTCCCGGTCAAAATAGATAAGTGGCCGTCTGACAAGACATTCAGGGTGGCACTCGATTGCAAGCCTGCATTAATCCAGTATCCCGCCGCCACGCCTCGGCCCTCACCGTCGGCCACCGGTGCTTTGTAGTGCGCATGAGCACTCGCTACTTCGAGACATTCCCGCAAACCAATGCGGTTATAGGGGGCCCCCATCATGTTGACATCACCCTCCTCTACCGCATTTTTGAGTCGAAACGCGAGCGGATCCATACCCAATTCAGCTGCGAGCTCGGTCATCGCGAGCTCAAACCCCAGCGTCACTTGCGGCACACTCGGCGCACGATACGCATGGATTTTTGGTTTGTTGGTATAGACAGCACGACCCGTCGAGCGAGCGTCGGTCAACTTGTAACAAGCCGTTGCCATGAAAGCAGGGAAGCTCGCAGGGTTGCCGCTATAGGCACCCGAGTCCATCACACATTCAACGTCGGCAGCGACTAATTGACCATCTTGCGTGGCGCCCAATTTAACGCGTGTTTGCGCACCCGGCGCAGGGCCAGTGACTCTGAATACGTCGCCGCGATCCATGATCATTTTGACAGGACGACCTGACTTTTGAGCCAGCACTACCGCCAGCGGCTCTAGGTAGACTGTTGTTTTGCCACCAAATCCGCCGCCAATTTCTGACGCCGTCACCTTGACCTTACCCACATCAATGCCCGTTAACGCGGCCGTATACTGCGCCACCATAAAGTGACCTTGTGTGCTGCACCATAAGTCCACTTGTCCTGCTGCATCAACGCGGGCCACGCACGCGTGGGGCTCGATATACCCTTGATGACACATCGGTACCGAGTAGGTTTGCTCGATGACAACATCGGCGCGCTCGAAGGCGGCGTCGGGTTCTCCGACCTCTAAACTGATATGCGCAGCCAAATTGGTCGGCTCTTCTGGAAAGCCGTCAGGGAATCGATCCGCGTGAAGAATGGGAGCATCCGCACCCAGCGCCTCATGCATATCCGTAACAGCCGGAAGCACTTGATACGAGACCTCGATCAACGCCGCCGCCTGTGCGGCCAGCTCGGGTGATGTCGCCGCAACGGCGGCCACCGCCTGTGAATGAAACAAGACTTTGCCCTGAGACATCACCATGGGGCTCAAATCTTTGAGCGCTATCGCACCCTCGCCGCCACCGAGCACAGAGTCACCAGGCTCAGGCAGGTCTGCTCCCGTCATCACCGCCAATACGCCCTCCGTGGCCAGGGCTTGACTGGTGTCGATTGACTCAATGATCGCGTGCGCATGCGGGCTGCGCACAATATGGCCATAGATCTGACCTTGCATATTCAGATCGGCACCATAGCGAGCCCGCCCCGTGACTTTGTCCAGTCCATCGGGGCGCACGGGACGCGAGCCAATAATTGAAAACTCTTGATAGGCATTCATACGGCAGCCTCCTCTCGCATTTGCTGAGCCGCATCCAGAACGGCTCGAATGATCTTGTCATACCCGGTACACCGACAGAGGTTACCCGCCAGCCAATAGCGTGCCTGTTCTTCGGTGGGATTCGGGTTGTGCTCTATGAGTGCTTTGGCCGCCACCACCACACCGGGCGTGCAGATACCGCACTGCAGGCCGGCATGCTCGAGCAACTTTTGCTGCACCGGGTGTAAGACGCCGCCCTCGGCGACGCCCTCTATCGTTTGAACTGCCTGCCCTTCTATTTCTGCTGCTAACACTAAACAGGCGCAGACCAATCGATCATTGACTAAGACCGAACAGGCGCCACAGTCACCCGTATTGCAGCCAATTTTAGTCCCGATGAGCTCCAGCTCATCACGCAGTACATCGGCCAACACCTGACCGGGGGAACACAGAAAAGCAGTCGGCTCACCATTAATGGTGGCTTGCACCGCCATTTTATTCAGTGGTTTGTTCATGATACGGCCTCCACAATACGTGCCTGCGCTTGCGCAATTGCCCTCGCCACTAATACCCCCACAACATGCGTGCGATATTCACTGGTGCCACGTTTATCTGAAATAGGGCAAGCGGACTGTCTTGCGGCTGCAACGGCTGCCTCAATCGCTGCTGCGTCCAATTGTGTTCCGACTAACGCCGCACCCGCTGCTTCAACGAGTAATGCAGTGGGTGCCACTGCTCCGATCGAGACGCGCGCGGCCGTGCAGGTGGCATTTTCATCAAGCGTTAACGAAACACCGACTCCGGCCACCGCAATATCCATTTCAGTCCGTGGTGTCAGGCGTAAATAGGCGTCAGCAGTTTGTGGTGATGGACGTGGCAAGATTAAGGCAACCAGCAGCTCACCTTCTTTCAGCGCGTTCTTGCTGGGCCCCACGACAAAGTCCTCTACCGGCATCTGGTGATCACCTGCCGGGCCGGTAATCAGGCACTGTGCACCGTTGGCAATCAACGCGGGAATGCTGTCGGCCGCGGGGGAGGCGTTGCAAAGATTGCCGCCCGCAGAGCAGCGACCCTGAATTTGCGTGGAGCCGATTAAGTCGAGCGCCTCAGCGAAGCCAGGAAAAAACGAAGGTACATCACTGTCATGCAGAATCGAAAAAGCAGACGCCGCAGCACCTATATGCACTGCCTCGGCATCGATACTAATCGCTGTGAGCTCGGGAATTTTTTTAAGGTCGACGACTCTCTCGGGGTTGCGAGTGCCCAAACGGACCCCCACCAACAAATCAGTACCGCCGGCCAGTACCGACGCTGCTGCACCATCCGACAGAAAACCTTTCGCCTCGGATAATGAATGGGGTGCCACAAATTCTTGAATTGACATGCGCTTCTCTCATTGGTTTCGCTAGGTTGTCTACTGCGCGTTGATAACACAGCGGTTATCTACTAACACGATAACGCTTTTAACCCACATTTGGGAACTTTATCCGCACTACGCCGACACGCGATACATCGACGCTGGGACGACTCTGCGTGACGTCCCTGTTACGGTACCGGCGCTATCCTCACCGTGGCATCGACCAGAACTTCGACCAGAACTTCGACCATGAATAGTGCGCGTTATGCGTCATAGGAACGGCGAGTCGATCCTCACCGGCGGTAGGTGATTAACGGCGTAATTGCGTACTGACAGCTCGGCAACACCGTGCGCGCCCAACAGCAGCCTGATGCCCCCCAGCAGGATCAGGCACATTATCTCGCTCTATCGCCTTCATTGATCTCTGGTTAACGCGCTAATCAGTCGTGCGCTTACGTGCCCAAAAAATGACGGCATAAAAGAGCGCCATGCTCAAAGGCAAGTCCAAAAAGGTCGTCCACGTTAACCAAAAATCCTCGGTGAACTGATTCGCCACGTAGTAATTGGCCAATGCCATGACCACTCCTATGAGGCTCATGCCAACGGCAATGCGACCATGGTCGAGTGGCAAAGGCATATAGCGCTCGATGCGAGCGCCAAAATAAGCGCCGCGACGCAGTAGCCCATCGATCATGAAAATAGTCGCTGTCAGCAACCCCAGCACAGTGCCTTTCATTTGCACCCAGTAATCGTCCTGCAATGCCAACGAAAAAGCCGCCGAAATCAACAGCATGATGGTACCAAAGACCGCAAAGCCACCCAGCAGATCGACTTTGACAAACCGCTGCACCACTACTAGCAACAAGCCGGCACCCGCACCAATAATGGCGGCAAGCGCTAAATCCTCAGTGACCTTGCCGACGATAAAAAAAAGCGCGCCAAGTACCATGTCGGCATAAATAGAATATTTGTTGCGCTGCCATTTACGCTGGCTCAACTGGGTCATTTGCTCAACATTCAGTCCGCTTACCTCCTCCAGCTCCGCCTCTGGCGGCTCCTCGGGCGGCGTGGCCTGTGGGACAGTTAGCTGCCCCGTGTGGAGATCCCGTCCGGGATGGGTTTCATGAATCGGCTGACCGCCCTCGACCACGGTGATGGCCAAGCTCCATCCGTTAACAAATCTGGCTATCAACTGCGCAGGAGCCGCCCCAGTCGGCTCAGCAGTGCCACTGTGCACGGTATCAGGTGCTTCGTCGGGTACCTCATGGGAGACTCCATGAAGGACGTCATCGGCTACCTCAGCAGCTGATGCGCTAGTGAGATCAGGTAACAAATCAAAGGTAAACGTAACCGCCCCCTCTCGGTGCGACTGAGATTGTTCGGCCAGCAAGGCATTGCCTTGAAACAACCTCGCGATAGTCTTAGTGAAGCTCAGCGATACCTCGAGCACATAAGTTTGGGAGTCGTATTGAAAGGGCCTTAAAAAGGTCCAAAGTCGCATGAACACACCTCATTGCACTGCTGCAACGACAACAGATTGTCGCTGCGCATTAAATAGCGAATCGCGGCTGATTTGAACGCGGCGCGCATTATAAGTGCTGGCGGTGTTGTGACAAAGCGACAGGCTTAACAGAAACGTCGAAGCGCTTGCCGCAGCACTCACCCATGGCGCCAATTGTTCCTGGCGGACGCCACACTGAACCCATTGGCACACAGCACTGCTAGCCGAGAAGAATGAATATCTACTGCTTCATCACACATCAAACATTGGGCGCTAAATGAGATAGCGTCCTAAAACAGGCTAACCGTTGGCGACTCGTGCAGTGCTCAAGACGAGTCTGGCAATGCAGATTCGCGCTGACGCAACCTGAGTCAGCGCGGATTCGCTGCGAGCAGAATCTCCCACTCGCATGCGATGATTTATGCAATGATGACCAGCACCGTGCCTGCCTATTTCTCCAAGTGTGGTGATCTGTAGGCGACAACTTACTCCACATTTGCGGATAAAACTGACAATGCAAACATGGCGCATCGGCGACGTTACCATCACCAAGATTGTGGAGTTAGAGAGCTGCGGCGGCGCGGCCTGGATACTGCCGGATGCGGTTCCCGAGGCATGCCGAGAGATTAGCTGGTTAAAGCCGGATTTTATGGACGAAGCAGGTGAGCTGAAGTTCAGTGTTCATGCCCTTGTCATCGAGACTAAGAACCAGCTTATTGTCGTAGACACCTGCGTGGGAAATGAAAAAGAGCGCATGCCTTATAAGAATTGGCATCACTTGCAAACCCGCTTTCTAGCGGATTTTACCAGCGCAGGCTTCGACCCTGCCGCCGTCGATTGCGTGCTGTGTACGCATCTACATGTCGATCACGTAGGCTGGAACACCATGCTCGTCGATGGAAAATGGGTGCCGACATTTCCTAATGCCCGATACCTCATTGCCAAGGATGAATATGACTATTTTAAGCGCACCGATATTGCCGAATTTAACCAACGCGTATTTAACGATTCGGTAGCGCCCATTTTTGATGCCGGGCTAATGGACTTGGTCGAGACTGATCACCGCGTCTGTAGCGAAGTCGCTTTGGTGCCGACGCTAGGCCACACACCAGGACATGTCAGTATTCAGATCAATTCGAGATCAGAGCAGGGCCTCATAACAGGTGACTTTGTTCATCACCCCTGCCAAATGGCGCGGCTAGAGTGGGGCAGTACGGCAGACGTTGATGCCGGCAAAGCGGATGAAACACGGAGACGAGTCTTTGCAGATTACGCAGAAACGCCTACCTTAATCATCGGCACCCATTTTGCCGGTGCAACGGCAGGCCACATTGTCTGCGATGGCAATGCCTATCGACTGATCCCTTTCAAACCTGAAGTCGTCTGAGCCGGCCTATCACGCGCTACACGTCACGCCAAAGCGGAATGACCCGCGCATTAGGCTTGCCTCACCTTTTCTACCGAAAGGCGTTTCTTTACCGGACGACCTTCCACCTCGCGCCGAAATGGATCGTCTGTCAGTGTATAACGGGGGGCGCTAACTTAAGCTTGAGACTTCTCAGTGACTGGACAGGGGGCAAACCCACATGCCAAACGACACGCATAACGACATGAACAGCGACATGCAAAACGACCCTAAAATTAGCCTCGATGACGCTTACGGCCTCAAAACACCGGAGGATAATATCGCGTTATATCGTGACTGGGCTGAGACCTATGATGCCGAGTTCGCCCAAGATCGCGGCTATCAGTATCCCCAAGTGATTGCGGACATTTACGCCCGCCATGCAAAGCCTAATGACAACCCAATATTAGACGTAGGATCAGGGACAGGCCTAGTGGCCTCAGCCCTGCAGGAACACCACACCGATGACGCACAACTCACGATTGATGGCGTCGACATTTCGCCAGAAATGTTAGCGGTTAGCCGCGCAAAAGGCGTCTACCGACATCTTTTTGAAGCGGACTTGACGCAATCGATCGACCTATCCGAACTGCAATATGGCGCTGTGGTGAGCGCTGGAACCTTTACCCACGGACATGTGGGACCGGAAGCATTCATCAAGCTGTTGCGCCTATGCCGCGCTGGCGCACTGTTTGTGATTGGCGTCAATGGAACGGCGTTTGATCAGTATCATTTCGGCTCACACTTTGCGGCTTTACAAGCCGATAAACACATCACGCCAGTTGAGTTTATCCGCGTTCAGTATTACGCCAGCGCGAGTGATGATCATGCGGCCGATCAGGGGTTTGCTGCTGTATTTAGAAAGGTTTAACCCCCGGCTTCGAGAACTTGGGCAGACATAATCAAGAGTATCTTGTGCGCGAAGTCATCAACAGGATCGATGGCCAACGACTACAGCCGTTCTTCTCAGGGGAAGTCGCCGGACCTTCAAACGCTGACTTCACTATTGGCTCACCACCAGAAAAACATTGTCGAATCAGCAGTGCAGCGCCACTGGCAGCATCACCGGTTGATCCGGGTCTCGACAAACCTGTCGCCTTTAAAACGCTCTCCGGAACGCAACTAGAGGCGAACATCGTAAATACCCCAAAATAGCGAGCAGCGACGATGAGTGCAGCTACCGGCCATGATAACTCCGGATCACTCGCCAAAATGCAATCCGCCATCTCTAACGGAGGGGCCTCTCAAGGCACACAGCTGCTGTCTCGTGAAACCATCAATCGCGTCTTCGTGCCACAACCCTCTGGGACCGATCAGGTTTTGCTGATGCCAGTCCGCTCTAATCTTGGTGATGATCTTGCTGGATCAACAAATTGTTTTGGCAACACCTCCGGCAATCGGTGCTACTAGGGAGGTTGGGGAGAATCACTCGTAGTCAATGACTTAGATAACGGAATCACGCTCACCTGCATGATGAACAGAGTGCAAGCAGGTGTTGCCGAGAATGAGACAAGCACGGCAGTTACCGCGGCCCTAGCTAGTATAGTTGGTGCTCATCAAACTATCACTCTACGGCACACGTTCAGCAAAGACGAATGCCCTGGCGGGCGACGGTCGACACAAAGCATTATGTGTTTCAGCACTGACATGGTGCTAAGGCCAAAATTCCCTCGCTTTTTTCCCATCGTGAAGCGCGTGCTTCTGTCTATTTTTGAACAGCAAAATTAACTTGTTCTGCAAGATTATCCAGTGATACCTTGCCCTGAATGGCTGCTGAGCGATGAAGAATTGTTCAAAGTATTTGCTTTCTTAAAACGCAATACAGATCTGCTAAGTCACGACGACTATCGTGCGGCACACGTTGGCTATCACTGCGGTCAAAGCCGCAGACTCAAAGATATTCGAGGTTACCTGGTCAATATTTGGTCTAACACATCTCTCGGCATACGCCTTGGAACGGAGTGGGTTGACGCGTTAAATATCAATGCGCCCGAAGATTTTTTGCAGTGGTGGGACGGGTTCCCTGAAGTCTACTTCGACAACCAAGAGGCATGGATCAATGCAGTGATGCTCGAACCCACTCGCGCCACCGCAGAGGGGTTGGTAATCGACCCTGACTGGAATTTAGACGACTGCCCTAGAATATTTGACCCGGTACCAGACCGGCCTCAGGAGTTTAAGCCCTGCCACTTGCGCATGCACGAACATGTCCTGCTACCTGTTTTGCGCACTGAACGCAAAGCCTTCAAGTTGATGCACTTCTTCAAGCTAAAGGATGTTACTGGCGGCAAGCAAACCTTAGTCTCCGACTATGCCTCAGTCGTTGCAAAGTGGCATGAATGTCAAGGCTGCATTGTGAACTTTCGGGATTCAGACCTAGACGCCGCGATGCGCGGTTTCTATCCCGAAGAAAGCTGGGGGCATAGTCCCGCCGGCCAGGCGCACAGAGCCGAATTTTGTGATTTTTTTGACGGTGCCATTGAGTATCATTTCCTCAGCTCTGAAGACTTTCTCAATGCGCGGCGCCGCGATCACGAAGCGTTGTATGCGATCGAGCAGAGAATTTTTTCCTCTTGTTGGTATGTCGAAGTCGACGAAAATTTGGTTGTACTGCCCAATCGCAATCCGGCCCCGGCTTTCTACTTTCGGTAATTGAGATGTTAAAAGTTCTCGGCTTTGTTAAGCGCAATTCCAAACTATCACACGACGAGTACCGTGCCGGTCATGTTGGCTACCACAATTCGTTTGGTAGGCGCCTGAATCACATTCGCGGCTACCTACTAAATGTCGCCTCTAACACGCCAGTTGTAAACTCTCTGGGTAAGGATCTGGTCCACAGACTGACGCGCAATGAACCCGAAGACTTTGACAATCAATGGGATGGCTGGGGACAGCTGATGTTTGATACCTTTGAGGACTATCTCGCCGCACGGTCGCCTGCGCGTGACTTCCCTGGCGAATTAGGCCTGCAAATGGATCCTATGGTCGGTAAGCTCGGCGACGATTTGGATGAACTTTATGCCGGAACCCCCTTTCAATTCCAAGTCGAAGAATTCATATCGCGCCCAGTAGTGCGCCCTGAGCGAAAGTTATTCAAACTTGTTCAATTCGGTCAACGTCCCGTTGAGCTACCAATTGAGTTGTTTCGCGCATATTGGACCGGCCGTTATGCCTCGCTCGCGTCAACCATGCCAGGGTTGCGAGGCCTGATTATCAACTTCCGTACCCCGCTCGATGTCATGAGCAAATTCTTCGCACCAGATGCGGAGGGTTTCACTCTCGCAGGCATTGAAAGACGACAAGATTTTTACTCCCTCTGGGATGGGATGGCTGAATACTGGTTTGACAGCGAAGAAAATTATGTCCGTGCTCGCAGCAGCAAACCCTTCGAGCCGCTCTATGCATTGGAGCAAAAGCTGTTTAGCAGATTGTTCTACCGAGAGGTGGATGAAACGGTGGCGGTGCTGCCGAAACGAGATCCAGCTCCCGACTTTTATCACCGCTAACACCAAACGTACGGATAACGCACTATCACCGTTAACATGATTCTCGGGATCGTCTCAGCGTTAACCCCTCTTCACAAAAACCGTGGGGTAGTTTGCGCCATCACAGTACGCAAAAGCAGCGTCGTTTAAACTTTCTAAATAGCTTGTCGATGTGGCAGACTAAACAACCTGTGTGATTTTTATTAACGGTTAGCGATGCTCGAAAACAAGCGCATAATTGTGACCGGATGCGGCCGCGGCATGGGCGAAGCCACCGTACTCGCTTACGTCGCAGCAGGGGCCAAGGTGGTTGGTATGGACATCAATCAGGAACTTGGCGCCGCCGTTATCACTCAAGCCAACGACAACGCTTCTGACCGAGCACACTTTGTACCCGTCGATGTTGCAAATGAGCAAAACGTTGCCGAAGCCTTTCAAAAAGCAGTCGAACTGCTTGGCGGCGGTCTAGATGTACTGGCTCATCCTGCCGCTATTCAAGCGGCCTCAGATCCCAGCGAAGTCAGTGCAGAAACTTGGGATCAGATGTTTGCCGTAAATGTCCGCGGCACTATGCTCACCAATCAGGCCGCGCACCGGCATATGAAATTGACCGGCGGCGGCTCTATCATCAACTTTGGGTCGATATCAGGCCAGAGAGCAGAACCCCATGCGGTTGCTTATTCAGCTTCCAAGGGCGCGGTTCACTCTTGGACTCGCTCTGCCGCAGGGGCCTGGGGCGCAGATAAAATCCGCGTGAACGCCATCTTACCTGCCATGGTAACGCCAATGTATTGGGCGGCGCGCAAGCATATGACTGATGACCAAAACACAACCTCATATTGGAATAATCACCATCCCATAGCGCTTGGCAAGGCTTATGGCGACCCGTTAACCGACCTGGGCCCGGTGATGATATTTTTTGCCTCTGACGCCTCGCACTTCATCACCGGCCAACTCATTCCGGTCGACGGGGGACAAACCAACACACGTTAAGTTAGTCGGCCTCAGGAGACTTCGACGCAGCCGCATAATGTGGCTCGACTGTGTTTCGATCCGGAGACACCAATAGATGACTCTGGTCGAGTCAGAGAGGGCACCGCTAAGAGATCAGTGCCTACGATGAGCACTCGTAGCACATTGCTCACTATCGGTTTTTATTCAAAACTGGGTTTATCCGTAGGGATATATCCACTCCTATCATTACGAGATTTTCACTTTTTCTTGTCGTACGACGCTGTTAATAATCGTGTGCACTCAAGGGAATACACCAGTGGCGGCCTTCCCAAGTATTCCTAAAATACATCATCGTTCAGAGCCTTATCTCCCCCAGGATTGCAACTCGGGACTCTGATGATAGAAAATACCAGGGCTCGTCTCATGGCAAAGCGCGAGCAAAGCGCCAGCCAACTGTTCGGCTGAGATACTGGCATATCGAGCCCAGGGACCGCGGGTGATGAGTGCGATTGCCGGCGATGAATACTGCAGAAACTGCTCCACAAAGCGCCGAGACTGACGCTTACCCAGCAACAGCCCGGGTCGTAGAATATCAAGGCGATCGAATCCTATAGTCGTTAATTCGAGTTCAACAGCACCCTTAATGCGCGAATAAAAAGCGCGGCTTTCTGTGTCCGCACCAACAGCGGTGACTGCGAGGAAATGCCTAACCCCCGACTGTTTAGCCGCGCGAGCGAACGCCATCACTGCGTCGAAATCGACCGCTTTAAAGGCGGGTTTAGAGCCCGCATCGCTCATCGTTGTGCCAAGCGTGCAAATGGCGATATCCGCCGAAGGCAAGATCGGCAGGTCGGCAAAATCAACCACTAACTCGTTCTCAACATCACCGGTAATACGACGGCCTACCGTCGTGATGGGGATCTGCCGATCCTTCGCAAGCTCAATCAGCCATCGGCCAACAAGCCCGGTGCCACCGGCTAAGAGTAGTCTCATGTTTGCCCTATCCTTTGTATCGCCGCTTACCAGTATGCGATGAGATGCCTGTCATGAGTAGACGCACACTAATCGCTGTCATGCGCGCTCTTAATGAGCCGCGAAGGATGGTAAGAAGTCGCTATCGGGGCTGTAAGCTCTGGCTCGAAAAGACCAACCACTCAGCGCCCTCAGGGCCCGCTTTTAAGGAATAGCGTTGATCGGGACTGGCGCAAAAAAACTCACCCTCACCGACTGTGACCTCCCCCTCAATCTCAATCGTGCCCGAACGCAGATACCAAACGGCGTCAAAGGGAATCGATACACCAGATGCAACCGCATCACTGGCTAGCGCCATACGAAAGATCAGTGGGCCTTCATCAGGCATCGCATCCCAGTCGGGGCATAAACCGTCTGGAGTCACCAAGGGCATTTGGTCGATGCGACGACGTCCGGACGGCGACTGAAATCGAGCCAGTCGCTCGGTTAACGCCTTCGGCACGTCGTAAAGATCGGCCCAATTTAATCCGATTTCACCACCCAAACTAAAGAGGTGAAACTGAACGCCCTCTGCGCCCGCTTCCTCTGGCCCGTAGCTATGGCCTGCTTTAACCCATCGAACATCACCCGGACGAAACGAGCCTTCATCACCGATTCGCATTTCACCGCTCGTCACAACATAGATCGTATCGTAGGGGTGCCAGTGCTGATCGGCGCGAAAATGCGCCGGGAATTGTGCCTCGATCAGAAAGGGGTCACTATTTTTTAACACGCGCGTCGGAGTGGTGGGGCGCCCGTGGGGGTCATGGAACGTCTCCCACTCAAGATCATTGGGACGGATAGGTTGTGTCTTGTTCATGGCACCCTTTCTCAGTGAAGCGGAACTTAGGAATCCCTTATTTTACGTTCAGTGCAACGCCATCACACGCATATTATCCTGGGCAGCGGCACACGATTTGGCACGACTTAATGGTTCGCACTCGGTGTCCTGTTTCGAGTGCACCACTACCTTAATCCATCTGTCGCCCAGGAGGCCATGGACTTATGCTACAGCACTTTGCGACTGATCATAATAAGCGTTTAAATAAGCGAGCAGCGTGTCGCCAACGATTTCTATCAGCAACCCCTCTGGATCCTGAAAATAGCCTTGCGGGTCTCCCGCCGCACCCAAAAGGCGTTGATAGCCCAGTGCCTCGAGAGATCGACATACCGCTGCCGAGTCGGGACTATAAAGACACACGTGATGTTGCATGATGGCCTGTGTCGTCACCCAGGGAGTATCCGGCACAGCCTCAATCAACTCAAAATTGGCCACACCCGTACTCGCGTGGGCAATGCGAAGGTTAAGCGTGACGGGCTTGCCAAAAATCGTTAAAGGCCATTCTTCTCGATTGTCATCGATCCACGACACGTGCAAGGTCTCGCTGAGGCGTGCTTGTGCCGCCGCCATGTCTCGACACACTAACCCCGTGTGAACGATCGCTAATCCTGCTAAAGGATTCACTGTTGCCACCACTGCTCATCACCCCGCCACGACATCACGCGCAAATCAAAAAAGTCAGCTTACCCCTCACATTCTGCCCTCACAATCAGTACCTCGCTACCTTGCATGAAGCCGTCACACTAACTCCGCCCCTGAGCCCCCCCGTAGCAGTCAAGGTGCCAGCAATACACCAATGAAGCGTCCACCGTAAGAACCGACTCAATCACGCCTCACTCGCTCAAAACCCTTCATCAAAACAAGCCATCAAAACTGACCATTCCATCATGCCAGGCAGCGCGATCAGGACTAGATTGATCGGGCAGATCGTTGCATGATTATCCTAAGAAAGCGGCATTAATACGGCCAGCTGTGCGACTCACCGCAGCCGCGTCACGACAAGGTATCCAGTATGAGCGAACGATTAATCGCACTCGCCTCCGGGGTCCACGAGGGTAATCCGCCCATTGTCTCGGCCCCCGATATGGTGCGGATCGCAGCCGATGCAGGCTACAACGCAGTAGGACTGTGGGTGGCGCCAGGAGAAAACTGGCATGCCAATACCAGCGCTGATGTGGCCGCTGCTTTACACGAAACCGGACTGGTTGCCCTCGATATTGAGGTGATTTGGTTGCAAGCCGGTGCCGACCCCGATCCGCTTCATCACGAAATCATCGCGATTGGCGGCGAGATTGGCGCCAAAAACTGCCTCATCGTCAGCTCAGAGCCCGATCGAGAACGAACTCAATGGCTGTATGCAGATCTGTGCGAACACGCGAGCGCAGCAGGCATGCGTGCCTGCCTTGAATACATGGGTATCACCGAGGTCAAAACGTTGGACGACGCACTCGATGTGGTCACCGCCGTCGGCCATCCCGCAGGAGGCATTTTGGTCGATCCTTTTCACCATGAACGGGTCGGTCATGCACCCGAAAAGATCAGCGAGATCCCGCTCGAGTGGCTCAGCTATGCACAACTGTGTGACATGCCACAAGGCGGGACACTCTCCGACCCAGAGGCCTATTTTATTGATGCGATCGACGGACGGCTCGCGCCAGGAGAAGGCACCATTCCGGTCGCCGAGATGGCACGCGCATTACCTCACGATTTGCCCATTAGCCTAGAGATTCGGTCACCTTTTTATCGTGAGCGCTACCCCGATCCCGTCGAAAGAGCGAGGGCGATTCTCGATCAAACCCACGCATTTTTTGCGCAACATAGGTTATAAATACACTAGAGCGGCCGGTGTTGGCGCATCAGATCACCTCTTGACGGAGCGTACCCATGAACACCGCCGCTAACCAAGCCGCCTTACTGCGAGATGCCTTAAGTCAAGCTTTGGGCCCCAGCACCCTTATCAACACGCCCGATACCGCGCTGTACACAACCGACGTCTACAGTCCCGGTGTAGCCCCCGGCCTCGTCGTGAGGCCGACAACACCAGCGCAAGTCGCTGATGCCGTGCGGATTAGCACGCAAGCGGGCTGGGCCATCACGCAGCGCGGTGGCGGCATGTCCTATACCGGAGGCTACCTGCCCCAGCGGGCTGAGACGGTGATGCTGGATCTCAGCGCACTCAACCGTATCGTATCCATTGATGAGGATGACCTGATTATTACGGTTGAAGCGGGCGTCACTTGGCAGCAGATCTGGGAAGCACTCACCCCTCGCGGTCTCCGCTTACCTTTTTTTGGCACTTTTTCTGGCAGTCGCGCCACCGTCGGCGGGGGGCTATCCAATGGCGCACTCTTTATGGGGACAGCGCGCTACGGCAGCGCGGCTGATATCGTCGTCGGAGTCGATGTGGTCGATGGCAGAGGACGCTGCATTCGAACGGGACAAGCCGCGTTTCATAATGGCCGCCCCGGGTTCCGGCAGTACGGACCCGACATCACCGGCCTATTTGTTCATGACGCGGGCGCCTTGGGTGTCAAAACGCAAGCATCGCTGAAAATGATGCCGATGCCCGAAGCAGCAGAATACGGCTCCCTCGCCTTCGCCACACAGCAAGAGGCCATTGAGGCACTCTCAGCCATTGGCCGCAGTGGCTTCTGTGAGGAGGCCTATTGTTTTGATCCTGCCACAACCCAGCGCTCCCTCGACTCGGCAACGCTCATGAAGGACATCAACCGACTCAGCAATGTCATTCGCTCGCAATCGAACCTCATAAAAGGACTTCAGGAAGGAGCAAAGATGGCCATTGCGGGGCGACGGTTCGTAGAGGGTAACGTTCACACCTTACATTTTGTCTGTGCAGGACGCTCAGCCGCGGGCGTGCATGACGATTGCATTCAGGCAACGCGTTTGGCGACAGCGCACGGTGGCGTTATCATTAGCAACACCATACCCAAGGCCGCTCGAGCTAACCCGTTTGAACCCCTTAATGGCATTTTAGGGGCTGATGGAGAGCGCTGGGCCGCATTAAACGCCAAAGTATCTCACTCAGATTCAGCGGCGCTCATTGCAACCACTGAAGCAGCGATTGATCCGTATCGAGCGCGCATGGCGCAGCATGGCGTCACCATGAGTTTCTTGTATATCGCTATTGCCCAACATATTTTTAGCTACGAACCGGTTTTACGATGGTTTGACGAATGGTTACCGATTCATAAACAGGTACCAGAGCCGGCTTATCTCGCCAAACTCAAAGAGCCTGCGGCAAATCCCGAGGGTCGCGCGCTGGTAGATGAAATTCGCAGCACCGTTGTTGCAGTGTTTGCCGAACAGGGGGCAGCCAGCAATCAAATCGGTAAGACTTATCCGATGTTGTCGAGTCTCAACCCTGACAGCCGCAGTGTGTTAAGTGCGCTAAAACGAGAACTGGATCCAGAGGGACTCATGAATCCTGGGGTACTGGGTGATTTCAACCGACTCCCGAGCGGATGATCGCCCGCAGCGATCAGTGGCGACATCACAAACTCCTCAATACCGGTTGGTCCGTCATAGACCAATCCGCTACGAGCAACTCGCTAAGAGTCGATTCGCTGAGAGTCTATTTGCTGAGAGTCAATGCGCTAAGCGTCAGCGCCCTGCGAATCAATCACCACCTGCATGCACCTCAAGAGAGGCCAGCTCGTACTGAGTCATCATATAGCCTGATACAT
>Ga0115572_10002059_pt1 | contig 16174 bp, 16 predicted proteins | sample COGITO_mtgs_1206_FD_88681 | JGI IMG/M metagenome (GOLD analysis project Ga0115572, IMG submission 88681) | Pelagic marine microbial communities from North Sea - COGITO_mtgs_120607 | ecosystem: Environmental > Aquatic > Marine > Epipelagic | place: Germany:Helgoland, sampling site Kabeltonne... | reverse complement strand
TGGTATAACCAACAAGGGCAACTTTAACCATATTGCCACGATTCTTTCTTTGAGCAAATTTTTGCTTATCAATTTTAGTAAGCTTTTGTTTTAAATTACTTATTTTTTGGTTGATTATTCTTCGATCTGACTCAATCTGTGTCTCTCCAGGACCTCTCATCCCTATTCCTCCTTTTTGCCTTTCTAGGTGGGTCCACATCCGAGTTAGTCGAGGCAAAAGGTACTGGTACTGGGCTAATTCTACTTGGGTTTTAGCGTGAGCAGTTCTAGCTCTACTAGCAAAAATATCCAGTATTAAATTACTTCTATCTAAAATTTTACAACATAATTGCTTTTCGATATTCCTTAGTTGTGAGGGAGTTAAATCATCGTCAAATATTACCAAATCGATTTCATTTTCTTTTACAAAATGTTCTATTTCAATAAGTTTTCCTTTGCCAACAAAGGTTGTTGAATGGGAGGCATGTAAAGATTGAGTAAATTTTTTGATCATTTTGGCCCCTGATGTAAGAGCCAGAAACGCCAATTCTTCCAAAAACTCTTTAGTTTGGGAATTGGTCTGAGAAGAGTAATTAATTCCTACAAGAACTGCTTTTTCCAATGATGGTTAAGGTTGTATAATGACTAATTATTCTCTTTAGCTTTTCTATTAGATATAAAACTTCTTATAAAATAAATCATTGAGAAAGTAGAAGTTCCAATCATTAAGAAAACTCTTAATAGCCCTAATCCGCCCTGATCTATTGACTTAGGAAGTCTCATCCCAACTAAGGCAATTAAAATAATAAAAGTTAAAAGAACAGCTATATGTGCTATTACCTTGTTTTGTTTTTTAACTCCAGCAGAACATAGAATTAAAGCAACTCCAAAGCCTACTGGTATAAATGCGGTTGGTGCAGAAACCTCAAAGTAACCCCATAAACCAATAACAATTAAAGTGACAGAATTTATAATATTAGCGTTTGTAGAAGTCATATTTGTTAAATTATTTGTTGAAATTAATGCAAGATATAGTTAATATTTATAAATTCATCTAAGATGAAAAGATACCTTGTATTTGTTTTATGTTTTTTTTTAAGTTTTTACTATCAAGCTCAAAAAAATAATTATAACCCTCATATTGGTATAAAAGAAAAAGCAGAATTCCCACATGCATTTATTAACTGCAAAATTCATCAAAGTCAAAAACTAGTTATTGAAGATGGAATTTTGATTATAAAAGGGAATAGAATTGTTGCTGTTGGCAAAGATATTTCTGTCCCAAAAAATGCTATTATCCACGATTTAAATGGAAAATATATATATCCTTCCTTCGTTGAACTTTACAGTGATTTAAACATTCTAAAAGAAGTCAAAAAAAACAAATCTAATTCACCACAGTATAAAACATCTAAAGATGGGCCTTATTATTGGAACGAAGCCATTAGGCCAGAATACAATTCTGTTGAGAATATTGATGTCAACTATGAAAAATTAACACCATTTCTTAAAAAAGGATTTGGGTTAGTGGTCAGTCATCAAAAAAATGGAATTGTTCGTGGGACTGGAAGCTTGTTGATTTTAACAAAAAATGACAAGCAAATGTTTTTATTGAACAAAGCGGCTAATTTTTATTCTTTTAATAAAGGAAATTCTAACCAGGCTTACCCTACTTCACTAATGGGTTCAATAGCACTTCTAAGACAATTTTTTATAGACGCAAAATGGTATGAAAAAAACGATAGGTATAGCCATCCAGAAATCAATTTTTCTCTTGAAGCGCAGATAGAGAATATAAACTATCCTAATATTTTCATTCTAGAAAGAAAACTTGATCTTTTTAGAGCAAATAAAATATCTAAAGAATCCAATGTCAATTTTATTTACAAGGGAATTGGCAAGGAATATGAAAACTTAAGTGAAATAAAGAAGATAAATCCTAGGTTAATTGTCCCTTTAAATTATCCTAAAGCAATGGATTTAGACAATCCGTACGATGCAATATCTGTTAGCACATCTGATTTATCCCATTGGAAATATGCAACAACAAATATTAGCTCTTTAGAAAAAGAAAATATTGCTTTTAGTATTACATCGGATAAATTAAATTCAAAAGATTTTTTCAAACACATTAGCCAAAGTATTGACCAAGGGGCAACCAAAAGTAAAATACTATACTCACTGACAGAACTACCTGCAAAATGGCTGGGAATTGACTCTGTTTGTGGAACTTTAGAGAAAAATAAGTTGGCTAATTTTCTAATTACAAACAAAGAGATTTTTTCAAAAAGTTCTATGATTTTAGAAAACTGGGTTCTTGGTAAAAAAGAATTTAAAGCTCCAAATATACTTATAGATATTAGAGGGGATTACAACTTAATTACTGGAAATAAAAAGAAGCAATTGATTATTTCTGGGACATTAGAAAAGCCCAATGCAAAATTGAAATATAGTGTTTTAAAAGACAGTACAATAAATGGCGATATTGTTTTAAATACCTATGGAGATAAAATTAAAATAAAGACTAATAAAACTGTAAATGTTAACTTGGAATATGAAGATAAAGGTATTTTAATTAGCTATCCTGAAGGAGATAATTTTATTAGGTTATCTGGAAATACTTTTGCGGATGGCTTAAAGCTAAGTGGTGAAGGACAAGATAAAAATGGCGAATGGTTTAAATGGGCAGCATTAAAAAGTGAAACCACTAAGGTTTTTGATAAAATTTCAGTAAAACCTAACGTAGTTAAAGTAGAGTTTGTAAACAACCAACATCTTGATTTTTGCACATCTCAAGCCCCTAAAAAAACCAATATTCTATTTAAAAATGCTACTATATGGACTGCAGATGAATTCGAAACATTTAAAGGAGATTTATGGATTAAGGAAGGTAAAATTTTTGCGTTAGGAAAAGAGATTAATAGTCAAAAAGATGAAAACACTACCATTATAGATTTACAAGGAAAACATATTAGTCCTGGAATTATAGATGAACATTCTCACATTGCAATTCAAAGTGGAGTAAACGAAGGTTCCAACGCTATAACTTCTGAAGTAAGAATTGGAGATGTAATTAATCCAGAGGATATAAATATTTATAGACAACTTTCTGGTGGAGTAACTGCTGCACAATTATTACATGGGTCCGCAAACCCTGTTGGTGGACAGAGCGCAATAGTCAAAATGAGATGGGGTCAGCCAGCAGAAAAAATGAAAATTAAATCTGCACCTGGATTTATAAAATTTGCCCTTGGAGAGAACGTAAAACAATCTAATTGGGGATGGAGATATAGTATTAGATACCCACAAACTAGGATGGGTGTTGAGCAAATATATTACGATGCATTTACAGAAGCCAAAGAATACCAAAAATCCATTGACGATTTTGCACTTTTAAGCAAAAAAGACCAATCAAATAAAATTGAACCTAAACAAAATCTGCAACTCGATGCTTTAAGTGAAATTATAAATGGAAAAAGATTTATCACATGTCACTCTTATATTCAATCTGAGATAAATATGCTAATGAAAATGGCAGATTCTATGGGATTCAAAATTAATACCTTTACACACATATTGGAGGGATACAAAGTTGCTGATAAAATGAAACAACATGGAGTTGGAGCTTCCACTTTCTCAGATTGGTGGGCTTATAAATTTGAAGTCAGAGATGCAATTGCTTATAACGCATGTCTTTTAAGTAAAATGGGGGTTGTGACAGCAGTTAATTCTGATGATGCTGAAATGGGCAGAAGATTAAATCAAGAGGCCAGTAAAGCAATAAAATATGGAGGCTGTTCAGAAAATGAAGCAATTAAATTAGTTACCATAAACCCTGCAAAACTTTTGCATATTGATAATAAAACTGGCTCTTTAAAAGTTGGTAAGGATGCAGATATAGTTGTGTGGAATAGTTCTCCACTTTCAATTTATTCCAAAGTAGAACAAACTTATGTAGATGGATTGCTTCTATATGATGAAAAAATACAAAATGAATTATTTAAAGAAAATGAAAGAAAGAGATCTACTCTAATTACTGAAATGATTCAGGCTAAGAAAAATGGATTTCCAACGGAAAAAATTAAACAACAAGAAAATAAACTTCACAAATGCAATGATTTTGAAATAGATGAATAATATTTTTTATATAACACTAATTATTATATTGTCTTTTAGCCAAGGGATTTCACAAGTAACTCCAGGTGGTATACAAACAAATAGTATTTTATTGTATGGCGGTACTTTACATATTGGCGATGGAAAAGTAATTGAAAAATCTGCTATAGGTTTTAAAGATGGCATTATTATAAAATGCGTTGATATTGAAAATAATATAATAGATACTTCAAATTACGATATTGTAATTGATATAAGTGGTAAAGAAGTTTATCCAGGTTTTATTGCTATGAACTCCACTCTTGGGCTAATGGAGATTGGAGCTGTGAGAGCTACCAAAGATTACCAAGAGACAGGTGCATTTAATCCCAACTCAAGAACTCTTACATCTTTTAATACAGATTCTAGGATAACTCCTACAGTAAGATCTAATGGAGTGCTTCTTGGTCAGATTTCACCAAGAGGTGGAATTGTTTCTGGGTCTTCATCTGTAATGAGATTTGACGCATGGAACTGGGAAGATGCAGTTGTTAGGTCTGACGAAGGTATCCACATGAATTGGCCAAAAAGTAGGGTTGCCGCCAAGGTAAATAATGAATTAGATATTGAAAAAGTAAAGTCAAAGGAAAGAAATACCAAAAATGAAATTTATGATTTCTTTAAAATTGCAAAAGCATATGCCAAAAAAAATTCTTTGACTGTTGATTTAAGAATGGAAGCAATGAGAAATATCTTTATCGCTAAGAAAAGACTTTATGTTCATGCAGATAAAGTTTTCCAAATAAAAGAAATTATTGAGTTTAAAAAAGAGTTTAACATTGAGAAATTAACTATAGTTGGAGGAAAAGACGCCCATTATATTCCAAATCTGATTGCTGAAAATGAAATTTCTTTGATAGTTAGTAGGGTTCATTCTTTACCTTCCTACAAACAAAGTGAATTAGACATAAGCTATAAGTTGCCATCCATATTAAATAAAGCAGGAATTCTTTTCTGTTTTGACAATCAAGGAGATATGGAACAAATGCAATCTAGAAACATACCATTTCTTGCTGGGACAGCTGTAGCTTATGGGTTACCATATGAGGAAGCAATAAAAGCCTTAACATCAAATTGCGCTAAAATTTTGGAAATCAACAATTACGGATTGATTGCCAAGGGTAAATCTGCAACTTTATTTGTCTCACAAGGAGATGCATTAGATATGAGGACCAATAAAATTATTCATGCTTATATAGATGGCAGAAAAATTGATCTTTCAAATGACCAAGAAAAAAACTATTTAAAGTACTGCAAGAAGTACGGACTTGATCCTGAAAATTAAACTCTACAATAGATATTGCTTTTTTCACAATATAACCTTAATTATTACTGTTAAAACCCTCTACAAACTCATAATTTTACATCGTTATGTGGGAAAAATGTGATAAATCCTTGTTTTTCAGGGATTAATAGCCATTTTTTATTATATTAGAAATGTAAACAATTAAAATTTAATAAAATGGCGTATTCACATACCAATAGTAAAGGTAAAACTTACTACTTGCACACTAAAGATGTAGAACTTAGAGGTGGAAGAAATCAAACTATTTATTACTTCTGCAAAGACGAAAGATCTAATGCTTGCGATTTACCAGCTGGTAAAAATGTTGTAGAAAGCCCTAAAACAGGTCTTCCTTTTGTTAAGGGATAGTGAAAAATTGATTAATTAAATATTAAACCGCCTTAGGGCGGTTTTTTTTTGTTCAATTAAATCTAAATTTGACAGTGGAAATAATTCAAAATGGTGTTTTCTTTGGAATACTAATAAGTTTTATGCTAGGTCCTGCTTTTTTTATTTTAATTGAAACTAGCATAAAAAAAGGGTTTAAAGCTGCTATTTTTTTAGATATTGGTATACTTTTAAGTGATGCTATATATCTTTTAGCCGCTTTTTTTGTTGCAGAGAAAATCAATCATTGGTTGACTACAAATTCATTTGTTAAATATATAGCTGGATCAATATTTATTTTATTGGGAATAGTCTCTGTTTACAAAAACATTATTCAAATAAAATTAAAAAGTTCTCAAATAAAGGAAGTTAAAGAAATTGAAACAGATACTAGTAAGAAAATAATTTACCCTTTTCAATTATTAATAAAAGGACTTGGACTAAATGCTATAAATCCTGGTGTGCTTATATTTTGGATAGCTGCCAGCACTTATGCAACCAATGAGTTAAAACTAGGAGATTTTCAACTATTTTCATTTTTTGGAATTACATTACTAACAATGTTTATTGTAGATATCTTTAAAATCTATTTTTCTAGCAGGTTAAAAGAAAAACTAGATAATAAGGTTTTGTCTGTCATTGGAATTTTAATAGGCGGGTTAATGGTCTTCTTTGGGGTTGCAATTTGCTTCAAAGATATTCAGTTATAAATGAATTATGAATTTTTAATTGTTGGACAAGGGATAACTGGTTCTATAGTTGCTTTACAACTAAAAAAAAGTTTAAAAAAATTTAAACTAATTGAGGTTGGTAACCTCAACACAAGTTCCAAAGTCGCTGCTGGAATTGTCCATCCAATTTCACTTAAAAGATGTAATCTTTCTTGGAGGGGTAAAGAATTTTATGAATTCAGCGATGCTTTTTTTAGAGAAATTAATACTGAAAGCAGTATTGAACTCTATAAATCCTATAAATTATTAAGAATATTTGCATCATTTGAAGAACAAAACAATTGGATTGGCAAGACGAATAATGAAATTTATAAAAATATATTAAGTTTAAGTAATAAAGAAATAGACAACATACAAAACATGTTTGGAAATGGAATAGTAGAGCTTTGCAGTCGGCTTTCTGTTAATGAGTTTTTAGACTTTGTTTGTTCTTCATTATTAAAAAGTAACGTACTTAATAAGGATTTATTTAAAGCCGACAATCTTAAATTAAAAAATAATGAATTTCATTACAAGGGTGATATTTATTCTAATGTTATAATGTGTGATGGGGTAAATGCCTTGAAAAATCCTATGTTTAATTATTTGCCAATTATCCCTAATAAGGGAGAATTACTTAAAGTATCTTCAAATCTTTTACCATCCCAGATAATAAATTGTGGGATTTTCTCTCTTCCAGAAACTAAAAATATATTTACCATAGGGTCAACTTATAGCGATGAAGATCAAAAAAAAAATATTACAATCGATGCTAAAGAATATCTAATGAAAAAACTAAATAAGATTATTGAAATAGATGGTATTAATATTATAGATCAAAAATTCGGCTTTAGACCCACATCATTAGATAGAAAACCATTAATTGGAGAACATCCAATAATTAAAAATCTATATACTGTAAATGGAATGGGCAGCAAGGCAATACTTATGGCCCCGCTGTTGGTTGGGGAATTACTTAACTACATTTATAAAAAAGAACCATTAGATCCAATGGTGAATATTAATAGATTTACAAATAAAATCAATAATGAAAATATAGATTATGCAAAGTCTTTGGAGTTCTCCTTTTAACAAACTTAAGTTACGACGATTTAGTGTTTTTAATAAAAAAATCATTAGTTTTATGACAAATCATTTAGAATATTTGATATGAAGAATATATTTATAACATCATTACTTACTGTTGTTTCTATGGTATCTTATTCTCAATGTGTTAAGGGAAATTGTCATAGAGGACATGGAACTTTTTTATGGGAAGACAAAAATAAATATGATGGCTTCTGGGTAGATGGCAAGCCTAATGGTTTTGGAGATTTTACATATCAAAATGGAGACAAATATAAAGGTGGATTTATTGAAGGCAAGAAAGAAGGTATAGGAAAATATACATGGAAAAATGGAAACACTTATAATGGTCGCTGGTCTGAAGATGTTATGAATGGAGACGGAGAGTATATTTGGATGAAAGAAAAAGCAAAATACGAGGGTTCTTTTAAAGATGGTAAAATAGAAAACGTAGAAATTGAAACAACTATTGAAACACCTGAAAAGAGCTCTCGATAAATGTTTTATTCTTTATTCCCCGCTAAAGCAGCTACGGAAATCTCCAAATTATTCCTTACACTAAGAGCTTTAATACAACTATTAATTGTTGCGCCGGTAGTTACTACATCATCAACTAATAATATCTTATTAGTTTCGCTAATGTTTCTAGTGGTAAAATACTGATTTTCTACGTTAGACCACCTTTTATATCGTGATTTATTTACTTGCGATTTTAAATTATTTCTTCTTTTAAGATGGTTATTTAGAACTGGTATTTTTATTACTTGAGAAATACCATTTGCTATGTATTCACATTGGTTGTATCCTCTTGATTGTTTCTTAATTTCACTTACAGGAACAGGGACTATAAAATCAAAATCTTGATTTTTAGATTTGCAAATATTATTAATTAGGGACCCCAACTCTACCCCCAAAACAAATGCAGTGTCTTTATTTCCATTGTATTTCATTTCGTAAATCATTTTTTGAAGTAGTTTGTTCTTGAAAAATTTAAAAGCATATATTTCTTTGTTTACGGAATATCTGCCAAAAAAAGTATTGGAATCTGAAGCAAAAGAAGATTTTACTTCTATTAGACAAGAGGAGCAAACTGCTCTTTCTGAAAACAATAAAGGCTGGTTGCATCCAGAACAAAAATCTGGATATATAAGTTGTATGAATTCTTTTAACAAGATGTATTAACTTTACTTTAATTAATCGTAATTCAACAGAAAATTAATTAATATGATGGATAAATCAACTACCAAAAATAAATATTCTTCAATTGTTATTCTGCTGTTAGTAGTTTGTCTTGGTTATACAGGGTACCTAATAAGCTCCCTTAACAAAGAGAATTACGATATTTCTAAGGAACTTTCTAACCTTCTTATGGAAAATAATGAGATGAACAAAATCTTATTAAATGAAGAAGCATTATCAGCATCCAAAGCATTGAATTTAAAAGATAATTTAAAATTATTATTGGTCTCTTATGACAGCATTGAACTTAGCAATACTATAGTTATAGACAGTATAAATCAACAAAGAGTAAAAATTAAAACCCTAATAGATAAAGTCGATAAACTAAATAGCAAATCAAAAAAAGACTGGAAATCAATATTCAAACTAAAAAAAGAAGCAGAAACACTTAGAGGAATTATGATAGGTTACATTCATACGATAGATTCATTAAATACCCTAAATGTTAATTTATCTAATAACTTAACAGAAAAAACTAATAAATTAAAAACTGTATCTAATCTGAATAAGAGATATAAAAAACAAAATAAAGACTTAGAAAGTAAAGTTGCTTTAGGTGCAGTTTTACAAGCTGGAAACATAACAGTTTCGGCAATAAGAATTAGAAATTCTGGGGCTCAAAGTGAAACGACTAGAGCTGCCAAAACTAATACGATTAAGGCCTGCTTTAATTTGCTGGAAAATAAACTTTCAAAATCAGGAGATAAAAATATTTATATTAAAGTAGTCGATCCGAATCAAAAAATATTACTTTCTAAAAATCCGATTAATATTATGAGTTCTGATGGAGATAATTTAGAACTTAGTTCAAAACGAATTGTGAATTATCAAAATGAGAATATGGATTTATGCATTTTTCACGAAATTAAAGATGTATTAAATCCAGGGAATTATAAAGTTGAAATTTACAATGACGGTTACTTTATAGGTGAGTCATCTTTTGCTTTAAGGTAAAATTATAAAATAAAAATTAATCCAATTAGAAAGATTAAAATTATGATCAGATATTGCCATATGTCTACAAAATATACTTGGTATTTTTTCCAAAAAATTTTAGTTTTTTCAAAAAACTTCATCTTTTTTTTTCTTCTTTTTAGTTCAGTAAATGCACAGTTTAACGATACTCTTCAGTTTAAATATAAAGATTCTAAAGTACTAATTGTTTCTAAGGGCGGCACGGATAATGAATGGGAATTTGAAAATAGTATAAATGAAGAGAAACATATAAAAACAAAATTTAAAGTGTACTTTTCATTCGGTAATATGCAGTTAAATGCCAATTCGATTTTTAATGGATTTAGTAGCTTTAATCCTATTAGATATAAAACAATTAAATCTCTGAATACACATTTTGCACTTTATTTCAAATCTTTTAATCTTAAAAAAGAATCTCTGAAATTATCTATTGGAATTGGTATTGGAAAAAATAAATTAGATCTTGATAGGCAATTTATTAGTCTTTCTCAAGACACGATGTCTATATTTGAACCACAAGCAGAAATATCTAAAAGTGTTTTAAAGCATCATTATTTTACTCTTCCTGTAAACTTTAGTTGGGCACCCTTTAATAAGAAAAACCCAAATATAAAAACTGAACTAGAGTTTGTAAATCAATTTTTGATGATTGGTAAATCAAAGTTGAAATATGGCTTAGATCAGACTATAGAAACTAGGAATAATTTCTTCAATAATAAATATTGTCTTTCTGGAAATCTAAAGTTTATTTATAAAAATATTGGAGTATTCTTTCAAACCAACATTTTACAATACTCAAATCTTTATAAAGATCTTTATACTTACTCTTATGGGTTGACATTATGTATATGAGAAATATAAAAATAATATTTATGTTTATGGTTGGGTTATTGATTATAACTTGTAATACAGATAATGGCTACCAATCAAACCTTATGAAGCCAATTGCTAAAAAAAATTACCATGAAATTCTTTTTGCTTTAGATAAGAAATATTGGAAAGGCGATTTAGGGAAGACCATTAAAAGCTCTTTTGAAAAATTTGTTAAAACTACCCCCCTGCCTTACGAAAAAGAATTCGACACGGATTTTGTTGTTCCTAATAAAATTTTGAAAAACATAAAAAATAACAATTGTTTTGTTTTTGTTCAGATTGAAAAATATAATTCTAAAAATATAGTGCCAATAATTAAAAAAGATCTTTGGGCAAATGGACAGTTAATTATAGAACTTAAGTTTAAGTCTGAAAAAGCTGCTATTAATTATTTCAAGTATAAAAATAGGGAAGTAAAATCAATCTTAAAAAATTTTAATTTAAATAAGATTCAGAAAAAATTTTCAGAAAAAAATAATATAAATAAAGAATTAGAAAAATCAACAGCTTTAAAATTTAAAGCTCCCGATGGAATAAAAATTAATAAAACAGCAAAAAACTTTTGGTGGTGGAGTACGCTTGAAATTAAAAAAGATCAAAACGGGTCCCATGAAATTCAAACGGGAATTGTTTTGCACCAAGAAGACTATGAAAATAAAAATCAGTTTGAAAAAAGAAAAATTCTTTCGGTCAAAGATTCTTTGGGAAAAACTTATCTTACTGGAAAGAGAGATAGCTCTTTTATGAAAACAGTTGAAAATGAAATAAGTAAAACCATGGATACTTCCTTTTATATAAATAATAAATATGTTAAGCAAATAAAAGGATGTTGGAGAATGGAAAACGATAAGATGGGTGGTCCTTTCTTAAGTTATTCTTGGCTGAATAATAAAAAAACAAAAATCATAACTGCTCAAGGTTATGTTTACGCTCCAAATTTTGAAAAATTAAAATATTTAAGAGAGCTTGAAGCTATAATAGTTAGTGGAATAAAATAACTAGTTCTGGATATATATTCCTTGTGATATAGCTTGGTTTTTAATTATCTCTTTCCAATCTGAAAAATCTTCGTAATCCGACTCTCCAATATAAATTTGACGTTTGGTTTTTAATAAGATTATCATCCCTTTTTGATTAAATGAAATATGTTTTATTTTATCCCAAAAAAGAAAATATTGTTGGATATTTAAAATAATTAATGCTTGACCATTTACAATAATCTTAAAAGTTCTTTTTCCAGAAAATAAAAAAAATAAACTCTCAATGATGAGGATATAAAGCACAACTACAAAAAAGATTGTCATGTCTAAATAAAATAATAGAATTATGCTTAGTGGAACGAAAATAAAGAAAGGCAAAGTTTCGTAGGTAAAAGCTTTGACCCAGCCAGATTTTGAAATTTTGAACCCTTCTTCCCTTACGGTCAATTTAATTTTTTGCCATCTAGAAAAGCTTTTAAATCCTCCAATTATTAATAAAATTATAGGAAAAAAAATAGTGATTTCTTTAAAAATTATTAGATCTAATCCAAAATCTTGATTATAGTATAGAAAAGCCAACAATGCAAATCCTATAACCAAAACGTTAGTGACTATATTTAGAGATCTTAACATTAATTTTCAATAGGATTGATTCCTTTACAATCGAAAATATATTCGCAATCGGAAAGAACAATGTCTTTTAGAGTTAACATTGCGGCGATAGCAATCTGAGAATAGTTTTGTGATGAGTTTTTAAAATTTCCATACTCATTTCTCCACATCCATTTTATTAATTCCATCCCTTGAAGAGGTTGTTCTAGTTGGCTTAATAAAGATTCTATATTTCTTGCTCCAGCATGGTAGATGTGAAGAACCAAAAGCTTGAACCACAACTCATCACCTTGTGGCTCAATATCTCCAACATTACATAAAATTCTATAGGCTTGTGGAATACAAATTTTTCTTAGTAATTCACTCGCTGCAAAAGCAGATTTATTAAAATCTTTTCTTTCGTCAACATACTTATTGACAGTAAGGCCCATGTCTCTTGCAACTCTTTTCATTATTTGAAAAGGCCCGTAGGCTCCAACACTAGAATATTTTAATTGAGCAGGACTTTCAATTAATAAAATAGATTGTGCAAACCAAGGGTCAACATTATTTTCTTGAAAAATATTTATTGCAGTTTCTAAAGAAGGAATTACTTGTTCTATTTGGTAAAACTCTTTTTTACCCGTAGTAATATATAATCTAGTGTTGGTATCTAAGCAGTAATAATCTATAACTGAGTCTTTAAAGTCTTTTTTTTCTTTCTCGGTTTGTTCAAACCACTTGTCTTTGTATATATAATCTAATATTTGTCGTGTGCTAGCAATGTTTATTACACAAGTATCTTTGGTTGTTGTAATAATAGTTTTCCAGAACTTAGATTGCGCTAAAGTATCCCAGCGCTCTACTACGAGCATTTCGGGATCAATCATCTGATGGCTACAGCTGTCATCGAAACAATAAACGTCTATAATATTTTGAGCTGTTGAATTTAAATTTAATAGTAATAAAAAATAAAGTATATGTTCTTTCATCGAAGTAAAAATAAATTAAAATAAAAAGTGGAATTGCTGGCAGAAAACCAACTTTAAAGAGTGAATTGTGGATAATTATATTTTAACTAGAACATCTCCTGCTCTTTTAAGGGTTTCCTCTTTTTTTGCAAAACAAAATCTAAGATTCTGTTCGTCATTTTTAAAATGAGAAAACACAGAAATTGGAATACTAGCTATTCCATTTTTAATTGTTAAAACTCTAGCCATTTCTATATCGGCTAATTCTGAAATAAAAGAATAATTTAACAACTGAAAATAGGTTCCACTACATGCCTTGGCTTGGAATCTAGATGCGGAAATAATTGCTAAAAACAAATCTCTCTTTTGCTGATAGAAATAGCTAAGTTTCAAAAAATGTTCTTCATTTTCCATATAATCTGCTACGGCTAACTGCAGTGGGTGATTGGCAGAAAAAACATTGAATTGATGAACTTTTCTGATTTCAGACATTAATTGTTTAGGCCCTACAATATATCCTAATTTCCAGCCAGTTACATGAAATGTTTTTCCAAATGAAAATGCAGCAATAGATCTGTTAAAAAGCTTTGGAAAGCTGCAAATTGAAAGATGTTTTTTATTGTCGTAAACCAGGTGTTCGTAGACTTCATCACTTAAAATCATCAGATCGTATTTTTCAGCTATTCTTTCTAAATTGGTCATGTCCATTTTTGACATAACTGTTCCCAGAGGATTCTGTGGAGAATTTATAATAATCATTCTGGTTTTTGAAGAAATATTTTCTTCGACTGTGTTCCAATTAATATTAAAATCTGGTGATTCCATCTCAATAAATACTGGAATTCCTCCGTTAAGCTCCACAGCAGGTTGGTAGCAATCAAAAGAAGGAGAAAAAATAATAACCTCATCATTTGGGTGAATTAATGCAGAAATAGTTGTGAAAATTGCTTGAGTTGCTCCGGCAGTCACTGTGATTTCCTCATGTTCGTTATAGTATTGATTATAATTTTTAGATATTTTTTTGGAGATTATCTCTCTTAATCTTAAAACGCCAGGCATAGGAGCATATTGATTGAACCCAAGTTTCATATACTTAGCAACAGAATTTATAAGAATTCGATCTACTTCAAAATCTGGATATCCTTGAGATAAATTAATTGCTTTATTCTCCATGGCAAGTTTAGACATTGAAGAAAAAATATTCACCCCATTGTAGGGCAACTTAGACTTTATTGATTTTTTCAAAATACTGTTTAAAGAATTATAGTTTTTTAAAAGTCTTGGTGATTTTCAGACCAACGCTTATAACTTCTTTAAGTACAGTATCTCTCATTGCTTGTATAAGTTTAAACTCATAATCTCCTTTTATAGGAAACTTGATGTTTTTATAAAGTGAGTAGTTGAGATTAGCAACAATTCCAGACTTATTGCCATTCCAATTTCCGTTTTTATCCATCAAAAAAACTTCAAAAGTATCGGTCCTTGTCTTATTATTTGGAAAATAAATTTCGGAAAAAACAAACATATTTGACCATTTATAATCAGTGGATGTTCTTAATTGCAGAAAAATATTATGTGGGTTTATAGTGTCTGAAATTGATGTTTGAAAAATAATAGTGTCTTTAAAGGATAACTGGGTGTTTTCAACATCAACATAATCGTTAAAAATTATATTTTCATCACTACAACTGAAAAGAAGTCCAAAGATTGTGATTTTTAAAAAATATTTTAATTTCATGAAAAGATAAATTATTTAATTCTTAATAGTTTGTATAGCTTAATAGATACATCAAGCATTAAGATTTTAGGATTTGCATTTCTCTCCATATGGAAATAAGCTTCATTCATTATGGAATTAATTTCAGAAATATTTTGGTGATTTACAAATGGTTTAAATTTCTCTAAAAAATCTCTCTCCCTTTCATTGACGCCTTCTATTACCATATTATAATTCCCCATTATGCATTGTCTATACATTTCTAATGAATAAATTATAAAATCTTTTATCTGCTCTCTTCCTATTTTGGAAAACTCATTTACCCAGTCAATAGTATCTGCAATATTTCTGGAATAACAAAGTCTCATCCAATTAACAAAAAGAGATCTGTTTATGTCTGAAACACCAGAATCTAAGTGAGTGGTTATGGCTCTATTTAGATTGCCTTTGGAAATCTTAGCAATTTTTTTTGCAGAAGAAGGCTCTATTTGAAATCTTTCTTCTAAAAAAGTAGAAATATTTTCATTCTTAAGTCTAGGAATATTAATTCCTTGAAGTCTAGAATTAATTGTGGGTAGTATTTTTGATTGGTCGTTAGAGACAAAAATAAAATAAGTATTTTCGGGTGGTTCCTCAATTAGTTTCAATAGCTTGTTAGCAGCTTGAATATTCATGAGCTCTGGCATCCACATCACAAGAATCTTGGCGCTTCCAAAAAAAGATTTAAGGCTGATTTTAGTTAATATAGATTGGCTTTCTTTAACCCCTATTACTCCTTGCTTATTTTCATTACCCATTTTAGAATACCAGGTTTTCTTTCCCAAACATTTGTACTTTTCTAATGCCTCTAAGAAAAAAGATCTTAGATCATCAGAGGTTTCAGAGTGCTCTGTTTTTGAAAGGTGAATTGGGTAAGAAAAATGTAAGTCTGGGTGTTGGTTTTTTTCAAACATTTTACATGAAGAACATTTTTTACACGCGTCTGTTGGAGTTGGATTGTGGCAGAGAAGTAAGGAAGAAAAAGATAGTGCCAATTGCAAATGACCACAACCCTCGTCTCCGTTTAATAGCAGGGCATGGGGAACTCTTTCAGATTTGAATAAATCTAATAATTGAGTTTTAGTAGGGTCTTGTCCTGAAAAATCTGAAAAATACACTTTTTCAAATATAGTTAAACTTTAAATTAGATAACCAGTTTATTTGGGTATAGAAAACTATCTAAAATA
>Ga0115572_10002056_pt1 | contig 16193 bp, 13 predicted proteins | sample COGITO_mtgs_1206_FD_88681 | JGI IMG/M metagenome (GOLD analysis project Ga0115572, IMG submission 88681) | Pelagic marine microbial communities from North Sea - COGITO_mtgs_120607 | ecosystem: Environmental > Aquatic > Marine > Epipelagic | place: Germany:Helgoland, sampling site Kabeltonne... | reverse complement strand
GTTTCTGAATGAAAAACAATTCACCTTGATTAAATAATAGATTAAAAACTAATAAACATATTACAATTGTAAAAAATAAAGGAAGTAGTAATAGGCTCAAAACAATGTCAAATATTCGTTTGTTGATCCAAAATAATTTATTAGCATATGAGTGATTTGAATATTGCATTTTTATTGTTTAGCTTACTAAAATCAGAAAATAAATATCAAAATGAAACATCTAATCTTATAAATGTGTATTTTTACCAAAAAGTATTAATTAAAATTATGAGTTAAGGCTACATACTTGATAGCTTCAACATAACCTTCAATGCTACCACAGTCAAAATGTTTACCATTTAACAATACTATCTCAACCGTATTATTTTCAGCTTGCACATTGATAGAGTCCGCAAGCTGAATTTCGCCTCACGCGCCAGTTGCCTGTTTTCTCAGTATATCAAAAATATTAGGTGTAAAAACATATCGACCAATACTGGCTATATCTGATGGTGCACTTTCAAAATCTGGCTATTCTATTATACCTTAAGCTAAACCTGTTTTACTATCAGGTACAATTACACCCTATTTTGATATATCAAGACCATTAATTTTCATGACACTAAGTTGAGATTTATCAGTCTTTTCATATCCACTGATAAGATCTGACATTATACTTTTGCCACTATATGTTAAAAAATAGTTCTCTAAAAGTAATGCAAACGGCTCATTACACAACTCGCTCTGCGCAAAGAATTGCGTGGCCAAGCCCTAATTGTTCTTTTTGCCTAACAAAAACGCATTCTATACCGTCTGGTAAAATATTTTTGACCATGTCAGCCATTTCATTCCAACTAAACAGAGTAGTTAAGTATCTGTTTTAACTGCTCCGGTGGTTCTGGTAACTTCTTAAAAACTTTCCAAGCCATATTTGTTGTTGGATTAAAAACAGTCCAAATAGTAATAAAAATCGCAAGGAAATAGATGTAGAGGCACTTATTCTCAACAAACCACTCCTCTAGAGAACCTTTATATGGGGCAATAACGTTGTCATAAAAATCAACAGAGGCAAATGAACCTTCCAAAATTTCTTCTTCACCACGGAAAATAATCGAACCAACCCCCGAAAGGCCTGGTCTAACGCGCTTTATAATTTTTTGAGTGCTTGAAAAATAAGATCCAAAAGTTTGTGAAGTCAGGGGGCGCGGTCCGATGACGCTCATATCACCATAAAATATATTTAAAAGCTGAGGCAACTCATTGAGTTTGGTTTTTCTTAAAAATTTCCCAACAGGCAAGACGCGAGGATCATCTTTCATTGTAACAGTCAAAGTACCTATATTTGGACTATCTTTAAGCATAGTCGCAAATTTGTATAACTTGAATACTTCACCACCTTTACCAATCCGCTCCTGTAAAAAAAAAACCTCTCCCTCTCCTGAAAATTTCAAAATCAAGATAATTGGCAATAACAAGGGTGCAAGCACCATTAGTGCTAGGCTGGAAAAGATAATATCAAAAAAACGCTCCATCATTACATCCTCTGATCTAGGTATTTACCAGTTTCTTTGTGCGAAAATTCAGGTAATATGTCGAAATATAACTTAAGAATATCATCTTTAGTCCAAGTCCCTTGATCTCTCAGCCCCTCGATCCCGTTCATAAAGTCATCTAAATTAACCTCGTCAAACTTAGGCTGATTTTGAACCACGCCAACAGTAGAAAATCTCGCCATGTCCAACTCTTCTTTATCGGTAAAAAACTCTTCAAAGTCTTTTTCACCCGTTGTATCGCTTTTAAAGAAATAACATGGCCACTTATTTTTAGCTATTAACTCATCAGTCCTAGCACGAGCCTCTTCCTCAGATTCACATTCGTGGGGTTCGTAACCGCGTTCTTTTAAATAGCGCACAGCAATATCAGAAAATGTAATCAAATGTAATTTTTCACTGAGTTTTGGAAAAAGGATATCTCTGTTGTTTCCAAGTAAGCCTGACAACAAGCATAGCTCCCCTGATTCCTGAGGGGTTAAAAAATATCTACGCACATCATTTGGCGCTGCAAACGGTTGATTTTTAGAAAACCTCTGATTAAACCCATGCAGGAGTGATCCATCTGAAAACGCCACATTAGCAAAGCGCGCCATTGAAATGTCCTGAAACAGACTTTCACGCATCAAAAACATTTCCATGATCCGCTTACTTGCACCCATCATATTGACTGGGTTGGCTGCTTTATCTGTTGAAACACAGAAATATTTCGTAGCACCCATTCTTTTTGCCATTCGCAGAGTCTTAATTGTATTAAACACATTAACCATTACCATACGCATAAGCGTATAAGGATCTTTCTCACTCCTAACATGCTTCAAAGCTGATAAATTAAAAACGTAATCATACGGCCCCTCACTCGCCATCAATGCCTCAAACTCGGCGCCCCCACAATCGATAGCAAACGTTCGGAAGTCTGCCGAGCCATAAGCAAGCGTACTCCTTATATCCCTCACGAGTTCCACCATATTATTTTCAGATATATCCACTACATGAAGAACTAGAGGGTCGCGCTTGAAAATCTCTCTAGTCACAGCCTGGCCGATAGAACCAGCACCACCAATAACAAGAAATCTTGAACGTTTGACATTCTCGTTTAACTCTGTTGAAAAAAAATCTATATCCGATTTGAATAATTCTTGATCTCTACCAATAATTTCTAAAATACTCATCTAATAGAACCTTTTTATTTAATTCAGGGAAGCCAGCAGTTGATAAGTGAATCTTTCACCCTGTGAGGCGGCTTCCAATTTAGCTGTGATTTGGTCAACTCTATATTGATTTCCATTGATCCCGATAATCTTTCGTAAACCGCCTTTTTTCCTATGACACTCAGAATAGCCCATAACAGGGCTCTCGGGAAAGGAAATATACGTGATTTATATTCCCCAGCTTTTGCAAGTAAACGACACAACTCAGGAGTACTCAAATCGTGATCGTCACTAACTAAAAAAGTCTTATTTCCCGCATTTGGGTGATTTATGCAAACAACAATTAGATCCACCAAGTTCTCTACACTTACTAAACTTCGTTTATTTTGTATGGATCCAAAAGGAAGTGGAACGGACAACCTAGTTAACTTAAGTAGGCTTGCAAAATTTCCCTTTACTCCCTGACCATAGACTAAGGGCGGCCGAATTATCACAAGTTCCATGCCATAGGCGTCACTGATCAGTTTTAAGCCCATCTCAGCCTCAGCCTTCGAAATACTATAGGGATCTTGAGGATTAAAAGAATCTTCACTTGTAAAAAAATGACCTTGATTGGTTTCCTCTCCTAATACTTTTATAGTACTTATGAATATGAACCTTTTGACACCGGCAACCGCTGCTTGCTTGGCGAGATTTAATGTTCCTGCTGTATTCACATGACGGTATTCATCAAGAGGCCTTTTGGCTGTATCGTTCATGATATGAGCTCTTGCCGCAACATGCACAACGACGCCCGTATCTTTGAAAATTTTAGCTAAATTATTAGCTGCGTCAAACGATGCTGCCTGGAAGTGCCGATGATTTCGGGGTTTTGTTCTTCCAATTACCAGCGCCGCCTGAAAAGCCTCATGTTTTAATAGATGAGAGCCTAAAAACCCATTTCCCCCAGTGAGAACAATTTTTGACGACCTATTAACCAACACCATATATGTCCTCTGCCATCTCTCGCATAATTTTCTTCCTTTCAAACTTTTTTATAAATTCGTCTCTAGTTTCTATGGAATAGTTCAGAGATTCGAACTTATTAACCGCATCTTCTATGTCAGTCGGAGAAAAGACAGCACAATCAGAAAGTTCTGATTTAACAAATTTTTTACTATAGCCACTGATCCCAGCTAAAATCGGCTTATTCATGGCTCCATACTCAAATAATTTGGAGGGCAGCACTTTTTGAAAAGCTTCGTAATCATTCAAATGTAAAAAGAGAACATCTGATTTTATGTACTCTTTAATAAGAGCTTCTCGACACATGGGGTCAACGATTTCAACATTCTTCAAATCAAGCTTAGAAACTTCGTCGCGGAGCTTCTGAAGCATGCCACCGCCTCCAATTATTTTAAAATATATTTGTTTTTTTAATCGATCAGCCATTTTAGGAATTATCTTGTGAAGGCCCTGACCTTCGCCAACATTACCTGCATAAAGGATATTTATGGTGGACTTAGTAGCTCCCGCATTATTATCGACTTGTGGAGCTTGAATGAACTCTTTGTCTATTCCATTGCTAAAAAAGCTAGTTGGAATATCTAAATACTGCTTTTCGAAATATGGAAGAAAACCTTTGGACACTAAATTTATTTTTTTCGCAGAATTAAAAGTATACCTCTCAATCCAAGATAGAACAGGGCCGGCTAAGCAAGCTACGGCAGGATGAAGGATGTCGCGCATCGTATCTACGAACAAGTCTCTTACATCTAAATATAAGGGTATTTTCTTTTCTCTTGAAACTTGCGCACCTAAGAACGCAGTAAACAAACGTGATGAAGTTGCAAATACTAGATCATAGTCGTTGACTGCTACCAAATTCATGACGCCTTTGTAGAAGGCATAAAAAGACTTAATTTGATCAAGTATCCCACTGCGGTGTCTAGGGATTGTAATTCTGTCGATAGCAACGTTATCAGTCTTATTAAATTTATCGGCTTCTACCTTAAATGAGTCATAACGATTGGGAACAGTCGTAATGACATGAATAGATGCTCCCGTCTTAGCCAACTCATCAACAAGTGCCGTGCATCGAAAAGACCCTGCGCACAAATCCGGCTTATAATAAAAGGATAGGACCAAAATTTTTTTCATAATCACCCTATAAACTCACCCAGAACTTGGGCAGATGGTTAATGTCATTTCGCAACTACATGGGGCAGTACCAAAATCTATAACTAATTGTTTAGTGGAGTACTTCACACCAAAATTTAGAAAACACATGGTCTCCTTTACAGTTATGGGAAAACCGCACTCAATCTCTACATTTAATTTCTCGCCTCGCAAAAACCACTGACTCCCTATCTTCTCAACCTGAATTTCAGGAGCTAACATTAACCTTGCAGTTGCGCGCTGACCTCGCCCATGCAAAACAGAATCATTAATTTGTATCTGATGCGAGGTCATCAAAATATGTCTTCGATGCAGTGGCTTTCCGGCAAGGCGGGTGTAGCCGTTATGAGTGGCTAAGACTGAAATACTGTTAGGTGCCGTTTTGATCTCGCAGTTTGTGATGCTTGCCCTGCGTCCTACTCTAAAAGCTTGCCAGAACTCAGTTTGCTCCTCATCGTCTAAGGTCACAGTATTATGGCTAAGTGTGCTTCGGGAAAAGCTTCTTAGTGTTCCTGAACTGTATTCAAAGACGCCAGGGTCGATCACTACACGTTGACCTGATACACTCCACTCAAAGGAAAGCGCGTCGCCATGCCCGTGTCCTGGCAGGTATCTGGGAGCTAGCTCTGCCGCATCCATCAAAATCAAATTATTTTGATGTCTTAATCCGTAGTAGCCAGCATTGGGATACGATATAATTTTTTTCTGTTGCACCCTAGTTTTTGTCAATTTTTGAAAGATAGAGATACATTCCTGAGGAGAGTAACCCATATTCAGTCCCCCGTCATTAAAAAGACTAACCATCCCATCTGGGTGAACCATATCAGTCAAAAATTGAGCCATTTTGGAAAGCACTATCTTGAGGTTAATTCTTATTTTTCCATTATTTAAAACTGAATAGCACTCAAGTAAATCTGCGAATACTTGAGCATGGTATGATGGACTCAGCTCAAAGTGCGCTCCATCAGAAGTAACTTGCTCCGTCATCGCTTTCTCAAGTAATTTTGAACCCAACTCACCCCAGCGATCAGCTTCTCTCCCTTCAAAAAACTGCGAAGCCCACAACAATGCTTTGATGTTTTTTACAAGATGATTGCCACCGATATCTACCTCAAGGTTCGATTTCAAAAAACGAACTTGTGCAACTAGTGACCGCAGAAAAATAGTTTTATCTGTTTGTGAAAGCGCATTGCCTCTGCGTTCAAATTGTTGCATCCACACAACAACCCGGATTGACAAAGAATAACTATTCCAATCGTCCAGCCAATACCCTTTCTTGTAAGGCTTGTTAGAGCCAATCCAGTCCTTTATCGAATCAAAGCAATTATTAGTATCAAGCGCTTCGATAAACTCCATGTAATGCAAGTTTAGGAGCCATAACCTTGTACCATTTTTCATTTCTAATGGGTGCCAGTTCATCGGGCTTTGGAGTGGCCGCCATACATTTAGAAATCCAACTTCTACACAGTTATTTTTAGATTTCCTTACAAGATGTTTGCGCGGTTTGAATAAAGCAGGGGGAAGGATTGAAACCAAAGAATTTATAGGGTCGGCTGACAACGCCGTCCTCTCAGAATATGATTGGCTCACGAAATTAGATAATAATTTTCTTTTGATCAAAAGCCTTAGCCGATGATATAATTGAGCTGGTCGAGTATTAATTATAGAGTGAAAAAGCAGTCGATATTTACTAATCATTTAGAAAGCCTTCCAACTTATTAGAAAGTAACTCCCGCACCGCAGGTGCCATAATATAACACTGGCGTCCCACTAAACCGTCTCTACTTGTTTCTTTGTTAAGATCATCTAGGTCAGTCAGGCCATCAAACAGTCTCGTGACTTCAAGCACACCAGAAATAACGGCTTTATCACGAAGAGTTTCAATGGTCTCACCTTTGCCTATAGGTATCCTTTTTCTGCTAATGATTTTGCCGGTGTCAATGCCTCGGTCAATCATATGAATAGTGATGCTAGGTTCATATCCCAGCAGAATGGACCATTCCACGGCGTTCATTCCCCTTATCTCTGGCAATGGACCACTGTGGCTATTAACAATCTTGTGATTTGCTACTTCGATAAAAGTAGATCTTAGAATTCCTCCGCCGGCATAAAGTATAGCATCGGGATTAGATTGCTTTACGCTATTTATTGATTTAGAAGAATTAAGGTTCCCCACAAGTATATACTTTACCTCATTGACTTTGCACCACGCCTTTAATGACGAATAGGATATTCCCTTATGTATTAAAAATTGTGTTTGTAAACTTAACTCAGCGCCAGATTTCTTTAGATTAAGTAACTTACTAGCTACTTTTTTTATACCCTGCATTCCGCGCTGTCGCAGCATTTTTTTTAGCCTTGTCGGACTGTACGGAGTAACAACCAACACAGTCTCAATACAGTGCCCTGATCGCCTAAGTAATTCACACAGAGCTAGAGCCGGAATACTACCATCAAAACCCGCTGTAATAACCAATTTCATCTTTCTAATTCCAGACGATTTTTTATCAATATTAATGAATCACAATAGAATTTTGCTGACCAATTAGGATATCGCATGAACATATACCGACCCCATAACGGGTAAGAGCCGGCTACACCGCCCCTTATTGATTTAACAAATCGGCTTTTCGCTTGCACTGAACCAATAAAATCAATCATTTTTGAAGCTGCATTTACAAGCCTCAAGTCAGACTTCTGTTGCTCCATTAACAAAATACAAACAGCCAGCTGTGCGTTACCCGTCAAACAAACATATTTTTTCACCCCTGCAAGGGATTCATCGAATTCACCGGATACCCTTCCATTGCTAAGCTCTGATTTTTTTACAAAAAATTCTAATATTTCTTCCATAGGTCTTCCATATTTAGAATAGTCCCCTATTAACCGACTACTTTCCTGAAAACCTCTAATTGTATAAGCTATATTGTGAGTAAACGCTGAACCCTGATCGTCGAAGCCCCATTGTGCGATGGCCCCGTTTGATAACTTACGTTCAAGTGCCATATCAAGAAAACGTTCTGCGGCAGTTCGTTGAGACACACTCTGGGTACTCTTCCAAACCTCCAACATTGGCCACGCAACATGCGTGTAATAGGAAGGAGTTTCACTAGCCCTGTAATCGCTTGCTGGCCATAACCCATAACCATCTACACCAGAGGCTAGCCAATTTGCCCCCCTGTCAGCGGCAGATAAAAAAACATGATCACCAGTGAGGTGGAACAAAGCCATCATTCCTTTTAAAATCTGCCCAGTATTAAACACAGACCCCTCTGATGAGGCACTTGGATACAACCCGCCATGCCAGGACCCATTTTGAGACTGAATATCTAACAGCCACTGCCCTATCCTCAATGCTGCAGCTGAATATTTGTGATCATCAAGAGCATTGGATATGCTAATAAGTGTTGGAATAAGATAACCCGTTGTCTCAGGATATGGTTTTGACCATCCTAGTAATGGGGAAAAAAAGGCGCAAGAACCACCTCTTCCTTTCTCAATGCTCCGCATCAACCACTCAGCTGTTAATTCCAAGTGGTGCTCATATCTCCGAATGCTATTTGTAGTTTCTTTTTGCATCAAAATATCGTCTCTATTCCGTTTCATTTTTGCAAGCACTAATTTATGGAATGCTATGCTTTTTGCCCCGCACGGTCACACTGGACCCTGGCTATTACTAGTACTTAGTCGGCCTTTAATCCATTGACAAAACTGCTCCATGTGGGAGCTATGGTTTATTTTTCATTCAAAGTCTCATCAGATATTATGCCAAGAAATTTCCACTACTGAACACCAATAATTTTTGGGGGGATTACCGATGGTTCACTCCAGTTTTTGTCCGCAGTGTTGAGGCGGATCAGTTGCGGACGCTGGTGGGCGCAAGGAAGATCGCCGTTTTGATGCTCACACTTTGGAAGACCGAAACCTACTTCCAATGGACCAAGCAAGTAAAGTCTTAACCTGAATTTCCACCCCTACAAGAGCAGAAAACCCAGTCCCAACGGGACAGAGGCTGATTGATTTCATAAATCTGATTGATGCCTAAACCTCGCCAAACACATCTGATAACGATCTGCCCACGAAAGCTATCATGAAGCGTCCATGCGACGACTTCGGATAGAACCATGACCCAGGACGGACACATTATCCACTTGACACAAGCCGCACTCAGAGAACCAGATTTGACAATAACTCCACCCCTGTAGTTAGGAACTCGAGAATCCATCCCCCCATGAAGATGAACCTTAATCTCACGAAGTAGGTGAAATATATTTCTATTTGCTGTATCTTTGGCGCGCTATCAGTATTTCTACTGAAGCGAGTTTCACAACATTCGTGGCTCTCTTTTAAGGGGAACACTCAGCAAGAAAATGCTCAGTTAAACCCTTAATTTCATTGATCATTAGTCTTCAACCATCGAGAAAAATATAATAACTGCCAGATTTTATAGGTATTATTTGCTGTTCCCTGAAAGTGTGCGTCGACAGTATCTTCGACGGACTTTAAATCAAATATTTTTGATAAGCCCTCTAATTCTCTCAATATAACTGAGGAGCCAAGTGATTTTATTAACCCATCAAGCGGTGGGTTGAAGCCTGTTTTAGGGCGATCAACAAGCTTTTTTGGTAAAAATGAATACAATATTCTTTTAAGAGGGTGTTTTAAAGAAATTAGAGGTATTAACAGATTACTTTTTGAATTGAGGCCATGAGAAAAAACACTTTCATCTAATAGAGGCACTCGAAGTTCTATACTCGCTAACATACTGGCTTTATCAGCAACCGCGAGATTGTGCGCCAAACATCCTAAAGTATCAAAATGCTGCGCTTTTTTGACCCTATCACCACCAACAAAACGATCACCAATAATATTTAATTTTATTTTATAGACCTCATTCAAGTCATCAAATTCATGGAAAAAACTACGTAACTCTGTACGAGAGAAATAACCCAATAAGCGAGAGTAGCCGAGGCCCCAGTGTTCCTCTTCAATATAAGATAAAAGCCGATCAAATTTTTTACCAAGCGATTTGGGCACTAAAGCAGAAAATTTCAATAATTTCAAAATAGGGACTAATAGCCTTATTAAACTATGATATTTAACGACTAAATATCTAGGATATCCAGCAAAAGCCTCATCACCACCCATACCACTAAGCATAACTTTGAAACCACTATTATGAGCGGATTTGCTGAGCAAATAAGTGGGCCAAAAGGTGTAGTCAGAGATAAGCTCTTCGGTGTTATCTGCAACAAAATAAAAGCTATCCAAAATTTCATCTGCATAAATGGAGGAGCCTTCAATCTTGACAGTAGTGAGCTTAGCTTCCAAATATTCTGCGGTAGCTGCTGCATACTTTCCATCAAGGTCAGACACCACATCTCTATCATATTTTGCAAACAAAAGATCCGTGTCTCTCGCAAAATGTGCTAATAATGTGGAATCGGCACCGCCGCTATAAAAAACTCCCACCGGGACATCAGCTAACTGCTGCATTTCAACAGCATTAGCAATTTTTTTTTCAAGACCCAATAAGGCATCAGAATTAATTGAGGCACTGAATTCAGAGTTAATAGTCTTGCCATTTAGAAGGTCTATCTCCAAATAATGTCCTGGAAGCAATTTTTTTATATGTTCAAATCCAGTGCTTGGTTCATAAAGAAACCCAGTATTAAAAAATTCAAAAATATCTTGTCTCGAAATAGTTTGGTCAACGTTTGAAAAAGCTTTCAACCCTTTAATTTCAGAGCTCGCGTAGAGAGAATCTTTGTCCTGATATACATAGAGAGGCTTTATACCCACGGTGTCTCTAACTAAATATACTCTTTTTTTAGCCTCATCAAAAATAATAAAAGAAAACATACCCCTGAACTTACTAAAGCAAGCTACTCCATATTCAGCATAACTCTTTAGAATGACTTCGGTATCAGTGTTAGTATAAAACTCATGCCCAAGTCTAATTAGGTCTTGTCTAATTTCTTTATAATTATATATCTCACCGTTAAAAATAATCCTAGAATTTCCAGACACCATTGGTTGTTCACCCAGAGTCGACAGGTCGACTATGCTTAAACGGTTATGCCCCATACCTACAAAAAAATTTGCGGTCTTTTCGAAGTAAGTACCACTCGAATCTGGACCTCTGTGTGAAATCACCCCAAGACTTTTCTGAAGCTCCACTTCGTGAGCCTTATCCGTTGTTAAATAAAAACTCACACCACACATATAAACCGTCTCCAACATTCGTTTTTGCACTTAATGCAAACTATATCTAAGATATTTTCCAAATTGACATTTTCTGTGATTTACAGATACGCTTTGGGATTATTAAACTTATCAATTAACAACATTTACAAAAACCCTCGGTGAGCCACCGCCAAAAGATGCCTTTACTTTCAAGAACACATGGACAATTGCAAAGATCATTAAGGGATTAGCCAAACTGCCATCCTGCAAACTCAGCAATAAAAGCATTGCCATAAAAACCATGCCCACATGGCGATGAAACCCTAAAGCAGTAAAGTTTAATCGGGCTATATTAACCATCATGTAAGTGTAAACAGCTAGCAGAGGTATACTCAAAATCCCCATTTTCAGAGCATACTCAGCAAACCCACCAAAGAGCCTATTCGAAACGGTAAAGTTTAAAGTCTCAATTGTTAAATCTGCTGATTTTGATAAAATAAAACTGGAATTTCCAGCACCCAAAAACCCAAAATATGATAAGTTGATGAAAGTCAGTGGCACATTCAAAACACGTACAAAGGCACCCTGCGTAAAGAGTAATTCGGGACTATTAAATAAATTGTGAGCGACTATAAAAATTCGATACCCTGGAAAATAAATGTGGAAAAACCCTATCACTGACGCCAGTGATAAAGCCATAGTCGCCAAAAAAACTAAGCTTAGACGTGGATTTAGAATGAATATAATTCCATTCAAAACAACAAAATGGAAAAAGCATGCGTAGAATGACTGCGACAAAGCACAGTTCATGGCGAACAAAACCATGGACATTATCAACAAATACAAACGATTCACCTTCGTTTTCTCTTCATTTAACACATTGAATACGTATAAAATATTAAGAACAGTTATGGTTTTTCCAAAATGGGAGGGCTCACCTGTTAATGACAGCATACCGCGCCCTGAGGATAGCAAATCAAGCGTTGTTTGAGTTGCACTTCTACTTACCAAAAAAGTTAAAAAATCTGGTATTTTAAATTGAATGAGTGCCACCAGAAAGTAAATAATAATAGAGAGCAATATTAGTCTATTTGAGATAACCAGGAATTTATTTGAGCACAAAATATAACATAGAATAATACTTAAAAGGCTTATAGAATATTTTGAAATATATAGAAAATCTATGTTTTTTTGGTGGACGACAAAAGATAGCCATAAGCATATCATACACAACATAGCATATAAGATAAAATTCATACTTACGCGCAACTTATTTGCTAAAAATGGAATTAATAAAAACGAAATAATAAAAAAATTAGGCTGCACATCTGAAAAAGGCACAACGCCAATTTCAGGAAATAAAACCGTCAAGGCCAACGGGATTGTAATCAGTGATTTTGCCCCGCCTCTTGGTGACTTGCGGCCACGTTTTATCATGTCATATCTTTTTTTTCAGGGCCGCCTTCATGCACCAGTCTTCTTTCAACAATTAAGTTTCTCAAGTTCCATTCGATAATTTCGATGTTTGAGACTATCTCGTTGGCTTTTCTGAAGTTCGCCAAAATAAGCTGGTGATTATGCGCTAATTTATCAAAATTTTTAATTTTTCTAAATAGGTTTGAAATTTTAGTTATCGGTTCAAGACCATCAGGCAAGTATTCATTTTCAGCATTTTGATATTCCTTATATTGAGGCACATAAACTAAAAATGGCACTTCTGAGTACAAAAGGTCGCTAATAACGCCCGATGGAAATGTTATGGCAACATCAAAATTTTCACAAAATTCTAAAAAACCGTCTTGATAAGAAGTAAAATACGTGGCGTCAGAAAATTCAGATGAGTAATCCAGACGATCCCTTGGGTGCAATTTCACAACAATTTCCGCATTATTCAAACTTGCAAATTCTGAAAAAGCTCTCAACAAATCTATATTAGAAAACTTGTCGATATTTAAGAACAAACAGATTTTCAATACATCACTATTTTTTTGAGAAACTTGTGACTTTTGCTTTGTCTCTATACTTCGAAATGATCCTATATATTTTAACCTGTCGGTGTGTATTGCCCAAGAACTTTGAAAGCCATCTTTAATTTTAGGTGTTTCACAGAGAAAAAAATCAGCATACACTGGGTGGGGAATATCAAAAAAAGCTTGCTGGCACCATTGGATCTGTGCAGATGGTGTATCTAGATGCTTTGCCAATTCCACATCAACAAAAGCATGGGGTGATTTCTGTTCAAGACTAAATATGAAGGCTGCGCTAACCCCAGTAATTCTTTCGAAAATTTGCTTTTTGTAAATATCAAGCCCAGCATTCATCGCGATTATCTCGCGTAAGGCTTGGGTCAAATTTATATTGAGGCCTTTGTAATGAAAAACTTCATCCTGACAACAAAAGATTTTTTTTACTGTCTTTAAGTAAATAGTTAGCGTTTCGTTCAAACTTGGACTGCCCGTTTGGACTATGGTAATATTTGGTTTTTTTCCTAATAGCCTCTCCAATAATTTGAAAGAGCTGGTATCCGTAAATGACAATGCAGTGACCACACAAATTCTCTCGCCAGTTGAAAGTAAATAAGGCATTATTGTGATTGCCTGTCCCACTGTTCTAACGATGAAAAGTTTATCGAAGGAACCTGCAACCCTATCATCAAGAATTAACTGCTCTTTAATGCTAGCCCTTACATGAAGAACTAACCTTGATAAAAACACACCCCACAGTCTAACAGCATTATAGATCAAATACTGTAGCGCAAGTTTTCTTTTTCCGCCTAAATACGATATCTGATTTTTAGAGAGATAATCTTCAATATATGGCAAAAGAACTGAATGCCGATCATACAAATGAATCCCAGCAGATTCATATTCGGCCAAAAAATAAGTAGATGTAGGTCGCTTCCAGTTTAATGAAACTGGCAAATAAAAAACAACGTTCTCTTTCCCCTTAGATTCCACAATTTCATCTATTCCGGTTAAGTAGCCTATTAAAGGACGAATACTGCTTTGATAAAAAGCGTTTACGTAACCATATGAAAAATAATTGGTATCACTTTGGTTTTTGAACCAAGTTGATACTAAAGGCACAAGAGTTGGGTCAGACGCATCTTTAAATATCGCTTCGACTGTTTGCCCACAATGTTCTGGGCAAAACAAATCAGTTAACACAATATCATTTTGATTGGTATTCTCTATAACCTTGGTAATATCATTTTCTGAAAAAGCTAAGAATACTGAACATGTCATAGTACTGACCTTCTTTGTTTAACATTGACTAAATCATGCCAACGCTACTGATAATAGATTTCTACCACTGAATTCCTACGACTACCGGAATAATATAAAGTCAAAGAGAAATAATGTAAGAAAACATTACAATGAGTTCAATACAGAATGCGCTATTTTTTAGCTTCAATCAATAACAGCAAACCATGATTTTTGAACATCTTTTTTAACATCCACCGAGGCCAAATATTTTTGACAATAGACAATAATATCCCACGATGCCGTTGTCCAACAGCTCCTTCCAACAAGTCACCAAACGATAGCTGTGTACTGATTTTTACCTCAGAAAATATACTAAAAAGAACAGCGGCCTCCCTCCTCGAATAAGCCTTTGTACCAGGACTTTCCAGATACTTAGCATAAATTTCCTTCAAGGACCTAAGGGGTTTTCCAACTAATAATCCATAGCGCAACCAAAGCATATAACCAGTCAATGAATACGTATGATAGATCATAACCCGCGCAATACCATCAGGTCGAAGAACTCTATGGACTTCATTTACAGCTTCGTTTGTATTTGGAGAGTGATGAAGAACTCCGAAGGAATAAACTATATCAAAAGAAGAATCGTCGAATTTTAATTTTTCTGCGTCACCTAGCTCAACATTAGGCGTAAGCCCAAGTGCATGGAACCTTCTATTGGTATGGTCAATGGCGAGGGGAGTTAAATCAATACCAGTCAACGAACTCGGCATAGATTTTGCCCACTCAAGGTGATCGGCGCCCATGCCAACACCAATCTCTAATACATCTTTGTCCAAACCTTCATTGAATTTAGCAAAATCACAAAGATATGGCTCTAACTCGTATCGAACCTTGCTGTGTTCTTTATAGTAATCCAGATCTGCTAAGCCTTCAGCATAGATTTCTCCACAACTGCCCGCATCCCAAAAATCTCTTACTTCGGATTTTAAACTATCGTTATCGCTCACTATATTTCACTCCACTGATTCAACTATTAAGGAAAATAGTTCTTCTATTTAAAACTCGTTATAACCAGCCATCTTTTCATAAACAGAAAAAATTGCTTTATGGTATTCTATTGAACAGAGATTAGAAGAAAAATTGCTATCTAAAAACGCCTCAGTCTGGAGTAATAGTCCAGGTTTAAAATCTTCATCAAATCCCATAAATTCAACCTTCACATCTTCTATTTCAACGGAATTGTGACGAATTATTTGCAGCTTTTCCATTGGCTTAAGTATGTAACGAGAGTACGGTGTGCAGAATTCCAGCCCCCAACGACCTGGAGATGCCCAGTTCGAGTGGTAATTGAAAAGTACTCCTTTTTCTGTGATGCCGCTACCGCAAAACACACTAGACCTACTGTGCCAGTCCAAACTGCCAGCTGTATGTGCAAAATATTCTGACGGTCGGCCACCGATATGAAATGCTAGATCTATAACATGTGTTGAATTGCTGAGGACCCAATTTTCTTTAATTTCTTGATTGTGTGATGTCGCTTTTATGGAGTCTGACCATTCAGTAAAATCAAAAGTAAACGATAACAGGCCACCTTCTTGTTCAATTCTACTTTGTAGTTCTTTAACGCTGCTAAAGAACCTCCGATTGTAGGCAACAAATACATTACAACTATATTCAGACGCTTGATCTGCTATCAGAGAAATTTGAGCACTGGTGAGGCCAGCTGGTTTTTCGACTAAAATATTTTTTACACCAGCCTTTATCAATCTTATTGTCTCAGTTTGAAGGGTATCAATAGGTAAACAAACGATAGCATGTGATGGTATTGGGCTCTCTAAATTGCTGATAAATCCCTGTAAGCCACCCAGCACCACTGGGACGCCTGTCGATTCCATGAAGGATTTAGCACTAATTTCACCTCGTCCAACTGGGATGAAGTCCCAACTTAGATGTTTTAATAC
>Ga0115572_10002041_pt1 | contig 16249 bp, 11 predicted proteins | sample COGITO_mtgs_1206_FD_88681 | JGI IMG/M metagenome (GOLD analysis project Ga0115572, IMG submission 88681) | Pelagic marine microbial communities from North Sea - COGITO_mtgs_120607 | ecosystem: Environmental > Aquatic > Marine > Epipelagic | place: Germany:Helgoland, sampling site Kabeltonne... | reverse complement strand
GTCATACGGTAGGGATCCGATATTGTCCCGCTACCCTGTGGAGCTACTGGAGTCGGTGTTTGAGCTGAAAGAAAACTAAAAAAAATAAGAAAAAGAACAACAATAAGTGATTTGAATCTAATACGATACACAATAGCTGTAGAAATAGACATAAAATGGTTTATGATCATAATCCATAAATCTAAGGTTTTTATATTAAGTACAATTTAAGTAGGCTTTTTTAAGATAATTAAAAATGGTTTTATACTTCGTTTTTTCAAAACAATACCCCAGAACTTGAACTAAATTCTCAGAGTGGTAATTTAATACTTCTGTATGATATTTTTATAGTTCTATATTGGCATTAGGAATACTTGCTAAAGAGGGGAATTTGGCAATTATTCGAAAGGAGAAATAACAGCCAAAACAACGACTAACTTTTGGGATTAACTATAAAAAAAGCAATAATCTTAATTCCACTATTATCTTCTTACCACATCCCAAAGTGCACCCATGCAGGAAATACGAAAGCAACCAAAGAATTTAAATCTTGAAACGATATGAATCCTAACTATTAAAACAACCAGAGAAGTATTAAATAAAAAAACGCAACCGTTTAATATTTAATTGATTGCGTTTTTGTTGTGTACCTCGGGTGGGAGTAGAATGTATCTTTATCCCTTTTACTATCAATCAATCACTTATGAAAAATAGTGTCTCATAAATATCAATGTATATAGTATCTATGGCAATATATGGTAAAAGGCTTTCCCAACTATTCCTTTTTCATTTGGGTACTACTTGGGTAAATATACCTATACCATCTCTAATCCATTATATGAAAGTTAAAGCATAAAAGACTAAACTAAAAAAGGACACTTCGTTTGGTAATGAAGTATCCTTTTAAAAATTAAAATTAGTCTATCCTGTCTTAACTTCTAATGCTTTTGATTAGTGCCAATACCTTTTCTACTTCAGCAGTTAGACCTTTATAATCTTTGTTGGCAATTACTTCTTTACTAATTAGTTTAGAACCCATCCCCACACAAGTTACTCCCGCTTCAAACCAAGCTTTTAAATTACTTTCTTCAGTTGAAACCCCTCCAGTTGGCATAATAGACGTCCAAGGTTGTGGGCCTTTAATGGCTTTAACAAATCCTGGTCCGTAATTACTTCCTGGGAAAAGTTTTACAATTTCACAACCTAATTCTTCTGCTCTCGCAATCTCTGTCAAAGAGCCACAGCCAGGAGACCATAAAACTTTTCTTCTATTGCAAACAATTGCAATATCTTCACGAAATACTGGGGTTACAATAAAGTTAGCACCATATAGCATGTATTGTGAGGCCGCTGGGGCATCCGTAACAGAGCCTACACCGAGAATCATACCTGGAAGTTCTTGCTTAGTAAACAGAATAAGTTCTTTAAACACTTCAATCGCAAAATCTCCACGACTGGTAAACTCCATCAAACGAGCCCCTCCATCGTAACAAGCTTTAAGAATGGATTTAGCTACTTCTATATCACTATGAAAAAACAAAGGCACCATCCCTGATGAGGCCATTTGTTGTTGTACTTCTATTCGTGTATACTGTGCCATATTTTATCTTGCTACTCGTCCTGAAACGTCTCCACTCATTAATTTTTCTATCTCTTGAATGGTTGCCAAGTTAGCATCTCCTTTTATTGTGTGCTTCAAACAAGAAGCCGCAACCGCGTAATCTAATGCTTTTTGATCATCATTAGGATAGTGAATCAAACCGTAAATAAGAGCACCCATAAAAGAGTCTCCTCCTCCTACTCTATCAACGATATGAGTAATTTTGTATTCTCTGCTTTTATACATTTCATTACCATTGTAGAGCACTCCCGCCCAAGTGTTATGAGAGGCAGAAATAGAACCTCGTAATGTGGTAATAATTTTCTTAGCTCTTGGGAATTTTTGTTGAATTTGCTGGCAAACAGATAAAAAAGCCTCTGCTTTAACATGTTCTCCTTGCGTTGTAATATCAAGCCCTTCAGGTTTGATGCCAAAATGCTTTTCAGCATCTTCTTCATTCCCCAGAATAATATCGCAATAAGATGTTAATTCAGTCATTATTTTTTCACGATCGCCACCGTACTTCCATAATTTGGCTCTGTAATTCAAATCCGTAGAAATAGTAACTCCCATTTCGCTAGCTACTTTTACTGCTTCTAAACAAGCGTCAGCAGCACTTTGAGAAATAGCAGGAGTAATACCTGTCCAGTGAAACCATTGAGCATTTGCAAAAACTTCTTTCCAATCAACCATGCCTGGCTGAATCTCTGACATAGCCGAATTGGCTCTGTCATACACTACTTTACTTCCACGGCTTACTGCGCCAGTCTCTAAAAAATAGATCCCCAGGCGATCGCCCCCTGTTACAATATGATTGGTTGCAACGCCTCTTTTTCGCATTTCCATTAACGCACATTCCCCTATATCGTTATCAGGTAAACGTGTTATGAACTCTACTGGGACTTTGTAATTAGCAAGCGAAACAGCCACATTAGACTCTCCTCCGCCATAAATGACGTCAAATTGATTTGCTTGAGAAAACCTTAAATATCCTGGAGGTGCTAATCGTAGCATTATCTCTCCAAAAGTAATCACTTTTTTCATTTCGATGAGGTGTGTATTAGAAAACTAAATACATTAATTATTTAAGTTTAAATTTATGATTATTGTTTATTTTAAATACCAAGTGCTTGTCCACCTCCAATTTGAACTGTCTCTGCTGTTATAAAGGCTGCGTCTTTACCTGCTAGAAAAGAAATAACAGAGGCCACTTCATTGGGTTGTCCCAATCGGCCTAACATGATATTGTTTTTCCAAGAAGCAAAAACTTCTGGCTTGGTTGATTTAATTTGGGCATGGAAGGGAGTGTCAATGGTTCCAGGAGAAACAGCATTCACTCTGATTCCGTATTCCGCTAAATCTTTAGCCAATGCTCTTGTAATAGTATGAACAGCAGCTTTAGAAGTACCGTAAATACCTGCACCCGGTCCACCAGCATTCCAACCAGCGTTAGAGGTATAATTGATGATAGTTGGAAGATCTCCTTTTTTCAAGTACGGAATTGCCGCACGAGAAACGAAGAAAGTAGAATCCAAATTAAGAGCCATCACTTTACGGAAGAACTCAGTAGTCATTTCCTCAAAACGAGAACGTCCGCCTAATCCACCAGCGTTGTTTACCAATACATCTATTTTTCCATATTTTTCACCGATAGCTTGTATACTTGAGTTAACTGCATTTTCATCAGTAACATCAAATCCAGAGTATTCTGCGCTATAGTTTTCAGCTTGAAGTTCCTTGACTTTTTCAGCCCCAACTTCATCTTCAATGCCATTGAGCACAACGTGGTATCCGTCTTGCCCTAAACGTTTTGCAACTTCAAAGCCTATTCCGCTTGTCGCACCCGTTACGATGGCTATTTTAGTATTTGTATTTGCCATTTTATTTTTTAATTATTAAATTTTATTTTATGTTAATTACAAGACTAACTTTCTTGATTAATAAAAATATAGCCCCTACGCCTATTATAACTGAAATTGTTATTGCAATAAAAGCAGGTTTATAAGACCCCTCACTTGTTATTGTACCAATAAACCAGTTCATGATCATGGGAGAAAACGCAGCAACGGTTCCCGCTAGCCCTGCTAGTGTTCCTACAGAGGGACCTCTAAACAAATCACTTGATAAAGTTTGAATGTTCCCAATGGCGAATTGAAACCCAAAAAGAGCCATCCCTGCCAAATAGATAAAGGTCATATAATTGGAATCATTTACGAACATGATGATGCATACAAAGCCTAAAATAATGAGTAAACTCCCAAGAGCTATACTCGCTTTTCGTCCAACATCAACATTAGTACGTTTTATAATTTCTTCAGTAAAAAGCCCTCCTAAGATACCTCCTGCTGCTGCCATCAGATACGAAATCCACATGGTATTTCCAATCTCTTGTATACTCAATCCAAATTGTGAATTTAAATATATTGGCATCCAGCCTGCAAAAAACCACCAAATAGGTTCAATGAAAAATCGGCATAACAAAACACCCCAAGGCTGTTTGTAGCTTAATATTTTTCCAATAGGAAGGCTTCTGATTTTTTCCGTAGACGTTTTTGTGCTTGTGTCTTGATCTGAAAGAATTAATGTCTTTTCTGCCTCCGTTAACCAAGGGTGGCTTTCGGGTTTAGACTTATTTATCAGTAACCAAGGTAATACCCAAATAAGCCCTATAAGACCCAGTATTACATAAGTTGATTTCCATCCAAATTGAGAAAATAAGTAAACAATAATAACGGGGGCTATTACATTCCCTATAGAAGCACCTGAATTAAAAATTCCCTGGGCTAATGCTCGTTGGTTTACAGGAAACCACTCACCATTACTCTTAACGGCTCCTGGCCAAAGACCTGCTTCACCTAACCCTAACATTCCTCTGGCAAATGACAAAGTCATTATACCTCTTGATACGGCATGAAAAGCAGCTGCAACAGACCATACTACTATCGATAACACAAAGCCTAAGCGTGTGCCTATTTGATCGTATAACCGTCCTGATAAAAATTTACTTACTGCATAGGTAAACATAAAAACATTCAGCATCAAAGCATAATCTGAATTATCCATGCCTAGGTCTTTCCCCATTTCAGGCCACAAGAGTGCAAAAGCAGTTCTGTCTATGTAATTGATTACAGTGGCGATAAAGATTAACCCTATTATCCACCATCTAAGACCTTTGATTTTCATACACAAAAGTTTAAGTTGTTTTAGTGAGAGCCTCCAAATGGATTTAACGCAATTAAATCAAAAAGCATTAAAACGATATAATTTTATTAAAAGCGTAAAAAGAAGCTATTTACTTTAAAGCAATAGTTTTCAAATTAGTTTTACAATAAAAATTAGGTTTTAAATTGAGCACCCTAGAAAATATAATATTTTCTAGGGATGCTCAAAATAACCAACTAAAATGAAATTTAGTATCCTGAATTTTGTTTTACTATTCCTTTACTTACTAAAATTTCAGATAAAGGAACTGGGAATAAATAATACTGATTGTCAAAGTTTTGACCTAATACTGATTGAGCTGTTCCCATTCGAGTTAAATCGAACCAACGGTGACCTTCAAAAGCTAGTTCAAGTCTTCTTTCATCGTGAATCGCTTGATTAACGGCAGAAGTAGAACTTAGAGAAGAAGAATCTAATGCTGCTACACCAGCTCGAGCTCGAATCTTATTAAGCTGATTAATAGCACCAGCAGAATTACCGTTATTATTTAAAGCTTCTGCATAGAGTAAAATAACATCTGCTAATCTAATTTCAATCCAATCATGTTCTGGACCACCTGTTTGTGGAAACTTAGGTGAAGCCATTTTAGACTCATCAATTGTAACAGCTCTTCTCAAATCGCCAGGACTTGCGTCAAACGCAGCAATTAATGAAGGATCTAATGGCTCTAGTGATTTAGTATCTAAACCACCTGACCATGACCAAAAATCAGAAAAACCATATTCATCCGGAACAGAACTCGAAATTTGAGTTGCAAAGATAATTTCTGAATTTAAGTCATTTACAAAAATGTCAGCAAAATTAGGCTCTAATGAAATCCCTGCACCAGAAGCAGCATTGACTGCAGCTGCTAATTGAGACTCTGCGCTTGAAAAGTTACCCAAGTGGACATATACCTTTCCAAGAAGAGCTTGAGCTGCTATCTTAGTGGCACGGCCCTCTGAAAAGTCATTGCCAAGAGCTGCAATTGCATCTTGTAAATCGGGAATAATAACAGTGTTATACACTTCACTTGCTGAAGTACGAGCTAAAATTGAATTATCGGTGGTGCTTGGTGAAGGTGATAAATTTACTGTTACATCACCAAATACTAATACTAGTTTAAAGTAAGATAACGCTCTCAAAAATCTTGCTTGAGCTATTTGCCCAGAGATAGAAGAATTTTCGATAACGTTGTTTGCACTAAGAATTGACTTATACATAGCTGTATAGAAGGGGCCAAAAAATTGGTCTTCCATATCTACTAAATCTCCGTTGAACCGATCAAAAGAAGGATAAGGCTCTTCTTGCATCAATCCATTATCGGCTCTAAAATCACCCATAACAGCCATCGGCGATGTTGATCCCAATTGGTAGAAATAAGCTGCATTCAATACTCCCCCAAAATCTTCTAGCGAATCTGAACTAGCAATATTTGGTGGGGATTGATCCAAATCGTTGTCACAAGCTACTACAACAAGTAGCATTGTTAAAAATAATTTATATACTGTTTTCATGTTTTTTTGTTTAGAAATTAACATTTAAGCCAAAAGTAAAACTCCTAACCAGCGGGCTCGCTCCAACTTGAACTCCATAAGTCGTAGGACCTGCATAACCACTATTAGTAGTTTCTACACCTTCAGGATTATAAGAAGTATAATCATCACCCATTAAGTAAAGAAGATTAGTAGCTGCTAAATAAACTCTTGCAGAACTAATTCCAACTTGGTTTACTAAATCTGAGTCTAAACTATAACCAATTGTAAGATTTCTCAAAGCAATATAAGAGGCATCTTGAATTCCAGAATCAAGTTGTCTTCTATTCCCTAAGTAAGGAAGGTCATTATGATCTGCAAGACCATCATCGTCGGCATCAAATGAATCTACCAAACGGCCAGACCATTGGGATCCATAGTATAGAGGGTCAATATTATATACTTCACCTCCTTGAGAGCCTTGAAATTGAAATGATAAATCAAAACTTTTGTACTGCATATTACTGCTTAATCCCCAATAAAAGTCTGGTGTATTTTGACCAATTTTGACTAAATCTCCTCCATCAGCTACCGTTTTAGTTCTATCAATGACTCCGTCATCATTTTGATCGACAACATAGGATTCTCCTGTTTGATTATTAGGGTGACGGGTACCGTCTTCCAAATATATCATTTCAACGTCTCCTGAAGTTTCTATTCCCCACATTTCTCCAATTTCACCACCTACGTAGTTTCTGAAGATAGGGCCACGACCACTTTGACCGTATTGAATAGCTGGTAACTCGTCCAATCCACCAAGATCAGTGATTTCCGTATTTACAGTTGATAAATTGGCGTTTAGTGTCCAGTTAAAGTCATTTCCTTGGACTAATGCAGCACCTAATTCAAATTCTATACCTGAGCTTTGTACATCTCCAGAATTCAATTTAACCGCAGTAGTTCCCAAAACTTCAGAAACACTTTGATTAATTAATATATCCTCAATATCAGATGTATAATAATCAACACTTAAGTTATAACGATTGTTAGAAAATCCAAGATCGATACCAAAATTGGTTTCAGTATTTGTTTGCCATGTCAAATCTGGATTTGCTACATCTGAAGGAATTAAATAACCTGTTCCGAAGGCAGTATTAGCCGGATTCAACAAACTTAATGAGTTATATGCTCCTAAAAAAGAAGTTGTTCCTAATGAACCTGTACTTACTCGAAGTTTCATTTGACTAACTGATTCAGAAGTAAAGAAGTCTTCGTTATGAACATTCCAACCAATTGAGTAAGCCGGGAAAATTTGATATTTATTATTTGTCCCAAATCGAGAATCTCCATCTTGTCTTATAGAAACAGACGCCAAATATTTATCGTTGTATGCATATTGAATTCTGCCAAAGACACTTCTTCTTGAAATTGTTTCTTTTCGTTCAGAAATAGAAACATCAGCTGGATTCAATAAATTAAAGTTAACTATATCCCCAAAAGGAACATTAGTCCCTCTTAGTGTTGTCCCGGTGACATACAGATTTTGAAATTCAAGACCAGCTACTGCAGCTATATCATGATTCCCAATCACTTTCGCATAATTAAGTGTAGTTTCACTCAATACTGACATTCTTTTAACGTCGATTTGATCCAAATCTGTTTGGGTTGAACGTGCTTTAGAATCTGCTTCAAGACCCTGATAATAATAATCTTGTGTATCACGCATATCAGCTCCAAAGACAGTTTTTATATTTAAATCATCTGTCAAACTATACTCCAAATATGAATTCACATTTGCAAAATATGTTTTTTGATACCTTTCAGCATTATCAAGTTTGGTAGCTGGCCCTGCGTCTCCAGATCCTCCAATACCATTGTTAGCTCTTCCATAGTGCCAATCTTGTGCAGTCATTCCGGGTTCTAGTGTATAGATGCTATTATTAAATGGAGCATCCCCACCACGATAACCATTATCAAATGGAGAAAATCCAAAACGACTTTGTGCTTCTTGGTCCAATCTTTGAACAAAAGCAATAGATTCTGCTGTATGGTAAACAGGATGAACAGGATAAGCTCTTAATAAATCACGCATATCGTGAGCTACAATGTCTCTATCTGAAACAAATCCGTTAAAACTTAGTCCAGCTTTTAATTTATCATTCAAAGTAGCATCTAAATTTAAGCGCGCATTTACTCTTTCAAAACCCTGGGTTCTAACTACACCTTCAGTATTTTGATATCCTAAAGAAGCATAGTAGTTAATATCTTTAGTACCACCACTCATACTAAAATCGTGGTTCATAGTGGATCCATTTTGGAATAACCAATCTTCTATGCTAATAGCACCAGGAGAATCTTTGTATGCTTGAATTCTCCACTGTGCAAAGGCTGGATCTATTTGAGACATATCCCAGTTACCAGAAGCAATTTCTTTTTCTGCGAATTCACCCCACTCTGGACCTGACTTAAATATATTGCCAACATACTTGCTAGACTTACTAGCATAAGCATTATAACTATATGTTGGTTTTCCTGTTCTTCCTTTTTTCGTTGTAACTAATATAACCCCATTAGCACCTCGAGATCCATAAATAGCAGCAGAGGAAGCATCTTTAAGAACTTCTAAGCTTTGGATATCATTAGGATTTACAGTTACTAAACTTCCTGAAATTGGATATCCATCAACTACAACAAGTGGATTAGAATCTCCAGATATAGAAGAAGCTGCACGAATTTGAATTTTTGGATCTGCTCCAGGCTCACCATTTTGATTTTGGATAAATACACCTGCAAGTTTACCGGCTAATGCATCATCAGCACGTGTAGCTTGAATTGATGCTATATCATCACCACCAATTTTAGCAATCGCCCCTGTCAAACTGGATCTTTTACGTGTACCATAACCTGTCACGACGATTTCATCAAGCTCGTCAAAACTTTCTTGTAGTGTAATACTAAGCGTTGTTTGGTCTTCAATAGCAACAGCTTGTGTTACAAATCCAACGTAAGAAACACTAAGTACGTTTCCAGATGATGCAGAAATCAAGAAATTTCCATCAAAATCTGTTGTCGCACCGTTGTTAGTTCCTTGCACAACCACATTTACTCCAGGAATTGGGCTTCCGTCTTCAGAAACCACGGATCCAGCGATCTGCGTCTGTGCAACTCCAAATGCACTAAGGAGCATGAAACTCAAGAGTGCAAGTCTTGTTTTGATTTTCATAAGATGTTTTGTTTTAATTAGATTCAATTTATGTTTATTGTAGCGACACTATTAATGCAACTACTCTACTACAAAAAGCCAACAAAAACGCATATCATGTTCTAAAAGAATTTTTAAGCGATTAATTGGTTTTCCATTTTGGTTTTCCATTTTGGTTTACCAATTTGGTTTACCAAATATATAAAAAATTCTCTCTTAATTAAGAAATGTTAAAAAAAAGCGAATTAATTTGTGTGATGAGTAATTATTGCTGGCTAAAAATGAAGTTTTAGTAGAAGATAATTCCGTTTACTACTAGGCCTGTCAATTGTAAGATTAAATAATAAGGCCTTTTCTATTAAATTACAACCGAAGTTCTAGTTTAATTGTAGCAAAATTGGTACAGTACATCAAAATGTTTTTTCATTGCGATTTTAGCAGCACTTGGGTTTTGTTCCTTAATAGCGTCTAGAATTTCTTTATGTTCTTGAATTCCTTTGAATGCTGTATCCTTATCACAGACATGATGCTTCTCAAAATTATTAATGATCTCCGGAGTTATTTTGAGCATAAAAGAGGAGATGGTGGGGTTTCCACTTGCCTTCGCAATCGCTAAGTGAAAAAGTAAATCTTCTTGAACGGCATCATCACCCCTAATCACTTTATCTGAGTATTCTGCAAGCGCATTCTCGATATTGATGATATCATCAGTTGTTCTTCTTACAGCGGCTAATTTTACCCCTTTTAATTCTAAGAATATTCTTGCTTCAACCAAATCTTTGAAAGAAGGAGAGGGCATTCCTAATATGTCATCAATCATACCATTGAGAGCCGTTATTCCAATATCAGCTACAAAGGTGCCACTTTGTGGAATTGATTTTACAAGCCCATAAAACTCTAAGGTCTGAAGGGATTCTCGCAAATTCGAACGCGTAACATTAAACTTTTCTGAAAGCATTCTTTCTGAAGGCAACTTTTCTCCTGGCTCATAATTTTTTATATTAATTAACTCCTTAAGTTTAGAAATAATTAATTTTTGTTCTTCTTGTAGTTTGTTGTCAACTAGCATGATGTTTTTTATTTTTTAAAAAATTATATAACTAACAAGTTCAATCATGAGACACTTCCAAATTATAATATTTAAACGATATAATAGTTTTCGTAAAATTAATCCATGAAATCTTCTCGAATCGGACTAAATACATCGATTAGTTCGCCCGCTTCTGTACAAATGGCTCCATGTAATGCGTTAGTAGGGATATAGAAACTATCACCCGTCTTTAGCGTTTTGGTTTCTCCGTCTATAGTTACGTCAAAAGAGCCTGACGCTACATAAGTTACCTGTGAATGTGGATGCTGATGCATAGGCCCTATTCCCCCTTTTTCAAAGGCGACATGAACAAGCATAATTTTATCATCATATCCCATTATCTTACGCTTGACTCCTTCACCTACTGTTTCCCATTCGATGTCTTTTGTTAATAAAAATTCTTTACTAGTACCGAAGCTTTTCATTTGATTATTGTTTGTCTCTCAGGAGATATGGTCCTTTCCATTCTACCGTCTCACCTTCAATTGTTAATGAATGTTTTTTTGTTTTTGAATTGTTTTCTGTTGCCAATGCTATTTGAAGGTCTTTTCCTGTCTTAAAAGAGATATTAAAAATAACATAACTATCTGTTGATAGCAATAGGACAATATTTTTTAAAGTTGATGTGGAATTTATAGACAGTTCAGAAACAGGACTATAACTTCCATGAATTTCTAATGCAGATATGAATAAAGTGGAGGCAGTATTTTGTCTTCGCACCAAAAGAGTTTTGTCATTTCGAAGGTTGAAATTAGGATCGTTTGCCCCCAACATAGTAAATATATACTCGTCTTGTTTATCGGCAACTAAAGAAAGGGTTACAAAATGATTGTTGTACAACCAACTTAATTGATTAAATCCTTCCTTTGGTTTACCGCTAGCTATTTTCCAGAGGTGTTGATATCCATTATCTGTACCTAAGGGACTTAAAGATACCGACGAATTCATTTGGAAATCATGAGTCATTATTTGTCCGAAATAATGAAAAGGCAAATCGTACTGCTGGGGTGTTTTGGAATCTGCTTTGAAAACATCGAGCAACAATGAATGCTCTAATCGAGGATCTTCCAAGACTATTAAAGTCCTGTGCAAGGGAGTCTCTGGATATGCATTTCGCTCTTGAATGCTAATAATTTGAGATCCATTGGAACTTACATCACTAAAGAATTTTTCAGGGTGATGCCTACTCGACATATCGAAATCGCCATCAAAATGTGAAGTCTCGTTTATCACCAAGGTGTTATGTGCAATTGTCTGTTTGGCCCAGCTTGTATTTTCTTTTAGGTATCCGCCTCCATTCTTTTGATCAATGTTGACAAATCGTGCCAAACCGTAATCTTGTAAGATTTCTTCTCCTCTAAAGAATAGCGAGTGTGACAGTTTATCAAAATGCCCATGACTATTACCATGCATAGTATACTTGGTAACTAAATTAAATTCATCGTTAGGGGTTCCTGAACGAATGATACTGACCCCACCTTTATTGCCTTTGGGCCCGTCTGCTAATTCAATCGATTTCTTGTTAAAAGGCTTTGCTTTTCCAGTTTCGATAGCTTGGGCCACAGCAAAACCAGCGCCGTCTAATGTTATTTTTGCTTGACGCGCTGCAATTGAGAGTAAGCCAGGGTCTTGATCTCCATAATAATATGCTATGTCAACAGCTGATACAAGTTCTCTAGAAAAATAAGACATTCCCTTTTGTGCATCGTTGAGCAAAAAGAATTCACCATCCACATCCGTCAAGTTCAATAAAGCATTTACCGCTTTAAGCAATACGCCCTCTTTAAATTCAAAAATTTTACTTTCTGGTATTTTGTTGTGAAGACTTACCGCTAATAACAAATAAGGATACATAGTATAACGCTGATAATAGGGCCCTTCTGTGTAGTATCCATCTGGAGAAAAAGGGTCGTCGATATTGGCCAAAAAACCGGCTTTCCCACTTTCGTCTAGTATTCTTCCACCATCGTTATCTCTAGCCGTAGCGTCCATATCGCCAAGTGGCAGTCCATACAAGGCTCTTTCTATTAACTCTTTATCATTCATCACCAAGCCAATCATACCGACAGCTGCGTTCCCCCATGTGCTGTGATTGTGAATACGATTAAAAAATTGCGGATTCTCCTTAGAAAGATAATCAGCATAAGGACGAAATAATTCTTCCTCTAAATGCCGCCGCTCTGGTTTGGTCAAAAAGGTGTAAATACAATCATAGGCTTGCGATACATAAACCAACCAGTTGGAATCATTTAAACATTGCCAAAAAAGTTTCCCGCGTGCATAGGAACGGGGTTGCGGATGTATGGGGAGGCTCTTGTAAATTCTAGCGTATTCAAACAAGCTTTCCTTTACATATTCTGCATATTTAGTGTCGTCAAGTATTTGGTACAAGGCCCCTGCTTTTTGCAACATGAAAAAGTTACGCTTGTGTCGTTCATGCGTATATCCTCCTGCCATATCCTTGGGAATGGGCACAATAACCCCTTCTTTTATCTCAGCGTCTACTTCCTCCTGAACGGTGGCTACATAGTTATCAAACATAGGTACCTTCCCTAGATTCTCTCGAATATTGTCTACAGCAGCTGCTGTAAGAATAAGGTTAGGGTGATCTTGGCTGTACAGATTAATACTGCTAAAAATAAATACTAATAGTAATAGACGCATATGCTTGTTCGATTTATAATTGTGGCCCTAAGTGCTTTTCGTCGTTACTTTTATTGCTACTATCTCCATCCGTATACAAGACCCCGATAGAATACTTTTGATCTCCGCTGACTTGGATCATATCTTCTTTTGCAAGAGCCAAGTGTGATACATTTACTTTGGGCTCACCCACAACAAGATGCATTTTGATATCCTTTGTTCTTTTGAATATAGAGTTTGTCACATTTATTTCCTGCACACCGTAAAGACTAACAGCAGCATCGTATTTATTTCGGGAATCGTATCCAACATTTTCAAAACTACAATGATCGATAACCAACATGGGGCCAAAAGTACTTTCGTCTTTCCCCCCTCTGTGCAGTCGAAGTGCGGCTCCTCCAATATTGGAGAATTTATTATTAAGTAAGGTGACAAATTCAGCATTGTAGATACCAATGTCGTCAGTCTCTCTGTCTAAAGCCATCACGTGTCCTGAAACATTATTAAAGGTTGAATTTTCTATGTATATTTCGTCCGCAAAAGTATTTTTATATACTCGAATGACATCAAATGAATGATTGACATCTAAATTGTCAAATTCGCAGTTTACAATTCGCAAACTGTAGTTTTTATTCATGGAATACTTACTGGTTCTAATAACAGAATTTCCTGATCCATCAGGGGCATATTCGCCGTCAAAACGAATTCCTTCCAGCTGTAACTCACCTCCGTTTACAATGTCAAACGCGGCCTTTTTCTCCCAATAGACAGTGGGCTTCTTCCCCTCTTTAGCAAGTATTGTAAGAGGATGCTGAATCAACGGTAGTTTTGTCAAAACGTAGTCTTTACTGTCCGATAATTCTATTATATCTCCAGGATTTGAATTTTTGATGGCATCAAAAAGGGTATTCATCCCTGCTTCTACTGTATGGAGTTGTCCACTTTGAAACGCTATTCTTTTGTCCTCTTTAGAATACCAGTTTACGCCTGTATTTTCTTTGGTTGGGATTTCATCAGCCAATTTCGGTGTGATTATTTTTCTTCCAACCTTAGGTAATATTAAATCGTGAACGCCTTTTACCAATTTCATTTTTTTGACCTTGAATCCTGCTGCTACAGTTTCATTCACCTCATAATTGGTCACATTATCCTCAAATTCAATTCCACTTACATCATCGTAGATAGTTACAAAGGGGTTCGAATTCTCACGATAAAACACATTGGATTTAAAAGTGGAATTCATTGGAGCGGCTGATCTTTCTGCATCGCTTCCTGCACAAAGCTGCACATGGCTAGAATTAACAAATACATTCTCTTCAATAACCGCATCTTCTACCTGAAAATACCTGTTTAAAGGAGAATTCGGAACACCATTCATGACTACTAAAGCACCTCTAAATCGGTATCCAGTTAACCCATATCCATAATTATTGACCACTTTCTGCTGTCCATTAATTACGCGTATCCCTCCTGTATTCCTCTTGTTATTACCTATAAATATATTCCCATCGATTAAGGTTTCATTTCCATGACGCATTGTCAAGGTTCCAATACTTTCATAAAAAACATTATTGCGGTAGGTGTTTTGGCAAGATTTATTTGAAATAATCTCATGCTCACCATCGCATCGATCGAAAAAGTTGCCTTCAACAATTGTATTAGAATTTTCTAACGAAAAATGACTTGTTCCAATTCTAAGAGTTTCACCACCATTGGAACCTAAGTTCTGTCTTGGGCCAAAATAATTAGAATCTATTCGATGGTTATTCTGTAAACTCTCTTTCGAATTTAGTCGTACTATTAGTGTAACCCCTCTATTTCCTTTACCTTCAAAATGATTGTGATCAACTCGGTTGTTTTTTCCGTAAATAGCAACCCAACTGTCTTGTTCATGACGTTCAGGATTGGAATAAGTATCAATGACACATTCGGTTAAACGTGAGTTGTTTGCCAGCTCGTTTTTATTTTTTCGAAAAGAAATAACTTCATTAGTAGGTGTATATCCATTTTTAAACACCAACCCTTGTACATGTAAATAAGAACCTGCTAGCCTAAGGTAAGACCGCCCCTCTAAGCTTACTTTTCCTTTTTCTTCTACTGTTAAAGTAATTGGTTTTTGAGCGGTCCCATTTCCCTCAAGCAGTAATTCAGCATCTTTCCAAATACCATTTGCCAGTACTATAGTAGAACCTGGTACTGATACAGCAACAGCTGCATCAAATTCAGATTGTGAATGCACAACAATTTTTTCTTGTGCGAATAAATTGCTTACTAGAACAAGTAAACAGAGTGTAAATATGTATGAACTGATTTTCATTTGAATAAATATTCTACTATTATTTAGTTGTTGATTCAATTCTTTGGTTTGATGATTGGATTACCAATTTGGTAAACCAATATATAAAAAAATAGTAAGTATCCTTTTTTTAAGCTCGATTTAATCTCATTTATCGCTATTTCCTTCTTCAACTTACATTTATTGTCACACTAAGAAGACCCTGGTTACCCCATACGAGATGGTAAAAAAGGGAGTATTAGCTACAGATTAAATTTTATTTATGCAATTACAAACTAAAAGAACAAAATAACAATTGTCATTATTATACCTGCCAGGGAAAAATAAAGTCCTTTTTTAAAGACATTGGTGTGAGGTAAAAACATCCAGAAAGAGGGAATTACAAAAAAATATCGAAAAATAATAGCTGAAAACACTTATATAATTGGTTTTCAAGCCTATAGGTTCAAAATTGTTAAGACATCAGCTTCTCCATTATTATGAACTTCATGGTATTTAATCAAAACAGCTTAAAAATCATATGGGGGTGTATTTCAACAATAATTACTCAGATACTTTTTAGCTTTTGTTGGATATATGTTGGAAATACAAGATAAAAAACCTGCAGCATATTGTTTTATAAATAGTTGCAGGTTTTAATTGTACCTCGGGTGGGAATCGAACCCACACTCCCGAAAGAACTGGATTTTGAATCCAGCGCGTCTACCAGTTCCGCCACCGAGGTGTTGGAGGTGCACAAAAATATAAAATTAATTAGTTATCC
>Ga0115572_10002040_pt1 | contig 16255 bp, 11 predicted proteins | sample COGITO_mtgs_1206_FD_88681 | JGI IMG/M metagenome (GOLD analysis project Ga0115572, IMG submission 88681) | Pelagic marine microbial communities from North Sea - COGITO_mtgs_120607 | ecosystem: Environmental > Aquatic > Marine > Epipelagic | place: Germany:Helgoland, sampling site Kabeltonne... | reverse complement strand
GTGAGCTACTGGTATGGCGCTCGATCAAAACAGGAAATCTTTTACCAAGACTACTTCAATCAACTCGCCGAAGCGCACCACAACTTCGACTTCCAACTCGCGCTCTCCGATCCACAACCGGAAGACCACTGGGCGGGCCACACAGGCTTCATTCACGAAGTCGTGCTGATCAACTATCTGGAAAACCATCCCAACCCGAAGGCGGTTGAATTCTACCTATGCGGCCCTCCCATGATGATCAAAGCCTGCACCCACATGCTCACAGCACTCGGTGTGTCGGATGATCAAATCGCCTTCGACGAATTTTAAGACCTTCTAACCAATAGACATATACAGATGCAAACCACACCCTTCGCCAATACTGACATTCCAATATCGCGCGTGGCCTTCGGAGCCATGGGACTCAACTGTGCCTTCGGTTGCTTTGAGGAAAAAGATCTCATCCGCTCCATCCATCACAGCCTCGACCAAGGCGTCACGATGTTCGACACCGCCCGTTCTTATATGGATTCAGAGCGCATTCTGGGGAAGGCGATTAAAGAATGGAGCGGTGCAAAACCATTTATCAATTCAAAGGCGATCCCTTCAGAAGCCAATGGCAACCCCGGCTGGGGCATGCCGAATCCAGTGGATGTGGCCTATCCAAAAGGCTCCATCCGTAAGAGCGTCGAGGAGTCTCTACGCCAACTCGGGGTTGACTCGATCGACTTGATGCAACTCCACCAATACTGGGGAAACTTTTATAATGCAGGCACATGGATTGAAGAACTGCAGGCCTTACAAGCCGAGGGCAAGATCCAGCACATCGGTGTCTCAATTGTCGATCATCGCCATGAAACCGCGTTGGAGCTCGTCAACTCGGGGCTCATCAGCTCCGTGCAGACGATCATTAATATTTTTGATCCGCTCGCGCTCGATAGCCTGGTGCCTGCTTGCCTGAAAAACCAGGTCGCGGTGATCGCTCGCTGTGTCTTAGACGAAGGTGGACTCACAGGTATGCTCAAAGAGGATACCACTTTTGAAGAAGGCGACTTTCGCGAGAAATATTTCATTAACGGGCCACAATCCGAATACGTCGCACGTGTTGAGAAGCTCAAGCAATTCGTGCCAGAGCACGCAGACTCACTCGCTGAACTCGCGATCCGCTTTGTGCTGACACACCCGGGCGTCACCACCGCATGTATCTCGATGCACGTGCCTAGCTTTGCGGATGAAAACATCGCAGCAGCAAACAAAGGCCCATTGCCAGAAAAAGTTTTCCACGAGATTCGCTGCCACCATCGTTGGTTGCATAATTTATACACTGGTTTCTATTTCCCGGATGCAGTGGATGCAGATGCGAAAACCGGAGTCGGCGGCTTTAAGAAAATGAAAAAACAGAGCTTGGAGGTCTAAGCCCATCGATTAGCATATTCTGAGATAATGCAATTTAACCAAATAGCAGGCGAAGCTTTCGGCGGTGAACTGTGCTCCCAGGCCCGCGCCGTCGTAGACGCGATGGAGGCGCCCGACGCAGCTCCAGTGGAGCAGATGGATATTCCGGCCGCCCGCGAGGAACATGCGCTGGAAGCGTATGATTTGCCGCTGATCACAAATGGGCTCACTGTTGATAATCGTCAGATCGAACTTGGCGGGCGACGTCTCGGTATTCGAGTTTACACGCCGAGTGGGGGAGGGCCTTTCCCCGTGTTGTTGTTCGCTCATGGTGGTTGTTGGACTTTTTGCAGTCTCGACAGTCATGATCGCCTGTGTCGCTACTACGCGCATCACACATCCTGCGTTGTGGTGTCAGTCGACTATGCACTGGCCCCGGAACAACCCTTCCCACAAGGACTCTATGATTTTGAAGCCGCAGTGCTGTGGTGCCACAAACATGCGGATCAAATCAACGCCGACCCGCAACGTATGGCTGTCGCCGGAGACAGCGCTGGAGGTAACCTCTCAGCCGTAGTCGCCCAACGGTTGCAATCTCACCCCAGCCTTACGCTCTGCCTGCAAGTGTTAATCTATCCAATCTGCGATGCGTCCAGCACATCTGGTGAGTCGATGGATCGCTATGCAAAGGGCTACTTTTTCACCCGCGATGTACTCACGTGGACGGCTTCGCTCTACACGAATGGATGCGACCCCAAGACGCCTGAAGTTTCCCCATTGTATGGCAAATTAAGTGCGACTCTGGCACCCGCACATTTCATTATAGCCGAGTGTGATGTGCTTCGCGATCAAGCCGTTGAATATGCGCAGGCATTACGGGCAGCAGGCGTGCCAGTGCAGGCCAACTACTATCGGGGCGTACCACATGCCTTTATTGCAATGGCCGGTGCGCTGGATCTGGGTATGCAGGCCCTACAAGAATCAGTGCAGGCCCTCAAACGAGCGTTCTTGAAATCAAATGATACATGATCGTATCATTCTAGCGATTTCATACTGCCATGACATATTTCCAATAAGATGATTGCCTCAAAGCACACACCTACCGAGCACGTCACGCAACCACGCAGCAGCGTGAAAGTTATCAAGCAACGTGTCGAAGGGAATGAGGCATCGGCCCCCGAAGAGGACTATCTTGCAATCGAAGACCCCTTGGAAATCACTCTCGCTTATAATCGAACCGAGATATCAATCGAAAAGAAGCTGATCGTGACCATGCGCACCCCGGGCCATGATCTAGAACTGATCCACGGTTTTCTCTATTGCGAAGGCATCATCCAATGCGCCACCGACATCACTCTCGTTGAATTTAACGAAAATGGCTATAGTCCAGCAACCACCGCGAAGGTGCGCCTAAGAACCGGACTCGATGTTTCAGCCGCAAGCTGTGAGCGCAATTTTGCCGCACATTCAAGTTGTGGTGTCTGTGGCACCACGACCATCGGGCATTTACAGATCCCCCTCTCGCTTCGAATCGAAGACCCCACGCAGGTCTCAGCGCAATGGATACACACACTCCCAGCTCAAATGCACCACGAGCAGGAAACGTTCCGCCAAACCGGAGGCCTGCACGCCGCCGCCATCTTTTCGCCAATCGGCCAACTGCTCACCTCGTGTGAAGACATCGGTCGCCATAATGCACTCGATAAAGCCATCGGCGCCAATCTCATTGCCAAACTGGCCCTCGCCCAAGGACAGGTGCTCTGCGTCAGCGGCCGCATGAGCTACGAGATTCTACAAAAAGCACTGATCGCTCGAATCCCGATCATTGTCGGCATCGGCGCACCCTCCAGCCTCGCAGTGGCACTCGCCAACGATTTCAACGTCACACTCATCGGATTCGTCCGCAATGGATCTTACAATATCTATAGCTGTCCAGAACGCATTTGCACGCACTAGGCAACATTGACCTTCATACTTTCCACCTTTCCACTGTCATGCTCCCCGACGCCGAACCCCCACGTAAGCTTGGACACCTCGAACGCTCTGCCCCTAAAGACAAGGCGGTCGGTGCCAAGGCTGTCACTAACTCACTTAACCATGTGCATCATCAGGCGGGTGCAACCCGTGGCGCCCAAGCACTGTATCGCATGAATCAAAAGGGCGGCTTCGACTGCCCGAGTTGCGCGTGGCCAGACCCAGATGGCGAACGTTCACGCTTTGAATTTTGCGAGAACGGAGCCAAAGCAATCGCCACCGAAACCACCAAGAAACGAATCGGCCCAGTGTTCTTTGCCAAGCACTCACTGACCGAATTGGCCGAAAAAACCGACTTCTGGCTCAACGACGCCGGGCGAATCACCACCCCGATGGTGCTCGAGCAAGGAGCCACTCACTATAAGCCAATCAACTGGGACGCTGCCATCGCACTCATCGCTGAAGAGCTCAATGCCGCCGAATCCCCAGATGAAGGCATCTTCTATACCTCTGGTCGCGCCAGTAACGAAGCCGCATTTCTATATCAACTATTCGTCCGACAATACGGCACCAACAATCTGCCCGACTGCTCAAACATGTGCCACGAATCCAGTGGCGCAGCGCTCAACAAAACGATCGGCATCGGCAAAGGCACGGTCACCCTCGAAGACATTGAGACCACTGATTGCTTACTGGTGATCGGACAAAACCCCGGCACCAATCATCCGCGTATGCTCACATCCATTGAGAAAACAGTGCTGAATGGCGGAAAAATTGTATCTGTAAACCCACTACTAGAAACAGGGCTTAAAAGCTTTTCGCATCCGCAAAAAATTTCCGGCATTTTCGGACGCGCCACACCGCTGGCTTCATTGCATCTACCGATCCGCCTCAACGGTGACCTCCCTTTTCTCAAAGGCATGCTCAAATGCGTGCTCGAAGCCGATGCCGCAGCTCCAGGCACTGTCATTGATCAATCATTTATTGAGCACCACACACAGGGTTACGAAGCATTCCGCAGCGAGCTGGAAACCGTGCAGTGGAGTGATCTAGTTGAGCAGTCGGGCCTCAGTGAAGCACAGATCCGCGAGGCCGCCACCGTATTTATCGAAGCGAAAGAAGCCATCACTTGTTGGGCAATGGGGCTCACTCAGCATCACAACGCGGTCGAAACGATTCGCGAAGTCGTCAATCTGCACCTGATCACTGGCAAGGTCGGTCGCGCCCGCAGCGGTCTGTGCCCCGTGCGCGGTCATAGCAATGTGCAAGGCGACCGCACGATGGGCATCTGGGAGAGAATGCCGGAAGCATTTCTATCCGCACTCGAAAAGGAATTCGATTTCACCGCGCCTCGCGACCACGGTTACGACACCATCGAAGCGATCCGCGCCATGTACGCTGGCAAAGCACGCGTCTTCATTGGCCTCGGCGGCAATTTCCTGTCCGCAGCACCAGACACACACTATACTGCCGCTGCCATGCGTCGCTGTCGATTAACCGTGGAAATATCGACTAAGCTCAATCGCAGCCACCTCGTTACCGGCGAACGCGCACTCATCCTGCCCTGTCTCGGCCGCACCGAAATCGACCTGCGTAAGAGTGGCCCCCAATTTGTGACCGTCGAAAATTCAATGGGGGTAGTGCACAGTTCCGAAGGTCGCCTGGAGCCTGCGTCCCCCGATCTACTCAGCGAAACTGCAATCGTTTGCCGCATCGCCAAAGCCACACTCGGTAAGCAATCGACCGTGCCGTGGCGTCTGTTCGAAGAGAACTATGAGCACATCCGAAACCGCATTGACAAAGTTATCCCCGGATTTGAAAATTTCAACCAACGCGCAAAAGTACGCGGCGGATTCTATCTTCCTAATGCCGTCAAGCAACGACAGTTTGATACCGCCAGCGGCAAAGCCCAAATGACCGTCAACCCGCTCAACCCGATTCAACTTGAGAACGGTCAACTCCTGCTACAAACCTTCCGCAGCCACGACCAATTCAACACCACCATCTATGGCAACAACGATCGCTACCGTGGCATTAAGAACGAACGCCGCGTGATATTCATGAACATCGAAGATATGCAGGAACGCGGTATTGTCGCTGAACAGCCCGTCAATATCACCAGTCACTTCGAAGGTGAAACCCGCAACGCCAAACTCTTTCTAGTGATTCCCTACCAAACCCCGAAAGGCTGCGCGGCCGCTTATTATCCTGAGGCTAACGTACTAGTGCCACTCGCTTCAGTGGCTGACGTCAGCCAAACCCCTACCTCTAAATCAATTGTTGTCACGGTCTCCGTGCACACCGTTTGAGGCAACACAGCCCGCCTCACTTTCATTCAGCCCCCACATTCTAACAAACCATGAATATACAAGCAACTGGCTCCTCGTTCTACCTCATCTCCGCCTGTCTGGTGGCCACCCTCGGCGGCATGCTCTTTGGCTACGACACCGGAGTCATCAATGGCTCCCTTCAATTTGTTGAGGCCAAATTCGCCCTGGATGCGGGCATGAAAGGCTTTGCCGCCTCCAGCGCTCTGCTTGCCTGTATCCCCGGAGCGATCTTAGCCGGCTTATTTGGCGATATGATTGGCCGGAAAAAGACGCTCATGATCTCCGGCCTGCTATTTTTCATTTCCGCTATCGGGACTGCGCTGCCGAATGACATCAACACGTTTATCATCTTCCGTATCATTGGAGGTATCGGCGTTGGCGCAGCGAGCATGACCAGCCCGATGTATATCGCAGAGATTGCGCCCGCGCGCATACGTGGTCGGCTCGTTTCCCTGAACCAACTCGCCATTGTGGGAGGCATGTTGATTGTCTATTTTGTGAACTACTTCATCGCGGACGTTGATAACCCCGCATGGAATATCTCCACTGGCTGGAGATGGATGTTCGGCTCTGAGGCCCTTCCAGCTGCGTCACTCTGTATCCTCACCTTCTTCATTCCGGAAACACCACGCTGGCTCAGTATGCATGGTCGCAAGAAAGAGGCGCGTGACATTCTGGTAAAAATCGAGGGCGAGAAAATCGCTGATGCTGAAATGAAAGCCATCGAAGACTCACTGTCCGAAGAGAAGGCAGGATTTAGTCAACTTTTTACTCCGGCACACTTTAAACTATTAGCCTTGGGGCTAGGTCTCGCCTTCCTGCAACAAGCAACAGGTATCAATGTATTCCTCTACTTCGGATCAGAAATTTTCGGTTCGCTTGGTGGTGAAAAAGTGGATGCCGCGTTGCTACAGCAAGTCATCGTGGGAGGAGCCAATGTAATCTTCACTCTGATCGCTATCTGGACTGTCGATATTATCGGTAGAAAGCCACTGATGATCGTTGGCGCCTCTGGCATGGCTCTCTCGCTCTTTGCCATGGGTAGCGCAGGCATGAAAGGCGATGCTGGCAGTGGGCTACTTGTCTGGGTGATTATTTACATTGCCAGCTTCGCTCTCAGTCTCGGCCCTGTGGTGTGGGTGCTTCTTTCCGAAATCTTCCCGAATAAAATTCGCTCGCTGGCCATGGCGACCTGCACCGTTTTTCTTTGGCTGACGAACTCGGTGGTGTCTCAAACTTTTGTCATGATGGACAAGAGCGAGGTGCTCGTAGAAAAATACAACCACAGTTTCCCATTCTTCATCTACGGTGGACTCTGTGTCGTCACCGTTTTCTTTGTCTTGTTTTTCGTTAAAGAAACTAAAGGGCGGGCTCTCGAAGAAAACAAGTAAGGCGTTTTTGAGATACGACACTGAGAGCTGCAAAGCGGCTGAACCCCTCAGCGTCATTCGCGACGTAGAGTCAATGCGCTGCGTCTTTCGTGTTCGCATGCGCCCTTGCAGGCACTCGACTATTGGTGATCTTCTGGCTTTAGGATGCCGCTGCGATAGGCTTTGTTCACAGCTGCCGGGGCATTGGGGACGTTGAGTTTGCGGTAGATCTGTTTTACGTGATCGCCCACCGTGTGGATGCCGATCCCCAATCGGTCGGCAATTTGTTTTTTTACGAATCCTTCGCTCAATAGGGTTAGGATTTCAGATTCTCGCTGGCTTAGATTGATCGTAGCTACAGCAGTTGAGGCCGGTGTATGCAGTGCATCTACGATATATTTGGCAACACTGGCATCCAGTGAGGAGCCGCCTTCGGCTACGGTGCGGATATCTTGGGTGATTTCCTCGATGGAGGCGGATTTAAGGAGGTATCCAGTGGCTCCCGTTTGAATGGATTTCACGACATCGGCCTCGTTGTTGGACTGTGTCAGCATGATGATCTGAGTGTCGTGGCTCAGCGCTTTGATTTGCGTAATGGCTTCGATGCCGCTCATGCCCGGCAGGTTTATGTCGAGTAGGATGATCTGCGGCTTTTTAGGCCTGTCCTGTAGCGCTTGCAGGGCAGCTTCGGCGGTTCCGCAGACCGCGTCTAGTTGCAGGTCGGATGCATCCGCAAGTGTGAACTCAATGACCTCCCGATAGCCCGGGTTGTCTTCGACAAGCATGATGTAAATTGGGTCTTTCATGATTCGTTCGTTTAGCGTTTTCGCCACCAGCGGAGCTTGAAATGCAGTGTGACACAGGATCCGCCTTCGGAGCCACTCGTGACGTCGACTTGTGCGCCAAGTAGTTTGGCACGTCGTTGAAGTGAGGTGGGGATGTCTGATCCTAACTGGCCGCTACCGTTGTCAGATACGTTCAGTGTGATTTGTTGTTTGTTGGCCTGAAGACGTATGCTGACTTTGGTGGCGTCGGAGTGGCGACTGATGTTGATCAAGCATTCTTTATAAAACAAAAAAAGGTCGGTTTGTGTGCGAGGCTTGAGGCGGGCTAAAATGGCTTCTCCGTCTATCGTCAAGTCGTGTGTTGCGTTAACTAGGATGCGTTCGCTGGCGCGTTGCATGTCGTTTTTTAAGATCGTGTAGAGCCCTGCTGCGGACTGCATTTCGGTCACATGCCGCACGGCGATACTGGATCGTTTGCTTGTGTTCTCGATGCGCTGCAGCATACGTGAGGCATCCTCGGGGGAGGTCTCCATTTTTTTGCGGCCTAACTGGCTGAGCAATCCGATGGTGTGCAGGTTGGCACCTAGCTCGTCGTGCAGATCTGCGGCAAAGCGTTCTTTGAGTTGGGCTAATTTGCGCATCCGCAGCATACGGTCGAATAAGACCGTGAACCCTATGACGCCTACCAGAAAAGTGGTTAGCCAGATCATGCGGCGCAGGTTGTCTTTCTGGCGGGCATAGCGTTTGTTCAGTTCAATGGACACTAGGGGGCGCTCTGTTTCGAGCTCGTGGCGAAGCGCCAGTTCCTCCAGCCATTGCCGCATGGGTAGAATCTGGCCGAAGATGTTGCGCTGGTCGGTCAGGGTCGCAGCTGGGCGTCGATTATCAATCTGTTCGCCCGGGACCACAAATGGTTTGCCGATCGCCACGTTTTGGTTGGATGAAAAGAGCTCAATTTCGGCAAATCCGATACGTGGAAACGGGCCGTCTTCAAAAATGTAAAGATAGGGCTCCAGAGCGGTCAGTCGTATATAGCGGCAGTGCACTCCGGATAGTGGCCACATCATGATCGGAGCTGTGTCAAAATGCGAATCGCAGTGGGCTTCCAGCAGGGGACGGGCATCTGAGAAGTCGGGGCGGTTGGCTCCTTCAACCAGTAGGTGGCGTGGCATGCCGATCCCTCCTGGGACCGCTTGAGGAATCGTGTCGCTTTGGTCGACGGAGTATAGGTTCAGTTGATCGAGGGGGTAGGCTTGTTGCAGGTCGATGGAAAGCACGAGGAGCCCGTTCCTGGCATTTTTGCGTGGGCTCAGGTAGGCTCGGCTCGGAGTTCCTTGTGCCGAGTTCATCAGGTAGGGCAGGGCTCCGTCGGTCAAATATTCAGAGCCCCAAGCCGTCGCAGAGTGGCGAGGAAAGCTAGACGCCTCGACTGGTCTGCGCAAAGCCACGTTGTCTGCTCCGTTGAAGACGAGTAGCTCGGCGAGTTGAATGACATATCTTCCGTCGAACGCCCGCTGGCTGAGGCGCGTGGCTTCAATGGTGAGGCTCGAAACGGTGTTGCCGTCTAGCTGGATAATGTGCGGTGCGATACGGTGCAGGTGTTCGTCGGTGAAATTTCGTTCGGCTAGAACTGTGCCGTGTTCGTCGAGAATGCGTAGAGCCTGTGGGAACCCGTCTGGTCGGAAACCCGTTGCGGGATCTCGTATGATGGTGGGCACCAGCACGACTTGATCTACTGGTGTTGCTTCAGCCAGATCGACGCGCAGCGATGTGCGATGGTCGGGGCCATCGAACTCTACCGATCGATAGCCGATGGCGCCGAACCCGCCACGCGGCGTATAGTGAGCCAGCTGCCCGAGTTGCGAGTCGATGTCGGATAGGCGCTGTTCTAGCTGAGGCAGGGTAAGGGCGGTGGGTGTGCCCGCTGAGTGCGTGGCCGCCATCGACAATGCACCAGTCAAAAGAAACAGGGCGGAGGTAAGGCAACGGTTGAAGCGGTGTAACATGATTGTGGAACATTACACTATTCGTGGAGGAATAGCTAGTCCCCTTAAACGAGGGGGGTGACACGATTCTATTTAGCTGTTATCATGAATGAAAATCCCAAAAATGAAAATACCTATTCTTGCTACGCTCACCCTACTTCTCGGATTTTTTCTCTTCACGCACGCTGCGACCGTTCAGCTCACCGGATTTGATGTCGGTGGCACTTCGAGTGTATCGACTGCTGGAGCATTTACAGTTACGACCACGTCGGCCGCCGGTGCGACCCCGACGGTCTATCGATTTACTAGAACGGGCAATCTCGACGGAGGCACGACCAATGATACGCTGAGCTTTGACTTTGTTTACACCATCTACACGGGGACGTCGATCAGCGGGTCGGATGTGACTCTTGGTACACCCAGCCCACTGGTGTCAGGATCTACCAATGATCATTTTATGCAGGACTATGCGGGGGATCCAAACACCAACGCACTCGCAGCCGGTGACAGTTTTACGGTGGTCATTCAGAACATTGTTTATACGGACGGCGAGGGCGATGGTGAGGTCGCCTCCTTTTCTGGATTCGACGAGGTGACTAAATTTGGAACGGGTGACGCCGCTGTGCTGATTGGAACGGATGATGCCAACTCGGTCACCGTCGATGCCGCAACTGGTTCGGTGATCTCTCTGGGGGGTGTTTCCAATCTCACATTGACTACCAGCATCACCAGTGGAGTCACCGTCCAGCGCCTACGCGATCTAGATTTTTCCTTTGAGATTGCTGAGCCCGTTGTCGAAACTGGCGACTTAATTCTGCATTATCGTTTCGACAGCGACCTTCAGGATTCGAGCAGTTCGGCGAATCATGGAACGACCAACTTGGGCAGACTTTCCAGCGCTGCTGAGGACGTCGCTTACGGTGCTGGCGCACTCTCCCTCCGTGGCCAAACTGACAGTGATGTCGATCTGACTACGCCGATCGTATTCATTGCGTCGGATCCATGGTCTGCCGCTTTCTGGTCGAAGCGCGCTGCGCTCGACGACAACAGAGGCATGGTGATGGGGGATACCAGTAACCGGGTGGATTATATTTGGCTGAACGAAGTATCCGCACCGACTGGGCTGACCTTTAAGTCCACGTCAAGCAAGACCTATAACTTTGAAGTGACACATGATTTGGACTACCACCATTATGCATTGGTGGCGGACGGCGCAGGCAATCTCACGTTATACCGCGACGGCAGTTTTCAGCAAACTGTCAGCGTCGCTGGCGGTGATACTAGTTTTAAGATCACGAGCATCGGTAATGGTTTTGACACAAATTCGCGGAGTGTTAACGGACAGTTGGACGAGGTGCGTATCTACAGCAAAGAACTAACGGCTAGCGAGGTCGGCAGTATCTATACCATTGAAACGTCTGAACCACCAACACCTCCCGGACTCGCGAGGGTATTTTTCATGGCCGGCCAATCGAACATGCTTGGTTATGGCTATAGTGACGAGTTGGCAGCTCCTTACAAAGATCCTCTCCCTGACGTGCGGTATTGGAATGGAGCGAATTGGGTAGACCTTAGAACTGGGTTTGGCAGAGCCACCGACTTCGGCCCGGAAATCTATTTGGGGCATATTCTGAATGAAGCTCTACCCACGGATACCATTTATCTTGTCAAATATGCCGTTGGCGGCACCTCACTCTGGAATCACTGGAAGCCGAACACTGGTATCTGGCATACCGAATTTGTATCGCGGGCGACGGGAGCGCTTGCTAGACTCGAAGCCGATGGGGTGAATTACGAAGTATCTGCTATGCTCTGGATGCAAGGCGAAAGCGATGCTGCTGAAAATAGGGGGGCGTTTTATGAAGCCAACTTACGAGGCTTCATCTCCGATATGCGCACACGGTTTGGAATCTCTGATCTTCCCTTTTATATTGGACGGATCCGCGACTATTATGGCTCCACAGTCCAGAATAACTTGGTGAGAAATGCTCAGGTAGCCGTGGCAGATACGACTAACTATGTCGAGTGGTTCGACACCGATGTCTTCGGTGACCTAATTGAAGGAGGTCACTATGACACGGATGGGCAGGCTCAGATGGGCACCACATTTGCAAACATCTACCTCGCCAGTGGCCCGAGTAAAACCTTCTCGGGTTGGGCCATCGGACAGGGGTTGGATGGGACAGCGGGTCTGGAATCAGGCTTTGCGGATGACCCTGATGCCGATGGTTTGGAGAATGGATTAGAGTGGATTTTGGGTGGGGGCTCAACACTCGCAGACAATCATGCAACGCGGCTGGAATTAAATCCGGGATCGAACGAAACTTACACAATCAGCTTCACCCGCGAAGAGGATTCCATCGGTCGGGTAAATCTCGATTTCCAGTGGTCGACGGATCTAACGACCTGGAGTCCTCCGGTCGCGATCGACGAATATGAGTCAGGGAATTACGCGAAGAGCGATGGGATCGTGGTTGAGGTCGATGCGGGCTCTGACCCAGACGTCATTAACGTGCAGGTGCCTGATTCGCTCAGTGCTAACGGGGGGCTATTCTTTCGCTTAAATGCCTCTGAATAGGCTCACGTCTCACCGGCCTTATAGACTGCAATCGGGCGTTTTTTATACTTCATCACAATCGTTGAAAAGTAATTATCTCTTATGAGCTCCATCTCCCGTAGAAATTTTATCCAAACCGCTGCCGCTGTCTCCGGAGCCTTCGTCTTGCCGCGCTTCTCTATCGGCCAACCCGGGGCTTCGGCCAACAGTAAATTGAATGTCGCGATGGTCGGTTCCGGGGGCATCGCTCACATGGCTTACAGCGGTTTGCGGGACGAAAACATCGTGGCCTTGTGTGATGTTGATTCTAACCGACTCTACGAGCATGCCGAGAAGTATCCGTATATTAAAAAGGCAGCCACCTTTAGTGACTTTCGCGTGATGTTCGATCAGATGGGCAAGGAGATCGATGCGGTTTGCATCGGCACGCCCGATCACACTCATTTTGTTGCGACGATGGCGGCGATGGAGCGTGGCCTGCACGTCTATACGCAAAAGCCGTTAACGCATAATATCTGGGAGGCGCGCACGCTTCGCAAAGCCAAAGCGCACTACGACTTAGTCACCTGCATGGGCAACCAAGGGCATACCTACGATGGCATTCGGCAGATGCGTGAGTGGGTGGAAGCCGATGTATTTGGTCAGATTAGCGAGGTGCACAGCTATTTGAAGAGTGGCGGCACATTTGGCATAAAGCCCGGCTATCCATTGCCGCCACAGGAGAGCCCGATTCCTGCGTCGTTGGACTGGGATCTGTGGCAGGGGCCGTGCCCTGCGAGGTCGTTCCACAAACGTTACCACCCTGGGGGCTGGCGGCGTTGGCGCAACTATGGCAATGGCATGTTGGGCGACTGGTTCCCGCACATTGCCGATGCCCCAGTATGGATTTTAGATCTCTATGAGCCCGTGGCGGTCGAAGCCGAATCTGTCTTGGACAGTAATCAATGGTTGGCGCCGGCAGAGTGCCGGATTCGTTTTGAGTTTCAGCATCGTGGTACCAAGCAGCCGTGCACCTTCTACTGGCATAACAGCGCGACGGATTTAGGTTTGAGCAAACCGGATCAGTGGACTTGGGGCGATGAACTTCCTAAGGGAGGCAGTTTGTTCTTCGGCGAGAAGACGATCGGTTTCACCGATAACCGTTCCAGTAATCCGCGCTTAGTGAATCGTGATGAGATGAAGGCCTTTAAAGAACAGGGCTATCCGGATGAAAAATACCCGCGCGTGAAGGGCGGACCTTTCCATGAGTGGACCCGCGCAATCAAAGGCGAGGGGCCGGATCCTGGTTCCAACTTCGAGGAGGCGGGGCGCTTTACGGAAGTGATGTTGCTCGGTTCCTTGGCTGCACGCTTTGGCGGACGCATCGAATGGGATGCAAAGACCATGCAGGTCACGAACCGCCCCGAACTGAATGAATATTTGAAAGATCCCGTCCGCGAAGGCTGGTCTTACGGTGAGGCTCTGTGGCTATAAAATCATGAAAAGATATTTATCTCCAATTCTAAAAATTGGAAGCATCGCTGCTCTGACGGTGGCATCCATTCAATCCACTCAGGCCTCTACAGTCGTTCATTTTCTTGATTTGAACGACGCAAATGGTGCGAGCAATACAGTGAACATCGGTGGCAACACTTCAGTCTGGGGGTTGTTCGCACCACTGCCTCGGGGGACTACACCTACGCAGTGACCTACACTGGCATGGATTACGATGGAGATTCAGTGAATGACACCCTACAATTCAATGTAACTGTAGCGGGATACACCAATTCATCCATCACATTTGGCGGCAGCAACGACTCGGTGGTGTCTCTCGTAACCCCCGCAAAAACGACCAATGTATTTTTATCAAGTGTCCAAGGGTGGATTGCGGGGAACGGTGTGAGGTTTTTGCAGGTAAATACCCTTGAATTCACAGTGGATAGCATCGTAGTCAGTGGAACCACCATGGGGTCCTACGGCGGCACTTTTCGTGGTTTCAGCCAAGTGCTACTTCAAGAATCTGCTAACATGAATCATCAGGGAGCCATCGGTATTGGTGCGGGTCTAGGCAATTTTACCTTGAGCCAAGAAACCACGAACATTAGCATCAGCCCGGCTCAAAGCCCGCTCTATGTGACTTCGAATAATACCATTCCGAATGAAGCCAAGTGGGGCGTCGGCAATATCGATTTCAACATCACAATTGCTGCCATCGATGAACCGGGCGCCTATGTTTCCATCCCTGAACCAGCCAGCTATGCGTTGCTCGGTGGCCTGCTCTCCATCGGGTATATGGCGGCTCGTCGCCGTCGTCGATGAATTTTCATTTTAGAGTGAGATAGGATAACCCCATATGCTATGTGTATCGGGGTCGAATGCCCCCCCCCCTAAAACTGGGGGGATGACACGATTTCATTTCGGTGTTATTATGCTAATTTAAATCGGCTACACCCACACTGATAGAACTAGTGTCTCAAACAATTTCGCGCGCTCTCTCTGGAGTGCGGTTCAATCAATAATAAAACCCCGTATTAAATATGACTATGACCTACTCAAAATTTTTAACTTCTTCGGCGCTGGCTGCTGGTTTGCTGGGTGCAGCGGCTTCGGTGCAGGCGCAAACCACTTTTTCTTTTAACGACTTAAAAGCCGACGCTTCGGGCACGATTGGTGGCATATCGCAGACGGATCCTCAAGTGTCGATTTCTAGCTCATCTGACGGGGATGATCTCCTATATTCATTCTCTTATACAGGGAATGATTGGGATGATATTGGCGGAAATAACGACTCGTTAACCTGGACTGTTCGCTACGAAACTTTCAGGACTACTCTCATTACTGTGCCTACGCCGGAGGGGAACGACTCGAGTATCACCATAAGGCCCCCCAGTTTCTCGACTCGGGCATCTGCAATATTTGTTAACAATTTTGGCGCGGATGACGGAAGCCACGGAAATCGAGATTCGGCTAGGTTCACAGTTGAGGACGTAGTGTTGACGGTGGATGATGGATCTTACGGTGTGACCTTTAATGGTTTTACGAACTTATGGGCCACGGCGGGGAATTACATAATCGGCGAAGGAACGAATCTTCCAAATATAGTTACATCTAGTAACGGTAATATCGGTTTTGTGAAGACAGATATACTTACCGTTACAGTAAATGGTGGGAGCGAACGATTCCGGGATCTGGATGGTCAGTTTACCGTGGCTTCTGTTCCAGAGCCAAGCGCCTACGCTTTACTCGGTGGTCTACTTTCCCTTGGTTTTGTGATGGTTCGCCGCCGTCGATAATTTTTCATATTAGGGTATTATAGGGTAAGCCCCGATGCCATGGGCATCGGGGCTTTTTTTTAGAAAAGTTGGAATTGTCCATGCTTGGATTTGATTATTTACAAGAGATACGAGCTCTCCTCGGTGCAGTTACCATGGGGTTGAGTCTGTCGGCTTCGGTGAGTGCGCGCGCTGCTAAAACCACGGAACCAGCGATTGAAGCATCCTCGTTTTGTGAATCGCTGGTTCCGGGAAAATATATTTTGCCGGCCAAGGAGGGCTGGTGGAATTGGGGCATGGCACCGATATACGATGAAGCGGGCAAGCTACACATCTTTAACTCATCGATTCCTTATATGGGTTCAAAGGGGATGGGCTATTGGCAGTCGAAAAGTATTATTAATCATTACGTCGCGGATTCTGTTGAGGGGCCGTTTGAACTAGTTGGCACCGTGTTATCCAGTGAATCGGCGACCTATCATAATCTACAGATTTCCAAAGTCGGAGATACCTATGTGTTGGTCTTTTTATGGAAGCCGGCCACTCCCGGGAGCTTGCAGACGATCGGGATGGCAACAGCGAAGTCCTTGTATGGCCCGTGGACTGAAAATCCGAATAATCCCATTATT
>Ga0115572_10002039_pt1 | contig 16260 bp, 11 predicted proteins | sample COGITO_mtgs_1206_FD_88681 | JGI IMG/M metagenome (GOLD analysis project Ga0115572, IMG submission 88681) | Pelagic marine microbial communities from North Sea - COGITO_mtgs_120607 | ecosystem: Environmental > Aquatic > Marine > Epipelagic | place: Germany:Helgoland, sampling site Kabeltonne... | reverse complement strand
GTACACGTTTTCTGGAAAGAAATGCGGGGAGCTTCCTTTCTCCAAAACAACCCCTTGCCAGTTTAAAGACTCGCTAGAAAACTCAATATCTAATACTAAGCCGCAATCCGATGGGGCACGGTTATCGAAGTTAAAGAACTTAAGAGCGCTTTTCATTTGTACTGTTTCCAATTCTGGCGAATTTCGCTAACGTTGTGCTAAGTGAGCTGTAATGTTTAGCTATAATAGAGAAATGAAGACCAACTGTCATTTTAGATTTAAATAACACGCGTTTTAGTATTTACAATTAATACATGTCATAAATAACCTTCTCGATTTTTATGATATTTTAAAAATGCAGAACCCCCCAACTGATAGCGAGACAAGCTTGGCTGCTATTTCAGTCATTAGTAGATAAAACTCATTTTAGCTTTAGATAAATTGGGTAAAATTCAGCAACACCTGTTCGCATGCTTTGCCACTATAAATGCAACCGATTGGCATAGGACTATACTTCATGGCGAGCTAATGTTATCCATGTTTCATCTTCAAACGGGTTCACTTTATTGCCTTAAAACCTACTGTATTTATAACCAAATTATTTATCTGTAACCAGGGCAGTGCAAATGTTACGAAATACACAAGCCAACCTGTGGGCACGAGAAAATGTCCTCCTTTTAACAAATCACTTACTGTAATAGATGTTTTCAAGCGATTTCTCGTTGTTTAAGAAATTTACCTAATAAAAAACATAATTATTTTTAGAGTGTAATTAAGTTAATAAATCTCAATTTAAGTGCCATATTTTATTATAAATCAATAAGTTCTCAACGCGCCGTGAATTCTCGATTTAAGTGGCACTGATCAAGATCAATAAATCTCAATTTAAGTGGCGCTGGGCACAAATAAAAATAATTCTCAATTTATTTTAAAAACTAATTGCGAACAGTTAACGTTTAGATTAATATACAGACTCAAATGTAATTGAGAGTGGTTTGTATTCATGTATATCTGTTTATGTCACGGTGTGACAGATAAAAAAATTGAACAAACAATCGACGAAGGTGCGATGACGATGCGTGAGCTTAGTAAAGAGCTTAAGGTCGGTAGTCAGTGTGGCAAGTGCTGCTGCTGTACTAAAAAAATCCTTAATCGTAAACTTATTGAAATAGCGGATATCACAGATCAAGTTGCGTAGGTATTTGCTCAAAGTATTTCATTGATACTTTTCTCATTTCAGTTCAATTAGTCAAACTCTCACTTTGTGTCGTGATTTTCTTCGCGACAAAACGAAAAAAAGCAGCCTAGGCTGCTTTTTTGTGTTTATTATACCAATTCGCCTAATTAAGTGAGCTATTTTGGGGGTAGAAAAACGTGTTGATAGCAAGGCAAAAAATTCGCTATTTAGTTGTTCTAAATAAGAATTTTTTAACGCAGGTAGCGACACGTTTAGCCCCGCAAAATGATTAAGTATTATTGCGGATTGGTATTATGCTTACATTTGCGATTGCAGGTAGTTTTCAAGTCCTGTGCTCTTAATGAGCAGTTGCTGTGTTTCAAGCCAATCGATTTGTTCTTCTTGCTCATTTAAAATGTTATCTAGCGCTTCGCGACTGATATAATCTTTTTTACTTTCAGCAAGTTTTATGGCGTCTTTAAGATCAACGAGTGAATCAAGTTCAAAACTCATGTTGCAATTAATCATTTCTTCGCTGTTTTCACCAATACGTAAGCGGCCAAGATCTTGAAGATTAGGTAAACCTTCTAAAAACAAAATACGTTCAATCAAACGATCAGCGTTTTTCATTTTTTGAATAGATACTTTGTAATCAGCTTTATCTAAAACACTAAAACCAAAATCTTTAAACATACGTGCGTGTAAAAAGTATTGGTTGATACCAACTAATTCATTAGCTAGGACCTTGTTTAGTGCAACAATTACGTCTTTATCGCCTTTCATATCTTAGCTCCTATTCGCCCATTTGTGATTGATGGTAGTTTTGGCTACCAATTTTATCAATTAAACCAAGCTGTTGCTCTAACCAATAAACGTGATCTTCTTCGGTATCGAATAACAGTTTCTCTAAGATTTCGCGCGATTGATAATCTTTTTCTTGCTCACATACTGCAATAACTTCTTTAACACATTCAACAACCTCAAGCTCAAGGGTTAAATCGTTTTGCATCATGCTTTTTACATCGTGGCCAATTATTAGGTCACGACGTTTAGTCATATTTGGTACACCTTCGAGGAACAAAATACGCTTAATTAACCAATCAGCGTGATCTTTTTCTTCTTCCATTTCGTGATTGAGGCGAACATAAAGCTTATCTAAGCCCCAATCGTCATACATGCGAGAGTGAATAAAATACTGATCGATTGCAGCGAGCTCGTTAGCTAACAATGTGTTGAAACTATCGATAACTTTTTGATTACCTTTCATAATGGTGGCCTCTTAAAATACTCAATGTGGCTAGTGTAGTAGAAAATCCAATAATAGCAAGTATTTTCCTTTTAAATCAGTTGGTTACTATTGAGTGTGATTCTCGTTTAAGTTTGCATTGTTGGTTGCTTTATGAACGGATTGTTATTTATATTCAAGATACAAGGTTTAAGGTAAGTAAGTAATATATAACTCGCTTATTACCCTATATAATGAACGAGTTAGAAAAGCAGAGCATTAAAACAGCTTTTTAACACCGATTGTGGAGGTTGTACCGAGTCCCTTTATATTGTAACCGCCGTATGTATATGAGTGAGTATGGGCAGGGAAGTCGTCTTTATTAAATCGGTTTTTTATGCTTTTTAGTTTTATTATTTTCTGTTACTGTTTACGGTATGTATTTTTGAGGTTTAATCTTTGAAACAGTCGCTGTTATTTCTTTTAGCTTTTATATTAATTCAACCCGTGTTGGATAGCTTTGATGTGGCTAATTATAATAGTGCGATTAAACACACCTCTAATTTACTGCAACAGCAATCAGCCTTAGATGAGCATTGTTTATTGAATCGCGATCATCTATCGCATCAAGTTGAGCATGACGCGCTTAATACCGCTTTGACAGACGCGCTAGAAGACAGTCACTGTCATGTGTGCCATATTCCTGCCTTTTTTAGTTACGTTTGGCATTATCCTGTTTTACCTGCCTTTAAAGATGAAATAAACTTACTTGATGTACGTTTTAATTCCCATCTGATTTCTCCTGATTTAAGACCGCCCATTTTTTCTCTAATAAGTTAACGGATTGATGGCCTCAAGGCCTGTTATTAATTTATAAATTAGAGAATAAATAATGATTTTTACCAAACTATTTAAGTTTGTGCGTGCGTGCGTGCGCGCGTGCAAATCTCCCCCGTTTTTTTATAACATTTTCACATACTGTTGCTCAACTTATTCATGGTGAGCGCACTTGCCAAAGGCCACATCGTTTTAAGGGGGCTTTACTCATGAGGCCTATTTATTTGGGGTGTGTGCTGTTGAGCCTGTCATCATTGACTGCCAATAGTACAGAGCTTGCTAGCGAGCATGCAGAAGGGGGGCATGAAAACGAATCAAAGCAGGTCATTTACTTAACCCAAGCACAGCAAAGCTTGGCGGGCATTAAAGTGACAAAGCTGAGCAAACAGTTTTTTAAATCACAAATGTACGCGCCGGGCGAAATTAAAGCCAATGGCTATAGCAGTTATGTGTTGTCGCCAAGGGTTGATTCAATCGTGGTGAAACGTCATGCAACGCTGGGCCAGCACATTAAAGCAGGTGAACCATTGGTGAGCTTATTTAGTGCTGAGGTTGCCAGTGCGCAAACTACTTATCGATTAGCAAAAGCACAGTGGCAACGAGTGCAAAAAATGGGCAAAGGCACCGTGAGTGAAAAAGGTTTACTGACTGCAAAAGCTGAATATGAGGTGGCGCAGAGCCAGCTGGTAGCCTTTGGTTTATCTAGCAAAGCGATTGAACAAAGTGCAGATATCGCCGCTGAAAAACTAGGTGAATACACGCTTTACGCGGGCACATCAGGTGCTGTACTCAGTGATAACTTTGCCCAAGGCCAGCGAGTCAATGCAGGCATTGAGCTGATGTTAATTGCCGATGAAAGTTTACTGTGGGTTGAGGCAAAACTATCCGCAAATCAAACAATCGAAATTGCCAAAGGGGCTACGGCTCAAGTGAAAGTAAACCAAGTTTCGTACCCAGCTACAGTGATCCAAGAAGCACACACGATAGATCAAGTGACTCGTTCGAGGGTGGTGCGTTTGGCTGTTAAAAACAGTCAACATACTTTGCACCCAGGTATGTTCAGTGATGTGTATTTTGAATTTTCCACTGCGCAAAAAGTACTTGCAGTGCCTGAGCAAGCATTAATGAGAAACCCTGATGGTGATTGGTCGGTGTTTGTCCAAGATGAAGATGGTGAGTTTATTTCAACAGAAGTTGAACTAGGCCAACGCTTTGCTGGTTTTCGTGAAATAAAAGGCGTGCTAGAGGGCACTAAAGTGGTGACGCAAGGCGCTTTTTTTGTTGCATCAGAGCAAGCCAAAGGCGGCTTTGATCCGCATAACCATTAGGAGCGACGAGTATGTTTAATAAAATAGTTAATGCAGCTATTAGCAATCGACTACTGGTTTTTTTAGCTCTGTGCGTGGTTGTTGCGATGAGCGCTGTGGTTATTCCTAAATTGAATTTAGATGCGTTTCCTGATGTGACCAATGTTCAAGTGGCGATTAATACCGAAGCGCCAGGTTTGGCTGCTGTTGAAGTTGAGCAGTTGATCACCTATCCCATTGAAGCTGTGATGTATGCGTTACCTGATGTTGATCAAGTAAGGTCGATTTCAAAAACCGGTTTATCTGGCGTGACTGTGGTGTTTAAAGAAGGGGTGGATATTTATTTTGCACGACAGTTGGTGTTTGAACGCCTGCAAGCATCAAAAGAGCTGATCCCAGAAGGAATAGGCTTGCCAGAAATGGGACCTAATACCTCTGGGCTTGGTCAAGTGTATCAATACTTATTGGCTGCATCACCGGAGTCTGGCCTGGATATTATGGCGCTTCGCAGCTTAAACGATTGGATTGTAAAACTACTCATTTTACCTGTTGATGGCGTAACAGAAGTATTGTCGTTTGGTGGTGATGTGCGTCAATATCAAGTTAACCTTAATCCAAATAAGTTACTTGCTTATCAATTAGATCAGCAACAAATTGTGAGCGCACTTGAAGAAAACAACACCAATGTAGGTGGCTGGTATATGAACCGTGGTCAAGAGCAATTAGTGATCCGTGGTACTGGCTGGTTTAATGCAGGTAAACAAGGCTTACAAGAAATAGCGCATACGCCGCTAAAAACCATTAATGGCACGGTTGTAACCATTGCTGATGTGGCTGAAGTGTCATTAGGCAGTGAAATTCGCCAAGGCGCGGCAACGATGAGTACCAAAGATGCGCAAGGTAACATTACCTCACTGGGCGAAGTGGTAACAGGTGTGGTGCTAAAGCGCATTGGCGCTAATACTAAACAAACCATTGACGGCATAACCGCTCGTATTGAACTAATCAATCAAGCGTTGCCTGAAGGTGTTACGTTTGAGCCGCTGTATGACCAAGCCGATTTGATCACCAAAGCGGTTGATACTGTGGTTGATGCGCTGTTATTAGCATTTGTGTTTATAGTTGTGGTGCTGGCGTTATTTTTAATGAATTTACGGGCTACACTATTGGTTTTATTGTCGATCCCAATCTCAATTGGCTTAGCGCTGTGTGTGATGGCGTGGTTTGGGCTCTCTGCTAATTTAATGTCACTGGGTGGGATTGCTGTTGCGATTGGTATGTTAGTGGATGGCTCGGTGGTCATGGTAGAAAACATCTTCCGTCATTTAACGCAGCCGCCTGCACAATCAACCAATAAATCAGTTAACCATATTGATCGTATTAAGTTAGCTGCCCAAGAAGTGGCGCGTCCAGTGTTTTTTGCGGCGCTGATCATATTGGTGGTCTTTATGCCATTGTTTAGCTTTGAAGGCGTTGAAGCGAAACTGTTTCAGCCGATGGCAATCAGCATTATGTTAGCAATTATTGCGGCGGTTATTGTCGCACTGGTAATTGTGCCGGCATTGGCAGTGTACTTATTTGCCAATGGCGTGACCTTAAGACGCAGTGTGGTGTTAGATCCACTCGATAAAGCCTATAAAGTGTGCTTAGGCTGGGCGATGAATGCGCGTAAAACAGTCATTGCCATAGCGGGCGTGTTGGTGGTCATTGCGGGCGTGTTATTGCCGCAGTTAGGTACTGAGTTTGTCCCTGAGCTTGAAGAAGGCACCATTAATTTACGAGTGACTCTAGCACCTTCCGCCAGTTTAGATACGGCATTGACGGTTGCACCAAAGCTTGAAGCAATATTGCTTGAGTTTCCTGAGGTCGAGTATGCGTTAAGCCGCGTTGGTCGCCCTGAAGTGGGGGGCGACCCTGAACCGGTAAATAATATTGAGATTTACTTAGGGTTAAAGTCGGTGAGTGAGTGGCAATCGGCTAAAAGCCGCACCCAATTGCAAGTATTAATGGAGAAAAAGCTAGAGCAGTTCCCGGGCTTGCTCTTTAACTTCTCACAGCCGATAGCCACTCGGGTGGATGAGTTATTGTCTGGAGTAAAAGCGCAGCTGGCAATTAAATTATTTGGGGCCGATTTAGATGTATTAGTCAGCAAAGGCCAAGCCATTGAGCAAGCTGTTAAAGGCGTTGCAGGTGCAAAGGATGTTGCAATGGAGCAAATTGCAGGTGAAGCACAATTAGTGATCAAACCTAACCGCTTAGCACTTTCTCGCTATGGCTTATCGGTGGGCGATTTAATGACCATAGTACAGCATGGTATTGGCGGCACAGCGGCAGGGCAAATTATTAATGCCAATGAGCGTTATGATATTTATGTACGCATTGGCGCAGAGTTTCGTGACAGCCCTGAAGCTATTGCAGACTTACGTTTATCATCCCCGACCGGAGCCTTGGTGCGGGTTGGCGATGTAGCAAGTGTTGAAATAGAATCAGGTCCACCACAAGTGCGCCGTGACGATGTGCAACGCCGCGTTGTTATTCAAGCTAATGTACAGGGGCGCGATATGGGCTCTGTGGTTGCAGATATTCGCACCGCGATTGCTGAGCAAGTCGATTTACCAGCAGGTTATGGCATTAGTATTGGCGGCCAGTTTGAAAACCAACAGCGAGCACAACAAAGGTTATCAATCGTTGTTCCTATCTCATTGGCGCTCATTGCACTATTGTTATACTTTGCATTTGGCTCGATTGGCCAAGCTATGCTTATTTTAGTGAATGTACCATTAGCGGTGATTGGTGGTGTGGTAGCGCTGTATGTATCAGGCCAATATTTATCAGTTCCCAGTTCAGTCGGTTTTATTACCTTGTTTGGGGTGGCCGTACTCAATGGGGTGGTTATGGTCGAGAGTATTAATAACCGCGTTAAAAGTGGTGATAGTTTAGGTACCGCTGCATTTAATGGCGCATTATCGCGATTACGACCAGTCCTAATGACGGCTTTAACCTCGGCGCTTGGTTTGATCCCGATGTTAATATCAACTGGTATTGGCGCTGAGATTCAAAAGCCATTGGCAACTGTTATTGTTGGCGGTTTGTTTACTGCAACATTCTTGACTTTATTTGTATTGCCAGTGCTTTACGCAATATTTAGTCAGCAGTTCTATCGGAGCAATAACGACAGTAAATAGGTTTAATTTATACCCAAACCACCTCAAAATGTGAGTGTCAGTTGGAATTAAAAGCGATTTAGGCAAGGCATTGATTGCAAGTAATAGTGGTTCTATTGTTAAAATCAATAACGCCGTATAAATCGCTTTTAAACCAACTCATTGGGCGTTTCACAGGCACTTACTCTCATCTTTGTTCCTTCTTAAAAGGGATGGCCATTGTTGCAAAGTAACGCCTTGATATTAAGCCCCTGTGAAACGCTGAAGTCTGCATCTTGAGGTAGCTTGAGTATATCCAAACACAAGGCGTGCAAACTTGCGTCTTGTGTTATTTAGTGCATTATTATAGATGCGCGTGCTTGCGTAACTGATTAAATATTGATAATGGAAACATAATGCTACATAGCCTGATAAAAAATAAAGGCCAATCCATACGGACGAAATTGATTGTCACTTTTATTGTGGTTGCACTTGCTCCATTATTTTTAATGTCTTGGTTTAGCTATCAACATGTAAGCAACTCCCTTGAAAAAAATGCCCAAGTAGAGCTTGGCGAATTAAGTAGTATTGGTAAGCAATTTGCCAATATATGGTTTGCCGATCATATTAAAGATTTATATTTACTCAATGATCAAATCAGCCACAGTCAGCTTAATAAGCAACTGTTGATGGATAAGTTTGTTACTCGTTATGATTTTGTAAATGAAATTCATATTATTTTCAATCCCTTAAATACTCCAAATCCGATTAATAACGGTGCGTTTGCTGCTTTACAGCGCGATCAATTAATCGCAATGTTAGCAGCCATTGAACAAGGGCAGCAAAGTGTATTCATTTCTTCAATAGGGAAACAGCCACATCACTTTGTAGCGGTACCGATGGCAGATAAAACGCGCGGTTTATACGCAATAATTGTAGTTGATGTTAATTTGCAAGGCTTACTCGATAATCTAGAACATATACACAACGATAATGAAGAACTGACATTTTTTATTGTAAAAGGCGGTGAAATAACAGGCACTCAGTTACATCCTAATTTATTACCGATGACTAGCCTTTTAACTGACACAGTAAATACTGAGCAGGTGTTTACCTACCACAAAACAGATAACACATTACATTATGCAATTTTAACTGACTTAAATTTTGCCAATGCAGAAGGTTGGCAGTTATTGGTGGAAAAACCAGCAGCGGCCATGTTACAAAGTGCCAGTGACTATAAATTTGTTGCTGTGCTTGCCAATGGGTTGACATTTGTCGTGGTTTTACTCCTATCTTGGTGGTTTGGGCGGCGTTTATCTCGCCCGCTTATTAGCCTTGCCAATGCCAGTGCCGAAATTACTAAAGGTGAACGCAGCCATATTCCTATTTTGCATGATAGTAGTGAGTTGCATCAACTATCGATTGACCTTGAACATTTAGTAAGTAGTAAAGTGCGACATCAGCAGCGGCTTGAAGAGCAAAGCTCAGCATTGAAAATTGCCTTAAAGCAATTAGCTGAGCAAAAAAGTGCCCTTGATGAGCATGCAATTGTGGCTGTTACGGATATTAAAGGACAGATCACTTTTGTAAATAGAAAATTTTGTGAAATAAGCGGCTATAGCCAAAGCGAATTAATTGGTCAAAATCATCGATTATTAAATTCAGGTGTCCATCCGAAAGGCTTTTTTAAAAGTATGTACAAAACCCTCAAGCAGGGTAAAGTTTGGCACGAGCAAATTTGTAATAGGGCGAAAAATGGTGCTTTTTATTGGGTTGATACCACCATAGCACCATTTTTAGATGAGCATGGAAGGCCGCAAAGTTATATCGCTATTCGTACCGATATCACTGATTTAAAGCAACAAGAATTAGAACTTGAACAGCATAAAACTCAGTTACAATTAGTCCTTGATAGCACGGCAGTTGGTATTTGGGATTGGTATGTTGATACCGGCAAAGCGTATTTTAATAACCGTTGGGCGAGCATTATCGGTTATACATTAGATGAACTGCACGCAACCGATTTTAATACGTGGCTTAAGTACACTCACCCTGACGATATAATTACTTCAGGAAAGCTTTTAGAGCAGCATTTTGTTGGTGAGAGTGACTATTATGTCTGCGAAGTACGCATGCGACATCGATTAGGGCATTGGGTGTGGGTGCTAACCACAGGTCGAGTTGTTGAATATAACAGTGATGGCTCTGCAAAGCGCATGATAGGGACCCACCTTGATATTACAGAGCGAAAAGAGACAGAGTCACAGCTACAATCAAGTCGCGATCGCTTTGTATCTTTAGTTGGGAATATTCCAGGCATTGTTTATCGTTGCAAATATGATGAGCAATGGAGCATGCTGTATCTGAGTGAGCAAATAAAGCTCATTACCGGCTATGAAGCAGCTGATTTAGTAGACAATTTTAAGCTCAGCTTTGTTGAGCTAATCCATCCGGATGATGTTGCTAGCGTCGCTGAAAAAGTGAAAACCGATATAGATACAAATAAGCCATGGTCATTAGAATACCGCTTGGTTGCTTTTGACGGCAGTATCCATTGGGTACATGAGAAAGGTCAAGCCGTGTATGATCAGGCAGGTAATGTTTTGTATTTAGATGGCTTTATTCACGACATTACCGAGAGATACCATACCCAGTCGCAACTTTATCGTCAGCAAAGTCTGCTTGAAGCCATGAGTAAGCAAGGTCAAATAGGTGCCTGGGAAATAGATTTAGAGACTAATGCCATGTATTGGTCTGACGAAGTTAAAGCAATTCATGAAGTAACCGAAGATTACCAACCTGAAGTTGCAACGGCGATCGATTTTTATCAACAGGGTGAACACAGAGAAAGGATCAAACAATTATTTTCAAAGGCTGTGAACGATGGCAGTAGTTGGGAAGTTGAATCTATTATTGTTACTGCACTTGGCAATAATTGCTGGGTTAAATCAATCGGGCAAGCTGAATTTAAAGAAGGTCGCTGTATCCGGGTTTATGGTTCATTTCAAAATATTGATACCTACAAGCATCTAGAATTGGAGAGTAAAAAAGCCAATCAATACAACAAAAACTTAGCAAGCTTAACGGTGTCACATGAAGTATTAGCTGGTCATTTTGATGAGGTGAAAAGTTTAGTCACGCAGTCAATGTGTGAAGTACTGGGTGTGCATCGAGCGTCTGTGTGGTTATTCGACGAGCATAGCGATGAAATGCGGTGTGTGAGTTTGTTTGTTGATCAGCAAGGCTTTGTCGAACAATCAGTAGTGCTTAAAGCGTGTGACTTTCCAATTTACTATCAAGCTTTATTTGAACAAGGCTTAGTAGCAATTGATGATGTTAATACGCACCCCGCAACAAAAGAATTTATTGATAACTATTTGGTAGGTTCAAACATCAAATCTATGCTTGATGCGGTGATCTCAACAGGTGAGGGGATTTTAGGCGTGTTATGCGCAGAAAGTGTTGGTCAGCATCGCAGCTGGAGTCAAAATGAAGAAACTTACTTACGTTCGTTAGCCACATTGGTTGGCAGTGTATTGATGTCGCAAAGCCGTAAAAAAACAGCTGAAGAGTTAAAAGTCGCTCTGGTTAAAGCGAATGATGCGGCGACTGCAAAAAGCCAGTTTTTAGCAACCATGAGCCATGAAATACGCACTCCAATGAATGGGGTGTTGGGTATGTTAGAGCTGATTGGCCTCGAGACATTGCCTAAGCCTGTGCAAACTAAAGTGGCAATCGCTAAAAATAGTGCACACTCACTCCTATCGGTTATCAATGATATTTTAGACTTCTCAAAAGTCGAAGCGGGTAAAATCGAGCTTGAAAGCATCAACTTTAATGTTTGTAACTTACTGGGTGACGTGGCGGAATCTCAAGCCCTTGCTGCACAAGATAAGGGCATTGAAATTATTCTTGATTTGGTTGCGGTTGTGCCAAGCCATTTTAGAGGCGATCCGGGACGAATTCGCCAAGTGTTAACAAATTTACTCAGCAATGCTGTTAAATTTACGCCTCAAGGTGAGATAGTGATCACTGCTGCAATTACTGCAATTGATAAACAGTATCAGTTGAGTATTTGTGTAAAAGATTCGGGAATTGGAATTGATAAAGCCAAGCAAAAAGATTTATTTAGTCCATTTTCGCAAGTAGATGCTTCGACTACCCGTGAGTATGGAGGTACTGGGTTAGGTTTGGCTATTAGCAAGCAATTGTGTGAGCTGATGGGTGGAGAAGTGACTTTAGTCAGTGAAGACGGACAAGGTTGTGAGTTTACCGCAACGGTGATGTTAGAGCCGGGCAATGAAACCGAACGCAGTATACCGACCATTGATATGAGCAAGCTCACCATATTAGTAGTTGATGATAACGAAACCAGCCGCATTGTAATAAGCCAACAGCTTGCCCAATGGGGCGCTAAAGTAGAGCTTGCCTGTAATGCAGCACAAGCTCTTCAGCTATGTAAAAAGCGCCTCGAAGATAAACTTAATATTTATGATATTGCTGTGCTAGATATGCAAATGCCAGAAATGGATGGCTTAGAATTGTGCCGAATACTAAAAGCTGACGCAGACTTAAAAGCAATGCCATTAGTAATGATGACCAGTATTGCAGGCATGGAAGGAGCGCAGAGCTTTAGTGATGCAGGGTTTCAAGCGTATTTTCCTAAACCGATCACTACGGCAGATTTAATTAGTGCAATGGCGGTGATAGCCCATGATAGCGGCTCAAATGATTTACCTTTAGTTACTTCGAGTTATATTTCATCGTTGCGTAGCCCTCATGATCAAAATATAAATATTTTATTGGTTGAAGATAACCCAATTAATCAACAAGTATCTAAGCTGATGTTAGGCAAGTTAAATTATAAAGTTACCTTGGCAGAAGATGGTCAACACGCACTCGATATTTTACAAAATGTACCAGAGGGGCATTTTAGTTTAGTTCTTATGGACTGCCAAATGCCTATCATGGATGGCTTTGATGCTACCCGTGCTATTCGATCAGGACAGGCTGGCACCAAACACCAAGATTTAACTATTATTGCGTTAACTGCCAATGCGATGGATGAAGATAAAGAGCAGTGTTTAGCCAGCGGCATGGATGATTACCTTGCAAAACCTATACAATTACAAACGCTCAAAGATAAACTCGAGCAGTATTAATAAGAGAATTTATGACAGATATTATTTTAAGAGACGCTACCCCTAGCGATGCGGCCACTATTTTGCATTTTATTACTGAGCTGGCCATTTATGAAAAAGAGCCCGATGCGGTTAAAACTGATGAGCAAGCAATTTTAAACACCTTGTTCAGTGATAGCGCCACAGCACATAGCATAATTTGTTTAGAGGGCGATACGCCAATTGGTTTTGCTGTTTATTTTTATAACTACTCTACGTGGCTTGGTAAAAATGGTCTGTACTTAGAAGATTTATATGTGAGCCCCGATAGCAGAGGTAAAGGAGCGGGCAAATTAATAATGAAGCACCTAGCACGCCAAGCAATTAGTAAAGACTGTGGTCGTTTCGAATGGGTAGTATTAGATTGGAATAAACCTGCGATTGATTTTTATAATAGCATTAACGCAAAGCCGCAAGATGAGTGGATTATCTACCGATTAACAGGGCAAGAATTGATCGACTTTGCTGAAAGTTAAAATAACAATATAAATAAAAATCATTTGCATTAAATTGTGTTGCTGTGTAAATTAAACGCATCAATATAATTTTGTGCAGGTGATTTAATGTCACGCCCTCAACTTAATGACAAGTTAGACTTACCACAAGTCGATCAAGCACTGACTCCTTGGCAATCCAATATAATGGCGGGCAACTGTGCCTTTGAACGCGGTGCTTTGCTTGAAGCAAGAGATAAATACACCACAGCGCACACTCTTGCTGCCCATCTATTAAGCCAGTTTAGTCGAGCAAAAGTTTGCCAGTCGGTTATCGGTGCAATTGAACATTGCTGTCCGGCGTTGGTGGTTGCAGCCCATAACCTCGCAGATACCTACCGTGCGATGAATCAATGTGAACAGGCTTGTAAATGGTTATGCAATGTACACCTTACTTTGATCCACCTTATTGAGCATCCATGTAATTCGGTGCGAGCTGTGGTGGTACATCATCACCATAAAACCTATTTAGAACTTGTCCAATTTGCCCAGATGCACAGCAATCACCCACATTTGATTGAACAAATAAATTACACATTAAGTTATTCATCTGATCAAACTGCAACCGTGCATTGATCAACTAACCTTAAGCCTTAAAGGAGTAATCATGGCATATACACTTCCTACACTACCTTATGAGTACGATGCATTAGAACCACATATTGACGCTAAAACCATGGAAATACACCATACATTGCATCACCAAACCTATATAAATAAAGCCAATGCAGCGCTTGAAGGGACTCATTACGCGCAGCAAGACACAGAAACATTATTACGTAAAATAACGACACTACCAGAGTCATTACAAAAAGCGGTGCAAGAGCATGTTGGTGGTCATAACAACCATTCATTATTTTGGACTATTATGAGCCCTGATGGGGGAGGCGAACCGCAAGGCGAGTTGGCTCAGGCAATTGACAGTGCGTTTACTGATTTTGATAGTTTTAAAACGCAATTTACCAATGCAGCTGTAAGCCGCTTTGGCAGTGGTTGGGCGTGGTTATGTGTTACTGCAAATAAAGAGCTAGTGGTTCAAAGCAGCTTGAACCAAGATAGCCCTTTAATGCAGGGTAATACACCTATTTTAGCATTAGATGTGTGGGAGCACGCCTACTACTTAAAATATCAAAACCGTCGTCCAGAATACATTGCAGCGTTTTATAATGTTATTAATTGGGACGAAGTGCAGCGTCGCTACCTTGCCGCAATTTAAACGTTGAGTGCCGAAAATGGCTAGTAAACTGTTTTTTTTCGCGTAATCTAGTTGCCAGTAGCAGTTAGTTGAGCATTAATTTATGGATACTCGTCATTGGCAACATGCCCGTCAAAGTCGCGATCATCGCTTTGACGGACTCTTTTTTATTGCCGTTAAAAGCACAGGTATATATTGTAGGCCAATTTGCCCTGCTCCCACCGCAAAAGAGCACAATGTCGAATATTATCAATATGCACACAGTGCTGCTCAAGCAGGCTTTAGGCCGTGTATTCGTTGTCGCCCTGATAGTGCGCCAGGTAGTAGTGCATGGCAAGGCGTAAAAACCACGGCACTGCGTGCGAAACAGCTTCTTGACAGTAACTTTAGCGAGCCGCAAAGCTGTGAACAATTAGCAGAGCGATTAGGTGTAACCAGCCGATACCTTCGGCGTTTATTTAGTCAACACTTTGGTATTTCAATAACGCAATATCGTATATTTAATCAATGCCATTTTGCCAAAAGGTTGTTACAAGAAACCAGTTTACCTATTGCTGATATTGCTTTTGCATCGGGGTTTAATAGTATTCGACGTTTTAACGATGCGTTTTTGCAGCAATTACATATTTGCCCAAGTAAAATGCGGACCAGTGTTAAACCCAGCGAATCGACCATAAAGTTAAAGCTACCTTTTCGTCCGCCTTATAATTGGCAGGCTTTACAGCAATTTTTTGCCAAAAGATTAATCGCCCCCATAGAGTGGCTAACTGATACTAGTTATGGTCGTAGTTTTAGTAACAACCATTGCCAAGGGCAGTTTACAGTCACTTTTGTTGAGGATAAGCATCATTTTTTAGTCGCTATTGATATCAACGAACCCCGCTATTTACACCCTATTGTCACTAATATACGGCGAATACTTGATTTAGATGCCGACACAACGCTGATTGAGCAGCATTTAAGTACTCATATTCATGCTGCGTTTCCTTTAACACATGGGCTACGTTTACCTGGGATTTGGTCAACATTTGAAGCTGGGATCAGAGCGGTATTAGGCCAGCAAGTGAGTGTAACAGCCGCACATAACTTAGTTGAACAGTTAGTCCATCACTTAGGAAAGACCAATAATGGAAGAGTTTATTTTCCGACACCTGAAGCTGTAGCAGCCTGCGAGTTAGACTTTTTTAAGATGCCACAGGCACGTAAAAATGCCTTAAGAAACTTAGCCAATTTTTGCTTACAGCAGCCAGATTGTGATGATTTAGAGCAATGGCTGGCATTAAAAGGCATCGGGCCTTGGACAGTAAATTATGCAAAGTTGCGTGGTCAAAGTCAGCCTGATATTTTACTTGATGGTGATTTAGGGATTAAAAAGGTGCAAGCTAAAACAGCCGATTTTGACAGTGATGGCTGCTCACCTTTTCGCAGTTATCTAACCTTTCAATTATGGCAGCAATTAGTATGAATAAGCCCAAGCATGTAATTCAAACGAGCATATCAAGCCCGATTGACTCTATTATTATCCAAGCAACAGAAAAAGGGGTAAGTTACGTTGGTTTTTATCCACCGACGCAACACCCGCAAATAAGCATTGAGTACGTCACTAACCAGCATATTATTGAATGTGCAAAACAGTTAGCGCAATATTTTAATAAGCAACGAGAGAATTTTTCACTTTCTTTAGATACGCAAGGTACTGCGTTTCAGAAGTCGGTATGGC
>Ga0115572_10002035_pt1 | contig 16287 bp, 14 predicted proteins | sample COGITO_mtgs_1206_FD_88681 | JGI IMG/M metagenome (GOLD analysis project Ga0115572, IMG submission 88681) | Pelagic marine microbial communities from North Sea - COGITO_mtgs_120607 | ecosystem: Environmental > Aquatic > Marine > Epipelagic | place: Germany:Helgoland, sampling site Kabeltonne... | reverse complement strand
GCTGCACGAGGCACAGAGCGGCCGGTCGAAACCACGCGTTTGACCTGCTCACAGTGCTCGCTTCCGGACGCAGTGTGAAGCTTCCCAAGCTGAGAACGCGGGTTCGATTCCCGTCATCCGCTCTCATTCCCCCTGGTAGATGAGTTGCGAAGGGCGAGATCGTTGTCAGCTTTTGATCGCCCGAAAAGCTGAAATCGCTCGAATTCAAGTCGACTGCGACTCACATCACTCCAGCTCACAGGCGCGGTCAATGCCAGCTCGGGCATCGCCCGATGCGTGCTGTTCTTTGCTTGTTGCACGGATGTTGCACGGCGCAAGACGGTGTTCGGGGCAGCGCGCCATCACCAGGATGCGGACAGCGTGGCCTCTTCGGAAAGACCAAGCGCGAGTCCAGTCCATGTCGGCGGTTTGGTGCGGTACGCGCCATCAGCGGTCGGCGGAAACGATGGTTCTCGATTCACGTTGCTGGTCGGATACCGTTCCATGGCGCGACATTCAGCGCAGTGCTCGATAGCGGACGCGATCCACGTGGATCCCCAAGATGTTGACTTCGCAGCATTTTGAGTATGTGTACAGATTTGACTCGAAGATCAAAATCCAACTCATTCCCTCACCTCCCAGGAGCTGCCCATGTCGAACCCCACGCCGATCACCAACGGTCTCGAACTGATCTCACCGGAGGCGTACGCGAACGGCGGTCCGCCGCACGAGATCTTTCGACGCCTCCGCGCCGAGTCCCCCGTTCATTGGTGCGAGCCACCCGGTTACGAACCGTTTTGGGCCATTACGAAGCACGCCGACATCTTCGACATCTCGACCTCGCCCGACAGGTTTGCGTCAGGGCCCGGGATCAACGTGTTGACCGCGGAACAAATTTCCAGCCTGGAAGCCAGCGCGTTCGCGTCAATGCGCACGATCATCACGATGGATCCACCCGATCACTGGTCGTACCGCAAGGTGGCAAACCGCGTGTTCACACCCCGCGCCATGAACGAAGTCGACGACGTGGTCAACGAAGCGGCGCGAGACACCATCGACCGGCTTGCCGGAACGACAGGTGAAGGTGAATGCGACTTCGCGTCCGACGTCGCCGCAGCGCACCCCTTGCGCATCTTGTCGACAATGCTGGGCGTCCCGCGCGAGCAGGAGCCTGACATCTTGCGCCTGACCAACGAGCTGTTCGGATTGGACGACCCCGAGCTCCAACGCGAAGGTGAGGACCGCCAGGTGGCGATCATGGAACTGGCCATGGAGTTGTACACGATGTTCGACATGATCATCCAGGACCGCCGCGAGTGCCCGCGCGACGACCTGGCGTCGGTGCTCGCGAACGGACAGGTCGACGGCTGCCCGATGGAGATGATGGAAACGGTCGGCTACTACCTGATCGTGTTCAGTGCCGGGCACGACACCACCAAAAACGCACTCGTCGGTGGCATGAACGCCTTCCTCGAACACCCCGAGGAACTCGCAAAGCTCAAGAACAATCCGGGCCTCATCGACCAAGCCGTCGACGAGCTCACACGCTGGACGTCACCCGTCAACTACATGAAGCGCACCGCAACCGAAGACACCGTGGTCGGCGGACAGAAGATCGCCGCTGGCGACAGCCTCGTACTCTTCTACGCGTCAGCGAACCGCGACGAAGACGTGTTCGACAATCCATACGAGTTCAGCATCGATCGCAAGAACGAAAAACACCTGGCGTTCGGTGTCGGTGAGCACTTCTGCCTCGGCGCCAACCTGGCCAAGCGATCACAACGCGCGCTGTGGAGCGAGCTCGCTCCGCGTCTCGAATCGATCGAGCTCACTGGCGAGCCCGAATGGATCCACTCACCGTTCGTGGTCGGCTTGAAGCACCTCCCGGTGCGCTACCGGCTTCGAACGCGCAGCACGGACTGATCGGCCAGGCCCGCGATTCATCCGACCTCGACGACGAGACAGCAGCCTTGGGAGATCTGTGGGCGAGAACGCGCCTCGACGCAGTTGCACGATTGATGCACGACCGATTCACGGCGCTCGCCGAAACGGTCGTTCTCCCTGCTCAGCGGCCTGCCCGTGTGAACAGGTCTGAAGCTTCCCAAGCTGAGAACGCGGGTTCGATTCCCGTCATCCGCTCCAAGCCCCTGTTTGGCCTCGCTGAGCAGGGTTTTTCTACTTGTATCGACGTTTTCTGGTCGTGCATTTACTTCCTCCGTTTGCCTCGATTTGCTGTCGATTTCGTCGGTTTACTGTCGCAGCGCTGATGGATCACGCTGTCTCGATGCGCATTTCGTGAGCCGTCGTCCGATGGACGGCACTCCGCAGAGCGCGACGCGTGTGAGGCACGGACGCCGCTCAGACACCCTGCGCCATCTTGTTTGTCCCGTTCAACGGCGATCGATTGTCGTGACCGATTCGGCGAGTGCTCGGAGCGACGTGCCCGGCAGAATCGCAAGTAGGACTCGCAGGAGCCGCTCCCGTAGCGTCCGCGCATGGACGTTGAAAGACGGCATCGGATCGAACGGGGCACACCGAGCAGATGCTTTCTGGGACCGTGACTGATCGCGAGATCGAGATGGTCGACAACGACGACGTCGGGTTCACGGAGGAGCGGTACGTGACCGCCGAGTCAAACTTTCGAGACTGGTACCGCCGCGCGGTGCGGGCGTGGAACGATGCCGACATCGCGGCACTGACCGGACCTGACGGCGGAGGCACCAACAGCCCCGGCGTGGGCTATCGGGGACGGAATGCTCGACTCAACACGCCAGTAGACCGAGAAGCAGCACTCAACGCATTCTCTGCCTCGATGGTTCGCTGAACCTCGTCATATCTCAGGATCGGAACCGCAACGGATCCAATCAGCTGAGAGCGCAACCTCGTCAACCCGATGGCGAAGGAAATACCATCACGTGTGTGCCGATCGACCTCGCGCCCCATCACCAGCAGCTCACCGACGACGGGTACACCATCGTCGAGAACGCCATCGAGCCTGAACTCGTCGACGCACTCCTGGAAGACGTGGCGCATCTCGAGGCCGAACTCGATCGGCGCCCGGCCGACAACCGGTTCGAGGGAAACCGAACGACGCGGACCTACAACCTGTTGGCGTACGGCGAGATCTGGCAGAAGGTGCCACCTCACCCTGTCGTGCTCAAGCTGATTGAAGGCGTGCTCGGGCCCCAATGCCTGGTCTCGAGTCTCGCCTCGATCTCGCTGGCTCCAGGCGAGACCGCCCAGGTGATCCACGCAGACGACCAGATCCAGCCGTTGGCGAAGCCGCATATCGCTACCGTCTGCAATTCGATGTGGGCGCTGACCGATTTCACCGAGGCGAACGGCGCGACACGGTTGGTTCCGGGCAGCCACCGCTGGCAGAACCCCGACTACTTCGCCGGCGACATGAACGTCGCAACGATCCCGGCCGAGATGTCGAAGGGCAGCGTGCTCGTGTGGCACGGCAGCACCTGGCACGGCGGCGGAGCGAACATGACGAGCGACGAGGTCCGGGTCGGCATCGCGATGAATTACTGCGCAGGGTTCATCCGTCAGCAGGAGAATCAGCAGCTCGGTATCCCATCCGATGTGATGGCAGGTTTCTCTCCGGAACTCCGCCAACTCTGTGGTCTCGGGATGTACCGGGGCCTGACGGGGAACATCGAGAAGCGAAGCCCGGCCGAAATGCTCTACGGAGATCCGCCCGAGACACAGCTCTGGGACGCCGAACCAATCACGACGAACACGTAGCGCTCGTCATCTCGCGAAGAAAAAGGGAGCAGGATGCAAACACAGTCGTATACCGAGAGCGTGAACCGGCAAGGAGACGACCTCCCCGGGATGTACGGCAAGGTCGACTTCGCGATCGTGCCCGAACGCCTCGACCTGGCGGCCACGATCGACGATGAGCGATTCTCGGCAAATCGCGATGCGGTGAGCCGGGTCTTCGACCGGTCCGAGCTGCTCGAGACGATGCGCAACGCCACGATGACCGGCGACGGCATTGCTGATGCGTACGCGTCACTAATCCCCAAATTCGGCTTCCGGACCCTCGTCGAGATGCTCGAAGCCGCCTGCGAACACGGAGTCGAGAGCGTCGAGAATGCGCCACCCGAGCTCATCGGTCTCATCACCGCGATGGAAAACACCCCGACCTGGGTCGACATGGCACTCGTGGAGCAAGGAGCGCAAGCCGAACGGATCCCGATGGCGACCGCCACACCCCTCGCAATCCGTGGAGCGTTTCTCGCCACGTTCCTCAACAAGTATGCGGCGCTCCCGATGACAATGACAGGGACGCTGTCCGACGAGGCGGCGGCCAAGCGAGTCTTCGAAACGGCGAGCTTCTTCACTGCCACCACGATGCCCGGCGCCCTTCGGCGTTCGGGCAAGGGGTTCGAGGCTGCGGCAAAGGTCCGGCTTATGCACTCGATGGTCCGCTACCACCTTCTCAATTCGGGCAAGTGGGATGTCACCACGTACGGCATTCCGATTCCGCAGGCCGACCAGATGCCAGCAGGACTGATCGGGGTCTTCTTAATGTCGGCACAACTGCTCCGCAAGGGGCAGACCGAGTTCACCCCCGAACAGCGCGCAAGCGTGGAATTGTCCCGCTACCGGTGCTTCCTCCTCGGACTGCCGGAGAACCTGCTTGGCGAGACACCCCAGGAGATTGTTGACCTCCTGATCGCGCGGCACATTTCGTTGCGCGAGGGATATGACGACGAGACCTGCGGCGCACTCGTGCGCGGCACCATGAAAGCCGACTTGTTCGACACGTCGTCGAGCACGGGCCGGCTACACGCGTGGCTTGAAAACGGTTTCTCGAAGTTCGTGTTGATCAAGAGCTTCCTCGGCGGCGACACCGAGCGAGCCGATTCGATCGGTATCACCTTCAGCAGTTCCGAGAAGGCTGCCGCAGGTGTCGCAGCTGGATCGATTGCCCTCAAGACAGCGTTCTACCGAGTGGGCCTGCGTCTTCCTGTGGCGTCACGCCACGTTGACTCCCGGCTCAACCGGCGGCTCGCCAAGCTGCTTGACATGTACGGGCACGCCGACTTCGTGACCGACGCCGACCGGTACAAGCTGAGCTGAGACAGCGCGCACCCTCGCCAAGCCGGACTGGCGAATCGCATGCGGTCGAGCCGACATCGAGCCCCGGACAACTCGGTCGCACACCGCTATGGTCGATATCCTGCCCGGCGGAGAGCGGCGCACCGACAAGGGGTGGGTGCCCCAGGCGACTCCGAAGGGGAAAGACGATGACCGACACAAGGAGCGAGATCCAGATTCAGCGGCCACCTGCCGGGTTTCGGTCGCCCGAACAGGAGCAGGTCGAAAAAGGCGCCGGTGTGGCGCCAGCCGACGAATTGGACATCTCAGATATCAATCCACTCAATGCGAACCTCTTCGCCGAAGACCGGTACCACCGGTACTTCGAACGCCTCCGAGACGAGGACCCGATCCACTTCAACGAGATCAAGACAGCGGGCCGCTACTGGTCGGTTACCAAGGGTGATGACATCAAAGCCGTTGAAGGCGACTGGCAAACTTTTTCATCGGCCAGTGGCATCACGTTGGGTATCCCGACCCCAGAAACCCCTGCTGCGGGGGCGCAGACCACGTCGTTCATTGCGATGGATCCACCCGAGCAACGTGCGCAACGCCGCACCGTGACTCCCGCCGTGCAGCCAAAAAACCTGCAGAACGTCGAACCCCTTATCCGCGAGCGGACAATCGACGTTCTCGAGTCGCTGCCTGAGGGCGAGACGTTCGACTGGGTCGAGACGGTCTCGATCGAGCTGACGACGCGAATGCTGGCGACCCTGTTTGACTTTCCGTTCGAGGATCGCAGGAAGCTGGCTCGTTGGTCCGACATCGTCTTCGCGATCCCGGAGCCAGGTGGTGTGATTGAGTCTCACGAACAACGCTTCGACGAGTTGGTGGAGTGCGTGAAGTACTTCTCGAGACTCTGGGAGGAACGCCGGGAGGATCCCGGCCACGATCTCGTCTCGATGCTGGTCCACGGCGAAGCCACGAAGGACATGTCGGCCTTGGAGCACCTCGGCAACCTGCTGCTCCTAATTGTCGGCGGCAACGATACGACGCGCAACACGATGAGTGGCAGTGTCTACGGGCTCAATACGTTCCCCGAGCAGTACGACAAGCTGACCGCTAACCCTGACTTGATTCGAAACATGGTGCAGGAGATCATCCGCTGGCAGACCCCTCTCGCCTACATGCGACGGACCGCAACCCGTGATGTTGAGTTGGGCGGCAAGCAGATTAAGAAGGACGACCAGTTGCTCATGTGGTACCTGTCGGCAAATCGTGATGCAACAGTTTTCGAGAATCCCGACAGCATCGACATCGAGCGGTCCAACGCCGACCAGCATCTCTCATTCGGCTACGGCGTCCATCGGTGCATGGGCCTGCGGCTGGCCGAGATGCAGCTGCGGATCCTCTGGGAAGAGATCCTGGCCCGCTTCGAGCGAATTGACGTACAGGCCGAACCGACGCGGACCCTCTCATCGTTCGTCCATGGATACGCGACTCTCCCAGTCACCGTCACGCGGAAGTGAACACTCATACGCAGTCGTCGTGACCGAGTTACGATCGGCTGTGCAAGCGCGTGAGACAGGTCCCGTCACGCTCTTGGCCGAGTGCTGAATTCAACAGCTGGTACACACTTCAGACCACCACGCTGCGGCTGATGTCAGGTCTCGTCGCATGCGGAGACGGGGTCCTCTGCGGCCCACCCGTAGTGCATACGGCCGTGATCGGCGTTGGCCGCCATGATCCCGCCGACCGTGCCGTCTGCCCACGGTGCACCAGGGATCTTTGAGGTCAGGTCATGATCAGATAGCTCGGCAAGCAGCGCCAGCGTCTCGGCGCGCACGGCTTGACCGACACGAACTAGCTCGACGAACGGCTTGCCACTGTGCTCTGCCTTCCACTCCTCGGTCCACGAGTGGATCGAGGCCATGACCTCATCCATCGACTGTCGTGAACCGTCGCTTCGTAGCCGCGCTTCGAGGCCCTCCTCGCCCGACAGGTGTCGTCGGAACATCGCATTCCAGTTTTGTTCGATGAGCGTGGTGTGTACGAAGTGATCGGCGAACGACCAGCGGCTCTCAGGATCGTGCTCGCTGAACGTACGTGGTGCTATCAACTCGTCGGTCGGCATCTCCCCGAGTCGCTCGAGCAACCATGCTCGATCGCGGTTCAACTTGATCTCAATCTCGGTGCGGTCCACGAAACGACCGTAGCGACCTGGCCCCACGGCCGGACTGCCGAGTTACCTCGCCGTGATACACGACCAGGGCCAGGCCGACGGTCCAGCCGAGTTGAAAGGTTGCCGCGACTGGCATGATCGGTGGCGTGATCGAGATCGACCTGGCGAACTACGACCCGATGGATCCTTTGATTCAACAGTGTCCTTATCCACACTACGCCGCGATTCGCGAAGACGGGCCGATCTTCTGGCACGAGCAAAGCGCGATGTTCTTTGCGGCGCGCCACGACATCGTCAAACAGATCCTGCGCGATACAACGACGTTCTCATCGATCGGCTCCAACGCGAAGCACGCCGGATCGGACGCGGTGATGGGCGAAGTAGCGAAGATCATGGAGCAGGGTTGGCCGCGCGCAGAGACGATGCTTACCGTCGATCCACCTGTCCACACCAGCTACCGCCGACTGGTTTCGCAGGCATTCTCCGCCCGCCGTATTGCCGCTCTCGACGACCAGGTTCGCGGGATCGCCGTCGATCTGATCGATACATTTCCAGACCAGGGGACGATCGACTTTCACCGCGACTTCGCAGTGTCGCTTCCGGTGCGGGTCATCCATTTCGCGTTGAACATGTCGCCTGACGTCATCGATAAAATCAAGTTGTGGTCCGACGCTGCGAACGTAGCACTCGGCGCTAGCCCGTCCGATGACGATCGGATCGCGGCCGCCCACCTTGCCGTCGAAGGCCAGCGCTACTGGTACGACGAGTATGAAGCCCGGCTTGCCCACCCGACCGACGACATTTTGTCGGAAATTGTGCACGCCGACTACCAGGCGCCAGACGCCGCCGATGGGGAAACCCGGAAGCTGGAATTTCCCGAGATCTACAGCATCGTGAAGCAGTTGATGGTGGCGGGCAACGAGACCACCACGAAGTTCTTAAACGAGACGATGCGTCTGCTCATCGAGAACCCGGCCCAATGGGACGCGCTCAGCAGCGACCCGAAGAACGTCATCCACGACCTGGTCGAAGAGGGCCTCCGAATGTCGTCGCCGAATCAAGGCTTGTTCCGTTACGCCACGTGCGACACCGAAATCGCCGGGCGTAATGTTCCTGAAGGATCAAAGATCTGGCTCATGTTCGGTGCCGCCAACCGCGACGATCACGTATTCACCGACGGGGAAGCCTTCGACGCGTCGCGCGATCGCCTCAACGAACACCTCGCATTTGGAATGGGACGGCACTTCTGTATCGGTGCGCCGCTTTCTCGCCTCGAGGGCACCGTGGCATTCGAAGAACTGGCAAAGCGGCTGCACCGTCCGACTTTTGCGCCCGGCAACACGTTTGAGTACGAGCCCAGCTTCATCATGCGCGGGCTCACACAGCTCGACCTATTGGTCGAGAAAAGAACCTCCACCACCTGACTAACGCCGCAAGCCGCTGACGGCTGTGCCGTCGTACCCAAGCGTCCGACCATTCGCTTTCAGCAAGTCAAGGGCTACTGTCAATAAATGCTCAGGACGCCGCAAAGATCGCGCGGTTTGGCCGGCGACGTGCGGTTCTCGTGACTGCCGACTCCGACATCGCATCCGAGTCCAGCGCGATGGGGGACATCGAGTCGACACGGGCCTGGCGGGCCTTCGCTGTTGCATCGGCAAGTATCTTCCTCTTCGTTCTCGACGCTGGCTTGCTGTCGGTCTCCCTTCCCAAGATCGCCCAGACATTCCCGGATGCAAGCCGTGCCACCATTTCTTGGGTTAGTACCGGCTACCTCGTGTCAGTTGCCGGGCTCCTCCTCGTGGCAGGACGACTCGGGGATGCATTCGGCCGTAAGCGTATGTTTCAAACAGGGATGCTCGTGCTCTTCGTCGGCTCGCTCACCTCCGCGCTGGCGCCCTCGATCGGACTGTTGATCGTGTCACGAATGGTGCAAGGGGTCGGTGGTGCGCTCGTTAGTGCCACGGGCCTCACGCTGGTGTTGGGGAACATCCCCTCCGACCGTCGAGCGTTCGCGGTCGGCATCTGGGGGTCGGTCGGCTCCATTGCGGCGGTCCTCGGCCCGACGCTCGGCGCTGAGATCGTCGATGCTGCCGGTTGGCGATTTGCGCTGGCGTTAACTGCGCCGATTGCTCTCGGTACCTACAGCATCGGGCGTCGTTCTCTGCGCGAGTCCAACATCACGAAAGGCCCTCGCGGTCTTGACCTACCCAGCGTGCTGCTAGCCACGTTCGGGATCGGGACGATCGCTCTCGGACTGTCGCAAAGCCGCATCTGGGGTTGGAGCGACGCCAAGACGCTGTCTGCATTCGCGGCTGGACTCCTTGCTCTGGCGGCCTTTCTTGATCGGTCGCGTCGACAATCGAACCCCCTACTCAGCCTTCACCTCCTGCGGGTCGGCGGGTACACCGGTCCGACCTTTGCGGCATCACTGCAGCAACTTGGCTTCTTCTCCTGGTTCTTCTCGACGTCGTTTGTTCTCAGCGAAATTTGGGGCTGGTCGGTCCGCGAAACCGGGCAGGCGATCAGCCTGACGTTCGTCTTCTCGGCACTCACCGGCTGGGCCGGAGGGAAGGCCGGAGCCCGAATCGGCATGTTCTGGCCGACGGTGATCGGCGCCGTCGTGGCGGCCGCCGGACCGCTCTACTGGGTGTTCGTCTTCACGGACGAACCGTCATTCTGGGCCGTCTATCTCCCCGGCGCTGCGCTGTTTGGGCTCGGGGGCGGAGCATGCGGGATTCTGACGACCGGAATGGCCCTACGGTCGGTATCCGAGGAGGATCAGGGAATGGCATATGCCGCTCACCAGACCGCTCGGCGAATGGCATCGAGCTTCGGGCTGGCACTAATGGCAACGCTGCTCGGTGAGGCAAGCGGCACCAGTTTGCTCGGTGGCGCGCGCAACGTGTGGGTCATGTGTATCGCTGCGCACTTGATCATGATCGTTCCACTCACCATCACCAGCCGCAGTGATTGAGCGAGCGGTGATCGACCCAATGCAGCACACTCACCGAATTCGAAACCGAAGGCATCTAGCTTTTCAGCGATGACCCGCGTTTTCATTCACGGCAATCCGGAGACGACCGCAATCTGGGGACCTCTGCTCAACGAACTCAGGACGCGCCGTGAGTCCAACCTGGTGTGTCTTTCGGCGCCGGGATTCGGCGCGCCCAGGCCCGACGACTTCGATGCACTTCCAACCTCCTACGTTGATTGGCTGGTCGGCGAGCTGGAACGTATCGAGAGCCCAGTCGATCTGGTCGCCCACGACTGGGGCGCCGGGCACGTCTACGGGCTTTTGGCCCAGCGGCCAGATCTCATTCGCTCATGGGCTGCTGACTGTGCCGGTCTCGTCCACCCTGAATACGTCTGGCACGACATGGCCAAGGCTTGGCAGACCGACGAGATCGGCGAACACGTCATTGAGATGATGATGGCCGGTTCGGTGAACGAGCGCGTCGATCGGTTCGTTGAACTCGGCATGACCGAGCAGATCGCAGCTGCGATCGTCACAGAAACTGACCCGTCGATCGGAGGATGCATCCTGGATCTCTATCGAGGTGCCGCTCAACCGGTTATGGCTGACCTCGGCCGCACACTTCTGGCCACCGAGCTCCCACGCGGGTTGGTACTAGATGCGACAGGCGACGCGTACTCTCAACCAGACCTTGGTCGGGATATGGCCGAGCGGTTTGGCGCAAGCGTCTTCACAATGGAGGGTGAAGGCCATTGGTGGATGTGTTCGGTTGCATCTGCTGCGGCGGACGCACTCGTTGAGTTCTGGTCCACACTCGACTGACCGCCCACCCTGAGGGTCGCCCGACCGACAGCATCATCATTCCGCGTTGCTACGCACCCCTGTTCTTCGCCAACGAAGACACATTCGCCGACTGTTTGTAGACGCTGGTCGCCGCCGGCCATGAAGTCAGCACGCAAAACCCACCGTAAAGCAGATCGCCGACACAAACTCAACTGCGGCCGACACGGATCTCGTCCTGGATCTTCAAGCCCGCTAGCAGGCTGCATCAACTTCGCTAAACGAGCACCCATCTGGTCACGACTCGATCAACTAGTCGAACAGTAGACAGCGTTTGTTACTAGCCTCACGTTCGTAACCCATCTGGAGGTAAACAATGAAGTTGCGCATGATCCGGCTCGGCCTACTGCTGGTTGGCAACGCGATCGGACTCTGGATCGCTTCGCTGATCCTCAACGAAGACATGAGATTGAGTGGGCTTGCCTTCGTCGTCGCCGTCGTCATCTTCACTGTCTTAGTGGCGGTGCTTGAGCCGCTCGTATCCAGGGCAGCCGAGCGGTGGGCCGACTTCCTAGGTGGGGCGAGTGCGCTCATCGCGACTGGCGTCGCTCTGATTCTTACCAGCTGGATCTCCGACGGTCTGTCGATCAACGGCATCGGCACTTGGTTGCTCGCCACGTTCGTCGTCTGGGCAGCGGCGGCGGTCATCGGCATCGTCCTCGTGCGGGCCTTCGCCAAAGAAAACGCAACGTAGCGCAACCTCTCGACCGACGTGACCCCAATCCCTTCTTAAGACGCCAACGCGACCTCAAGGAACTCTGGACCGCGCCGGTTCTGGTGACCACGGCACTCTTCGCGGACCCAAAGTCTGGCGCTCAAAAACGCAGCGGACCAACAGTCGAGTGCTGCCAGTGACTACGTCATGGGCTCTGTGCCAGGCCGCCGGGCCGAAATAGCTCAACGAACATGAGTTGTTGCAGGTAGCTCACCGGCCTACAACGGTTAGTGGGCATGGGGCCCACGACCGACGCAGTAGTGTCTCCCTCCCCCGCCTGGGCCTCACAGGTTTCAGAAAAGACGTTGTAGGACAACGTAGCTAAATTCGGCTTGGATGAAGCAGATTCAGGCGAGTCTGCGGGGTTGCCGTCGTTTCCGCGAACAATTCCTTTGAGCCCGATCGGATGTGCAACCGAGCCAGCCCCAAAGAGTCCTCGGGTGCTCAAGATCCTGTCATCAGTCCTGTGCCGGACGGGACGTCTCAACCAGACGGTTGCAGAGGTCGTCGGAGAGTCCGACCAAGATGGGATCATCTTCCGAGATGAGCCGGCCGTCGCCGGGATCGGCGTACAAGAACCAGACTGCCAGCCGTGCGTCAACACCGAGAGCACCATCCGGATCTGAATGGTCAAGCGAGCGAAGACGGCGCACGAGGGCCTGGACTTCGGCATGCTCATTCCACTGCCCAAGCAGCGCATGACGAAGGGTGTCGGCGTCTCGATTTGTTGCAGCGACGCACCCGACAAGGTGCCGAAAGGTTGACCGCGACGTCGGGGCTGCCGCGTTGATTGCTGCAAGCGGGATCCGAGAGGTCATGCTTTGATTCTTCCCTTTGCATCTCGATTGCGTCGAGCTCGGCCACCGAGCAGCTGAATATTCTCGTAGCGTCGCCATCCGCGTCGATCGGTTCCTGCGTTCGAACCGCGAGAACCCCACCCGCAGGATCGGACCCGCACGTGAGTGACCGATCATCACCGACGCTCGCCGCTAACGCGACGGTCCAAATCTGATAGGTCTGAAGTTGAGAGGATCCAACGGATCCCCTGACCTGGGAGTCTCGAGCATGTCGTATTCCAAGCACGTCAACCACGAACTCAGCCCGATGGCCTGTCCGGTTCAACTCGACGACGTCGACCTATTCGGAGACGGCGCCCAGGAACATTGGTACGAGGCGTACGAGATCCTCCATCGCGATGCGCCCGTCCTCCAGATCACAGGCGGCGGCCTCACGCCGGGGTCCGATGCATTTGTCCTCACCAAGCACGCCGACGTGTCGCGTGTTGTCAGAGACCCTGAACGGTTCCTCAGCCTGACCACGATGCGACTCGGTCAAATCACGAAGCAGGGACTTTCGCCCGAGGAGGCCTACGCAACCCATCACAATCTAATGACTGCATCGATGCTGTCGTTGCGTCCGACACAGCAGCTCTACAACCGGCATCGCAAGGAACTCACCGACCCTTGGGTCGGGCCGGGCGCACTCCGGCACCGCGACATGATCACCCGCCACGCGAACGATTTGCTCGACGAGTGGACCGCAGACGACTCTGGCAACGATATCAGTGACCGCACCGTCGAGTTCATCAGTCAGTTTGCACGCCCACTGCCACAGCGTGTCATGGCGAGCATCCTCGGTTTTCCGCATACCGACATCCCGCGACTTGCTGCCTGGGGCGACGCTGTGGTGACTCCTTTCGTACATGGCACCGGCCTCAAACACGAGCTAACGCCCGAACAGACGGCCGACATGCTTGCCCGCCTCGAGGGGTTCCAGGACTACATCTATGAACACGTCACGGCTAAGCGCGACGACCCCCAAGACGACATGGTCAGCTTCCTCTGCGACGTCCACTACAAAGCGCTCGACCGGAAGCTGACCGACATCGAGATCGCCGGAATCGTTCACGCGATGATCATCGGCGGCCTTGAGACGACCCAGTACGCGCTTGAGGAACAAGCCCAACTGTTGTGCGAAAACCCCGGTACGTTCGACGGTCTGCGAACTGACCGAACCAAGCTTCGCGCGTTCGTCGAGGAGTCGATGCGGATGAGGTCGCCCACACACGGGCTGTCGACGCGAGTGACTGCACACGATGAGGTCTTCCAAGGCATCAACGTTCCGGCGGGATCCCTGTTGCACCTGCGCTACGGCGCAGCCAACGTCGACCCAGATGAGTTTGACTGCCCCTTCGACCTCGACCTCGACCGCAAGGCGGTCAGCCGCCACGTGACGTTCTCCGCCGGTCCGCGCGTGTGCCCCGGCGCCACGCTGTCACGCCTTGAGCAGCAGATTGGCTGGAGTGTTGTCCTCGACAGGATCGAGTCCATCGAATACAGCGACGGCAACGACTGGATGCATCAACCCGGGATCATGCTCGGAACTCTGAAGCTGAATCTTCGCATCCGGGCAGCCAACGCACCGCTCTCGCTCGGCACCGGCAGAGCACCCGCAGCGGGCTGATCACACCTAGCGCCGTGGACTGCCAGCGGGCTTGAAAATCAATCGGCCGTTGCGATTTGAGAGAGAAACGTACCGCCGTCCCAGACATCCATCCTTTTGGCGATCAGACCGTCCCGGACGGTGAACCACATCACCCCTGGGATGCTGATGGAGAAGCCTTGGTACACAGCGCTGAAGTCATACCGAACAACGACCTCGGCGTGCGACTCACGGTCCTGATCGACCATGTCCAGAACGGAGTAGCTCCGCTCAGCAAAGTCGGCCAAGAAGCCTGGGAGTCGACGGCGGTACTCGTCACGACCGATGCAACTTGAGGCAATTGAGCTGAGGTGCTCGTTGTGAAACTCTTCGGCAACGAAGCTGGCGATCTCATCAGGGTCGCCCCGTAGAAATGCGCCGAGGTAGCCGGTCACAACATCAACAGGTTTATTCATCACCCCAGACGCTACGAGGTTCGACTTGACGACACAGGACTCTGTGCATGACGGTTATAAAACGCAGGTCACCAACCCTCAGGGTTAGGCGTATTCCCGAAAGAGCCGCACACGGCAATACCCTTGCGAAATGCGGATTATCCGGGGAACCGTCGTCACCATGAATCCCGGTCGCGACATCATCGTTGACGGTGCAGTCGCCGTCCACGGGTCAACCATCGCCGAGGTCGGCTCGTTCGACCGGGTGCAATTGAAACATCCTGCTGCGACCGCCACAGGCTCGGCATCCGACCTCATCCTGCCCGGATACCTCAACGGACATCAGCACCTCACCGGGGACCGTCTGATTCAGTCATCAATCCCAGATGACCTCCCGCCGGGTGAGGCAATTTTCACCTGGGTCGTGCCGGTGCACGCCGAGCACTCTGGTGACGACGACGAACTCTCGGCAACGCTCACGCTCGCCGAATCACTGACCAACGGCATCACCACCACCTTCGAGGCCGGCACCATTGCGCACCCCAACCGAGTTGCCCAGGCAGCTGAGCGCGTTCGATCGCGACTCACGATTGGTACGTGGGGTTGGGACATCGAGCACGGACCATTCACCGGGGCGGTCGACGAGGTGCTCGATCGTCAATCCGCAGCACTTGATCTCGTTACCGGGCCGCTCGTCTCGAGTTGGGTCAGTCTTGTCGGTCACGATCTCATGTCCGACGATCTAGTAGTCGGCGCAACGGCATTGGCGCGCAAGCGTGATGTCGGCATGACCTTTCACCTCTCGCCCAGCACCAGCGACAACGAGAGCTACCTCGCCCGAACAAGTACGCGACCACTGGCTCACCTCAATTCACTCGGTGTGCTCGGTCCCCATCTTGCGATCGCTCATGCTGTGCACATCAACGACGACGAGGTCGACCTCCTGATCGACCAGCGCACGTCCGTGGTGTCGTGTCCGTGGGCGTACATCCGACTGGGTCAGGGCCTATCGCGCGAGTTCCGGCACCTCGACCTCTGGCGGCGGGGTGGGCGACTCGCGCTTGGTTGCGACTCGGAGAACGCAGGCGACATGGTCGACGGGCTGCGGTCCGCCGCATTGTTTGCTGGCATGGCGAAAGATCGCGATCTCGACCCGACGGTATTTGGAGCGCATGACGCGCTCGAGCTCCTTACGATTCGGGGTGCCGAGGCACTCGGTATAGACGATCAAGTCGGTTCGATCGAAGTGGGCAAGCAGGCCGACCTGGTCGTGCACGATCGATCGCGGCTTGAATGGATCCCGCCGAGCCCCGACCCCGTACTGCAGCTGATCTGGGGGTCCGACGGACGATCGGTCCGCGAGGTATTCGTCGCAGGCGAACACGTCGTCGCCGACGGCCAACTCCAGACGGTTGACGTCGACGCGCTCGCCGACGACGCAGTCGCTGCAGGAACAGCCCTACGTACTCGGAGCGGTATCGGGGCCACAGCCCGCTGGCCGCAACTTTGATCAGGCCTCTGCTGCGAGCAGTTCCAGCACGCGCTTGCTGCCCTCAATCGTCTCGCGTAGACCGTCGTACATTGATGCTCGATTGACAGCCGCGAGATTGCAGCTGACACCGTCGAGACCCAATGCCTGCAACTCGCGGATCTGATCAGCGCATTGTTC